>JAEEGJ010030667.1_pt1 | contig 10481 bp, 7 predicted proteins | sample 8958761 | NCBI WGS metagenome assembly JAEEGJ01 (sample SAMN16246546, study PRJNA631951) | gut metagenome | biome: gut microbiome; feature: rumen; material: RS-attached | host: Bos | place: Iran: Karaj | collected 2018-10
TTGTATTCTATGGTAAACGACTGGTTGATACTGCCGTTGGATACGTGTATGTAGTTGATATACGCGGTTTTTTCATCGCTGGTGATAGATACCACATCCACGTTGTTGATGGTATGGCTCACTACCTCACTCTTGCTCACAAATGAGTCGATTAGGAGGTATTTCTGCTTGATTTCTTCTGCTTTTTCGAACTCCAGATTCTCTGCCAGACGCTCCATTTCCTCACGCATCTCGCGTAGAATCTGACGGGTGTTGCCCTTCAGTATCTCCCGTGCCTGACGGATATTTTCCTGGTAGTCCTCATACGACTGTTTGGCTACGCAAGGTCCATAGCAGTTTTTGATGTGATATTCCAGGCAAACCTGGTATTTTTTTGCTGAAATACCCTCTTTTGTGATGGGTTGGCGACATGTACGGGGCTTGTAGAGCTTGTTGATGAGCTCCAATACGGCGTACATCGAACCGATATGGGAGTAGGGACCGTAGTACGTGCCCCATTTCTTGTTGATGGTACGTGTCTTGAAAATGCGAGGGAAGGGTTCGTTGGTGACGCAGATACTGGGGTAGGTCTTGCCGTCTTTGAGCAAAACATTGTATCTGGGATTGTATTTTTTGATCAGTGAGTTCTCTAAGAGTAGGGCATCTTCTTCGGTATTTACCACCGTGTAGGAGATGTCGTGAATCTTGGAAACCAGTACTTTTGTCTTAAAACGATCCACTTCGGTGTGGAAATAGGACGAAACACGGGCTTTCAGACTCTTGGCCTTGCCTACATATATAATAGTATGCTCGTCATCATAGAATTGGTAGCTACCTGGCTTCTCTGGCAAACGTGCCACGATGCCCTTCAAGTACGCAAGTCGTTTTTCGTTCTCTTCTTTCGTCATAGCCTTTATTTAAAGGTGTTTCGTAATTTCTTGTTTCACGTGAAACAAATACACCCTCCGTCTTTGGAGGGTGCTTTTGGTTCGTCTTAGATAGTCAACAGGGTGGTCAGTTCGATGCCGTCAAAGAGGTCGCGCCCATGTAATCCTTCATCCGTGATTTCAATGATGAAGTTCATGTACACCTTCTTTGGATTGAAATGCTGCACCAGGTTGTAGGCAGCCTTAGCGGTACCACCCGTGGCGAGTAGGTCGTCATGTATCAGTACCACGTCGTCTGGTTCGATGGAATCGAGGTGCATCTCGATGGTATCTACGCCATATTCCTTTGAAAATGACTCTTTTATTACCGTAGCAGGCAATTTTCCTGGTTTACGAGCCAAAACAACACCGCAACCCAATCGGCCGGCTAGGGCAGAGGCCATTACAAAACCGCGACTCTCGATACCAACAATCTTGGTGATACCTTTGTCTTTGTAGAGTTCATACAACTCGTCGAGCATGATTTGCATACAGTAACCGTTCTTGTAGAGCGTTGTTACGTCACGGAAATTAATTCCCTTTTTTGGAAAATCAGGTATGCAACGCAGATTGTCCAGTAATACCTTGTTGTTCATTTTCAGCTAGTTATATATGTTACACAATCTAAAATGTTTCACGTGAAACTTATCGTCCCATAAGCACCAGCAGCACGTTGATGTCGCTGGGACTAACGCCTGGAATACGACTGGCCTGTGCCAATGTTTCGGGATCTATTGCCGTCAGTTTCTGTCTGCATTCTGTAGAGAGCGACTGGATACTGTTGTAATCAAAATGGCCTTTGATTTTGATATTCTCCAAACGGTGCATCTTTTCTGCTACCAGTTTTTCGCGCTCTATGTATCCTTTATATTTAATGCGTATTTCGGCAGCTTCGGCTATTTCTTCCTTACGATTAGGCAGTTTGTCGATGAATTCGCGTAATTGCGGGATAATAGGCATCAGGTTCTGGAAATTCAGTTGCGGACGTGCTATGAGGTCCTCCAACTTCACGCCAAACTGGAGTGGGGTAGTACCCAGTTTTTCCAGCGCAGGATTAATTTCCTTGGCTTTTATCGGGAAGTTCTTACAAAATTCCACGATTTCTTCGATAGCCTGTTTTTTCTGCATCCACCAGTCGAATCGGTCTTTTTTGGCTAATCCTATCTGATAAGCGCGTTCCGTCAGGCGCGCATCGGCATCATCCTGGCGCAACAGGATGCGATACTCGGCACGTGAGGTGAACATGCGATAAGGCTCGTCAACACCCTTTGTTACCAAGTCGTCTATCAATACACCGATATATGATTCATCACGGCGCATCACAAATTCTTCGGTTCCAACGCACTTCAATGCAGCGTTAACGCCTGCCACCAGACCCTGCCCTGCGGCTTCTTCATAGCCTGTGGTACCGTTTACCTGACCAGCAAAGAAGAGGCCTTCAATTATCTTCGATTCCAACGTATGTCGTAATTGCGTGGGGTCGAAGAAATCGTACTCTATGGCGTAACCTGGACGGTACACCTTGGCATTTTCCAGACCTGATATCTTGTGAAGGGCTTCTATCTGCACATCCATTGGCAGGGATGACGAGAAGCCGTTCAAGTACATTTCGTTGGTTTCAGCGCCTTCTGGTTCCAGGAATAGCAGATGCTGTTCGCGGTCAGGGAAGGTTACCAGTTTTGTTTCTATCGACGGACAGTAACGTGGTCCTATCGATTGAATCTGTCCATTGTATAGCGGTGAATCCGCCAATCCTGAGCGTAGCATCTCGTGAACGTCAGGGTTGGTATAGCATTCCCAGCAGGGCAGTTGGGTTAATGTGCCGGAATATCCGGATAATCCGGACTCTCCGGGATAATACGAAAAGCGGTATGCTCGCTGTTCGCCATCCTGCTGACGCAGTTTGGAGAAGTCGATGCTTCGCTTGTCCAGGCGTACGGGTGTACCCGTTTTCATGCGGTTTGATCGGATGCCGTGCTGGGTGATACTCTCCGTGAGTCGCTCAGCTGCCGGTTCGGCAATACGTCCGCCCTTCACCATCTTTCGTCCGATATGCATCAGGCCGTTGAGGAAGGTGCCGGCAGTAATCACCACGCTCTTGGCATGTATCTCGGCTCCCCAGATGGTGCGCACGCCAACTGCGCGTTTCGTTGGGTGTGACTCAGTCGCAGCACACGTAGCATCCTCAACCATCAGTTCATCTACCTGATCCTGCCATACATCCAGGTTCTCGGTATGATCGATGGTTTCGCGCCATTTCCAGATAAACTTACCTCTGTCGCATTGGGCTCGAGGACTCCATACGGCGGGTCCCTTACCAACATTCAGCATACGGAACTGGATGGCGGTGGCATCGGTCACCCGTCCCATCTGTCCGCCTAGGGCGTCAATCTCGCGTACAATCTGTCCCTTGGCAATACCGCCAACGGCAGGGTTGCACGACATCTGCCCGATTTTGTTCATATCCATCGTGACCAGCAGTGTCTTTGCGCCCATGTTTGCTGCTGCACACGCGGCCTCACAGCCAGCATGTCCACCGCCAATCACTATCACATCATAGTTTAATATCATCTTTCTGATTTGTATTTTCGTTTGCAAAATTACAAAAAGTTCGTGAATTAAGCATTTGTATTCCGAAATTTCGACTAAATATTTTGGTGGTTAGTATAAAATGACTAACTTTGCAGCCGTATGAAATAGACTCCCACAACTTTCGTAACAATACGCGATGTGACCAACACCGCCTCTGATGAGGTTGGTGATGGGTTGCTCTTTGACTTATTGTTACACAACTATGCGAAAAAGATTTTATGGAGAATGGGTGTGCCGATGCATGCCCGATGGATGCGTGACGCATCTGGAAGCGCAACTGTTGCGCCAGTTGGTTAATCGTGAAATCCATCCTATCCGTTGTGCGGAGAGTTGTCGCAGGAAGGCGCAGGTGGCACTGAGACTTGGCAGCTTGTGTGCCGAGTCTGGACATCCGTGGTGGGCTATCAGGGTGTGGCGGTTAGGTCTGCAGCTGGTGGCCAGCAAAGACTACGACGACTGGCTTTGCGTCTGGTTCAACCCCGAGTGGGTACGGTTGAGCTGGGTGGTGTCCGAGGATCTCTGTCAGCTCCTGGGGCGCAGGATAGACCAGACGTGGCGAAGGATGGGGCATCCGGGGATGGCTGTCTATGAGCAGAAGGCTACTGCCGAGTACGACTGGCTATGGCTGGAGAAGTATGACTACTCACGACAGGAAATCGATGATTACTGGGATGAAATCCAGGACGACTATGAATCACAGTTAAAGACCGAGGCTATCTTCCGGGATGGTCTCGGTCTTTAGTGTTTATCTCCGTGATGGTGATAAATATACCAATTTTATTGGCTATATCGAAAACATTTCGTACCTTTGCAGTCGAGTATGATGAGTGAAGATTTTGACATACGCGAAGAGCGGTTTGCCGGTAGTGGCGAGAGGGAGTTTGAGAATGCCCTGCGCCCACTGCGATTTGGCGACTTCAGCGGACAGCAGAAGATTGTAGAGAATCTGGAGGTGTTCGTGGAGGCGGCCAAGTATCGTGGTGAACCGCTGGATCATACCCTGTTGCACGGTCCTCCCGGACTGGGAAAGACCACGCTCAGTAATATCATTGCCAATGAATTAGGTGTAGGGTTCAAGATAACGAGTGGACCTGTGCTTGACAAGCCGGGCGACCTGGCAGGTATCCTTACCTCGCTGGAGCCGCGTGATGTGCTGTTCATTGACGAAATCCATCGCCTGTCGCCTGTCGTAGAGGAGTATCTCTACAGCGCGATGGAGGACTATCGTATTGATATCATGATAGACAAGGGCCCTTCGGCCCGTTCTATCCAGATAGACCTGAACCCGTTCACGCTGGTGGGTGCCACCACCCGTAGCGGACTCCTTACGGCGCCTCTCCGTGCCCGTTTTGGTATCAATATGCACCTGGAATACTATGATCCTGAGACACTTAGCAAGATTATCGAGCGCTCATCAAATATCCTGGGCGTACCCATCACCGAGGATGCCGCTATGGAGATTGCAGGTCGCAGCCGTGGAACGCCACGTATTGCCAATGCCCTGTTGCGCCGTGTGCGCGACTTTGCCCAGGTGAAGGGCAATGGTGCCATCGACACAAAGATTTCACGTGTGGCACTGACAGCGCTGAATATTGACAAGTATGGACTTGACGAGATAGACAACAAGATACTGCTGACAATCATCGACAAGTTCAAGGGTGGTCCTGTGGGTATCACCACCATCGCCACAGCCATCGGAGAGGATGCTGGCACCGTAGAGGAAGTCTATGAGCCATTCCTCATCATGGAAGGTTTTATCAAGCGCACGCCACGAGGGCGAATGGTCACCGAACTGGCCTATAAGCACTTCGGGCGCAATCCCTACTCGGGGAATATCATGGAACCCAACCTCTTTGAAATGTAAGAATGTATGTAATAGCCTCTATATAAACGACTTAACTTGAATTAGAAACGACACATCCAACTCTAACTTTTATGATATGCAGAGACCATCTACATTTTATAGGAAGCACTTATCACTAAGGCTCAGTCTGAGGGTAGCCTCGGCAGTTTGTTTGCTGTTGATGCTCACGCTCCTTGTCATGTTCTTCTATTCGCGCAGGGTGATGAAGGAGGACGCCTTACAAAGAGCATCACAAACGCTGGAAGGAGCGATGGTGAGGATAGACAATATCCTGCTGAGTGTTGAGGAGACAACGGGTAATATGTATTATCAGTTAAGGCCTCTCCTAAATAATCCTGATACGATACGTGCCTATTGTCGTATGGTTGTAGAGACAAACCCCTATGCCACCGGTTGTGCCATTGCCCTTAAGCCCGGCTATTATGCCGATCGTGACACGTTCATGGTTTATTATCACCGCACGGAAAGCATTTCTGATGCTCCTGCCGATTCTCTCATTGTCAGTGTAGATTCTTTCGGGAATATACCTTATACGGAGCAGGCATGGTATAAGAAACCGATGACCCAGAACAAGGCCCTGTGGCTGAATCCTCTGGAGGGCATGGATACCGACGAGGAGCCGCTGGAATCCTACAGTGTGCCCATACCCGGTGATGATGGTGAGCCTATAGGTGTCATCAGTGTAGATGTGTCTATCAGTCTGCTATCAGGCACCATTGCCAATATCAAGCCCACGCCCGACTCCTACTGTGCGGTGTTAGATAAAGATGGTTCGTTCATCGTCCATCCCACGGGTTCGCATCTGATGCAGCCCACTTCCCTTGGCTTACCTGACGAGACGTTGCAGCAGTTGTTGCAGCAGGTTCAGTCGGGCAAATCCGGATATGTCCCCTTTAATTTCTATGGATTCAACTCTTACATCTTCTATAAACCCTTCAAGAAGGTCGATGTGCCTATGCGCTCAAAGGATGAGATGGGCTGGACAATGGCTGTGGCCATGTCGAAAGACAGTATCTTTGGTGAGTACAACCGACTGTATAATTACGCCGTCTTCATCGCTATTGGCGGTCTGCTGCTGATGTTGCTGGCCTGTTGGGCAATCCTCTTCTTGCGTCTGCGTCCGTTGAAGATGTTGACCGAGAAAGCCCAGCATATTGCCGAAGGCCATTACGACGACCCTATCCCCCATACGTGGGGCAGAGACGAGATAGGCAGTTTGCAGCGCAACTTCATCCGAATGCGCAGGGCTGTGGCGTCGCAGATTGGTGAGTTGGAACAGCTGACGACAACCATACAGCAACGCAGTAAGAAACTGAAGAGGGCTTATAAAGAAGCCATGAAGGCCGATAATATGAAGACAGCCTTCCTGCACCACATGTCTGATCAGATGTTGACACCAGCACAGACCATCGACAAGGATGTAGAGGCATTGCGCCATATTGAGGGGCAGGCCAAGTGTGAGGAAACGGCTAAACTGGTGGAGAATATCCAGAAGAATGGTAACACCATCGCACAGGTATTGAATCATCTGCTGAATCAGTCGGAAGAGGATATCAGAAAGGAGGTAGAACATGATTAAGATGAATATTCGCAGGTCGTTCTCGACTAAGCTCAGTCTTTGGGTGCTCATCATGGCTGTGCCTGTGTTCTGTGGCTCTGTGGGACTCCTTTTCTACCACTCTCAGGGCATGATTCGTGGCGAGGCCGTGCAGCGCGCCAATGTGATGCTCGACGTGTCGCTGCAGCGCATTCATCGCTACCTCATCTCCGTCGAGACGGCAACAAACAGTTACAGTTGGCTGATAGAGAAAAGTATGCAGCCCGACTCGCTGATGGCAATCTCAGAGCGTATTGTGCATTTCAACCCCTATTCCGATGGTTGTGCTATCAGTATCGAGCCAGATGTCATTCCACAATATCCACGCCATTTTATGGCTTATTCTATCCGAAAGGATAGCGACTCTATTACGACGACGCTGGAAAAGGATTATAATTATTTCACAAAGGAATGGTACGCAACGCCGCGCGACAGGCACAAGTCGGCTTGGGTGGTCTATTATGACGAGAAAAACCAGTTGAACCTGAATATGGATGGCATGATTGCCACATATAGCCGACCGCTCTATAATGCGCAACATCAGTATATTGGTGTTGTCTCTACAGAGATGTCGCTTCTGCATATCTCGGATATACTGGCAAAAGAGAAACCTTATCCTAATTCATACTTTATCCTGCTCGATGAAAAAGGTCGCTATGTGGGACATCCAGACTCTACAAGGCTCTTCAACAAGACTATTTTCGGGGTGGCCAACCTGCAGAAGCAGAAAGACCTCATTGTCCTGGGTCACGAGATGACGAAAGGTAATCAGGGGGAGATGTCGTTGACGATTAATGATGTCCCGTCGCTGGTTTGTTACAAGCCTGTGCCTGGCACTTCCTGGAGTCTGGCTATCGTGTGTCCCGACAGTGATATCCTGAAAGATTATTATAGGTTTACCTTTATCGCCGTTACCCTCCTTATTGTCGCTCTGGCTTTCATCGCTTTCTATTGTTATAAGATGATGGCGCGCTCTTTGAGTCCGCTGCGCCAGTTGCTGTGCAAGACGCAGGAAATAGCAAAGGGCGATTTGAAGGTCGAGATAGAGCGCATCTCTCGTATCGATGAGATGGGATGCTTGCAGAACAGTTATGTGACGATGCTCGAGTCGCTCAGGCAATATATGGACAGTGTGCGTGCGGCCAGTGACAAGGCGCATAAGTATAATGAGGAACTGGAGAAGGCCACACTGCTGGTTCAGGAGGCCGACAGGCAGAAGACGTCCTTTATCCAGAATATGACGCATCAGGTGCGCACACCGCTCAATGTCATCATGGGATACGCGCAGATACTCAACTCGCCATCGACGCCCATCCTGCCTTGCGACAGTGTGTCGGAGGAAGAGATAAAGGGTCTGACGGCAACAATGGAGCACAACTCCAAACTGCTTATCCGACTGATTCTGATGCTTCTCGACAGTTCAGATTCTACATTCTCTGAGACGGCAATCAGTCGGGAACGCGATGCGGTGCCTGCCAATACGGTTATGATGGAGATGGTGGATTACGTCATGCAACTCTACCCCGACCTGCATGTCATTCGTTTTGAGACAGAGGTGCCCGACGATTTGCTTATCACAACCAACAGGCGCTTCCTGCAGTATAGTTTGGCCGAGGTGCTGCTCAATGCGGTGAAATATTCCGACGGACAGCATATCATGACGCGTATCACCCGTACTGATACAGCCATTCGCTTCATTATAGAGGATACGGGTAAGGGTATTGCCGAGGCCGACCGTGAGCGCATCTTCAAGTTCTTTACCAAGGTTGATGACTTCAGTGAGGGCTTGGGACTGGGTCTTCCTCTCACCAGAAGGCATGTCAAGAACCTCGGTGGCAAGTTCTGGCTCGACACCAACTATCACGATGGTTGTCGGTTTATCTTTGAGTTCCCCCTGTGATTTATGGACCACAAATTTGTGTACATTACTTTTTTTGTGTAATTTTGCAGCCAAACTGATAAGCATGAAGACAGGAATATTTGTCGGAACATTCAATCCCTTTACCGTAGGTCATGATTCTATCGTGACCAGGGCCCTCCCGCTCTTCGACAAACTGGTCATCGGCGTCGTGGGCGATCATGTGCAGAAACCTGGTATTCCTCCTGCTGCAGAGCGTATTGAGGCTATCAGGGCGCTCTATGCTGATGAGCCCCGCATTGAGGTGAAGGCCTATTTCGGACTGGCTGTCGACTTTGCCCGTGCTGAGGGGGCGCGTTTCATTGTGAAGGGTGTGCGCTCTGTGAAGGATTTCGAGTATGAGCGTGAGCAGGCCGATATCAACCGTCAGCTGACGAATGGTGAGGTGGAGACCATCCTGCTCTATAGCGAACCCCAGTATGCCTCTGTTTCATCGTCGATGGTGCGTGAACTGCAGCATTTCGGCGTGGATGTGGAGGCGTATCTACCGAAATGAGGAATGAGAAATGAGGAATGAGAAATGAAAATGAATAAATGATAAATGCCTTATGATTAGTTATAGTGCTGAGGGTGTCCGTTTTCCTAATATCAAGCGCCGTGAAACAACGGCATGGATTCGTCGTGTGGCAGCTACTTATAATAAGAAGGTGGGTGAAGTGGGTTACCTCTTCTGTGACGACGAACATATCCTGGAGGTGAACCGCGAGTACCTGGGTCATGATTATTATACGGATATCATCACTTTCGACTATTGCGAGGATGATGTCCTGAATGGCGACCTGGTTATCTCATTGGATACGGTACGCACGAATGCGGAATTGTTTCACAAGACGTATGACGAGGAACTGCATCGTGTCATCATTCACGGTATCCTGCATCTCTGTGGTATTAACGACAAGGGACCAGGGGAGCGCGAGATCATGGAAGCCGCAGAAAACAAAGCGTTGGAACTATTGTAACAGTTCCAACGCTTTTTTCACTACATCACTATCTTCGTTAAAGATAGAGAAATATTCGCTCATATCCCACAAATCACGCGCTACAAGCGCTTTCAGCTGTAATTTGAGGTAAGGCATCGTCTTCTCCAGTTCGGCGCTGTCCTGGGGCTTTATCTTCAGTTTCTCGCCCTCTTTGATGATGGTATCTATCAGCGACTGCGGAATCTCGAAGTTGGTTTTGAATGTCTGGAAGTCGGGATACTGCTTCTTCAGTGCCTTGCGGTTTTTGTCGATATAGCGCAGGTTCTGCTGTATCACGACGCTCTTTGCAGCCAGCTCACGGTGGAACTTGGTATAGCGTGTGGTGTCAAGACCCACGAAATAGTCGGGCATGATGCCGCCACCGCCATAAACGGTACGCTTTTGTTTCAGAGTCTGGTATTTCAGGGAGTCGGCAAAATGGATGCTATCGGCACTAGTCAGTTCACCATTGTTCAGTCGGTTCAGGATATCCTTTTCATAGTTTTTCTTGTCGCCCTTCTCGTAAGGCTTCTGGATACAACGTCCGGAAGGGGTATAGTAATGGGCAATGGTCAGACGAATCATCGAGCCGTCTGGTAAATCGATGGGACGCGGTACAAGACCCTTGCCAAAGGTACGGCGTCCT
>JAEEGJ010030670.1_pt1 | contig 10480 bp, 7 predicted proteins | sample 8958761 | NCBI WGS metagenome assembly JAEEGJ01 (sample SAMN16246546, study PRJNA631951) | gut metagenome | biome: gut microbiome; feature: rumen; material: RS-attached | host: Bos | place: Iran: Karaj | collected 2018-10
CATTACAGCCGCATATCTGATGCCCCTTTCTCTTTTTACCGCTGCAACAGCAGCCACACACGGTGTATACAAAAGGCAGAAAGTCAGGAAAGCAAGTGCCTCTCCGGTAGATAGAGCAGCCTGCAAAGACTCTGTTCCGCCATAGAGCAGCGACATCATTGAAACTATGCTCTCCTTTGCCATGAAACCTGAGAAGAGGGCTGTGACGACACGCCAGTCATCAAGCCCCATAGGTTTGAATATGGGAGCCATAAACCCGGCGATCATGGCAAGTATGCTGCTTTCCGTATCCTCAACCATATTGAATCTGAAATCAAAATGCTGAAGGAACCATACGATTATCGTTGCCAGGAATATCACGGTGAAGGCTCTCTGAATGAAATCCTTCCCCTTGATCCACATAAGTCTTGTGACATTCTTTGGACCGGGAAGCCTGTAATTGGGCAACTCCATAACAAACGGAACTGCTTTACCCTTAAATACCGTATTCTTACTGAAATATGCCGTAAGCACCGCCATCAGTATACCGCCGAAATACAGTCCACCGACTATCAGGGCCGCATATTTTGGAAAGAAAGCCGCCGTAAAAAACGCATATATGGGCATTTTGGCCGAGCAGCTCATAAAAGGTATAAGGAAGGTGGTCATCCTTCTGTCTCTTCTGGAGGGAAGGGTACGCGCTGCCATTACCGCAGGCACCGAACATCCAAAGCCTACAAGCATCGGAACTATGCTTCTTCCCGAAAGTCCTATCTTTCTGAGTGGCTTATCCATAACAAACGCGACTCTCGCCATATAACCACTATCCTCGAGAAGCGAGAGAAAGAAGAAAAGTATCATGATAACCGGCACGAAGCTGATCACAGAACCTACGCCTTCCAGGACGCCATCCACGACAAGTGAATGAAGGGGCGCAGCTATTCCGGCCTCTGTCATGACCCCGTCGATCCAGACAGTAAACATTTCTATGCCCTGTGCGATCAGATCCTGAAGGAATGCACCGATCACATTAAATGTCAGGAAAAAGACAAGGCTCATGATGACCACGAATAAAGGAATTGCAGTCCATTTGCCTGTCAGTATCTCATCTATCTTCCTGGAGCGCTCATGCTCTTTGGATTCCTTCGGCTTCACAACCGTTCTCTTTGTAAGCCTCTTTATAAATGAAAAACGCATGTCCGCAATGGCTGCTGCCCTGTCAAGGCCGCGTTCTTCTTCCATCTGACCGGTGATATGCTCCATCATTTCGGTTTCATTTTTATCAAGCTTCAGAGCATCAAGTACCAGTCCGTCTCCTTCTATCAGCTTTGAAGCGGCAAATCTCACGGGGATGTCAGCCCTTATGGCATGATCCTCTATCAGATTCATAACGCCATGTATAGCTCTGTGCACCGCTCCTCCGTGATCCTCGGAACTGCAGAAATCCATACGTCCCGGAGTTTCCCTGTTCTCTGCCACATGAAGCGCATGATTGACCAGTTCCTCTATACCTTCATTCTTTGCGGCTGATATGGGAATGACAGGTATGCCAAGCAGATGCTCCATCTCATTGATACGTATGGAACCCCCATTGCCTCTGAGTTCATCCATCATATTGATAGCAAGGACCATTGGCGTGCCAAGCTCCATCAACTGCATCGTAAGATACATATTACGTTCTATATTTGTTGCATCGACTATATTTATTATGGCCGAAGGTTTTTCCTTAAGAATGTATTCCCTGGAAACTCTTTCCTCACCGGAATAAGGAGAAAGCGAATAAATACCGGGAAGATCGACCACCTCAGTCCCCGGATGCCCTGTTATCGTTCCGCTCTTCCTGTCCACTGTCACCCCGGGAAAATTCCCTACATGCTGGTCAGATCCTGTGAGAGCGTTAAAAAGTGTGGTCTTTCCGCAATTCTGATTGCCGGCAAGTGCAAAAGTAAGCTTATCAGATCCAGCCTTCCTAATATCATCAGGCTTGCCTTCTCCTATACCGGGATGTGGCAGTTCATCCTCATCACGTATATCTATACTCACTTCATCAGCTGGATCGATCTCATCCTTTTCGGAACTCTTTCCAACATCCTTTGTCTTTATCTTTGCGGCATCGGCTTTTCTGAGAGTCAGTTCATAGCCGCTGATACGAAGCTCCATGGGATCGCCCATAGGAGCGTACTTGATCATGGATACACGTTCACCCGGTATCAGTCCCATATCCAGAAAATGCTGTCTCAGAGCTCCGTCACCACCAACTTCCGTGATAGTTGCGCTCATTCCGGGCTCAAGCATTTCCAGTGTATTTATAGGATTTTCCTGCTTCTTAGTCATAAAAATGACCACCTTTCCTAACTCTTGTTTAGCATGTCTATCTATAACACAATCTAACCGCTCATGCAATGGCAAACGGTGCAGTCCCTGCGATAAAAAACCTCCGGGTATATACCCGGAGGCAAATTAACCTTTTGACTTTTATATTAATATACGTCGCAGGTCCCAATATCAATCCACAAGTACCGGATTCTCATCCACTACCCAGGGAAGGCCCCACTTATTCAGAGCCTCCATATAAGGATCGGGATCAAACTCATCTGTGGTGAATACACCCGGCTTCTGCCATTTTCCCGTAACGACCATCATCGCACCTATCATTGCAGGAACGCCCGTTGTGTAGCTTATAGCCTGTGAACCGACTTCCTTGTAGCATTCCTCATGATCGCAAACGTTATATATGAAGATCTTCTTTTCTTTGCCGTCTTTCTTTCCGGTGAAAATGCATCCTATGTTGGTCTTGCCCTTTGTGCGGGGTCCTAAGGTTGCAGGATCGGGAAGCAGTGCCTTTAAGAACTGGATAGGCACAATATCGCGGCCCTCAAATTTGATCGGTGTGGTGGAAAGCATTCCCACATCTTCAAGGCACCGCATATGATCAAGATAGCTCTGACCGAATGTCATAAAGAAACGTATGCGCTTCACCTCAGGCATGTTTCTTCCCAGCGCCTCTATCTCCTCATGATGAAGAAGGTACATATCCTTCATTCCAACCTGAGGGAAATCATATTCACGCTTGATACTCATTGCAGGTACTTCAACCCATTTTCCGTTTTCCATATAGCTGCCCGGAGCACTAACCTCACGAAGATTGATCTCGGGATTGAAATTAGTAGCAAAGGCATATCCGTGATCTCCGCCGTTGCAGTCAAGGATATCGATAGTATCTATGGTGTCGAAATAATGCTTCTTGGCATATGCTGCAAAGACGCTTGTAACACCGGGATCAAAACCGGTTCCAAGCAGTGCGGTAAGGCCTGCATTCTTAAACTTATCTTCATATGCCCACTGCCAGCTGTAATCAAAGTAGGCCGAGAAGCCCAGATCCTTGCAACGCTTTTCATAGATCTTTCTCCACTCAGGATCATCCGTATCCTCGGGCTCGTAATTCGCCGTATCGATATAATGAACTCCCGCAGCAAGGCAGGCGTCCATGATGGTCAGATCCTGATAAGGAAGTGCCACATTAAGTACGGCATCAGGTTTGTAATCATTTATAAGCTTTGTAAGTGCCGGTACATCCTCGGCATCAACTGCAGCCGTTGTTATCTTTGTCTTGGTGAGAGGCTGCCACTTTGCAGCAACCGCTTCACACTTTGAAACAGTACGGCTTGCTATGCATATCTCATCAAATACATCTGAATTCTGGCAACATTTGGCAATAGCAACACTTGCAACGCCTCCGCAACCGATAATAAGAAGTCTGGACATTTTTTACCCTCCTGTATCAATTAATGTATGTATTATAACACCAATGCTTTACGATATGCGTCCGCCTCCAAGGCAATATCCGCCTCTGTAGATCACAAGGCTCTGGCCGCGTACAACCGCTCGTACGGGTTCATCAAATTCCATATCGGCACTGCCATCCGGATATACCGTGATGCGTCCGGGAGCCTCTTTGTGGCCATAACGCACCTTTGCAGTCACCTCAAAACTGTCCGGTATCTCAGTTCCGTCAGGAAACTTTGTATTGATCACAACGAAATCTTCTGCATGAACATGGGTTGTATAAAGATCTTCTTCACGCCCCAGCACCACTTCATTTGAAGCAGGCCTTATCTCCACTACATATAACGGGCGGTCAGATGAGATCCCCAGACCCTTTCGCTGGCCTACGGTATACCTGTAGTATCCCTGATGACGGCCCATCACATTGCCGTCCTTATCCACAAAGTTTCCTTCGCCCGGAAGTCTTCCCAGCTCAGGCTGATATTTGAGCGTATCTTTTATCACCCTGCTGTAATCATGGTCCGGAACAAAACATATATCCTGACTGTCATGTTTCCTTGCAGTTATTATCGAATGTTCTTCCGCGATATCACGCGCTTCATTTTTCTTATGCTCTCCCAGCGGGAAAACCAGCTTTGAGAGTTTATCCTGCCCAAGAAAATACAGCACATAAGTCTGATCCTTTGTATCATCCTCGGCTCTTTTCAGATAATACTCATCACATTCACTTATATATTCAACAATGGCATAATGACCTGTCACAACCTTTTCACAGCCCAGCTCTTCTGCCTTTTTAAACAGGGCATCAAATTTCAGATGCCTGTTGCATTCAATGCACGGATTCGGAGTTGCCCCGTCTATGTATGTCTTAACGAAATTTTCTATCACATGCTTTCTGAATTCTTCCATATAATTGATGACTATATGGTCTGAACCGAAAGTTGCAGCGACATTTTTAGCATCTTCAATATCTTTTGCAGAACAGCAGGGAGAATACTCACTCACTCCCGCCTGCCAGTTCTCATAAAGATGCATCGTCACGCCTATTGTCTCATAGCCTTTCTGCTGCATAAGATACATTGCAACAGAACTGTCTACTCCACCGCTCATTGCTATCAGTGCTTTTGCCATAATATATTCTCCATTACCGGGATACAGCTGCCCCGGAATTCTCCCTACAGGATAACAGTTTACTTTCAATCAGCTGTTCATGCAATGGAATTATACTTCATAAATGATAATCGCACCGTACACAATACTCAAACGCAGCAGTGCTGAGGCGGCGATATGTGATTCCTTCCTTAACCCTTCGCAAGCGAGTGCTCACACCGCAAAAAATAAAAGCCTTAATCGGCTTTTATTTTTTAAAGCGCTGTTCGCTTAGTTTCTGCTCATGAACTATATATTCCGCAGCTCAGGGGTACGGAATGAACACATATGCACCGCCGCACTGCAGTCCACGTTATGTTACAGCAGTTAGCATTATTATTGTTCCAATAACTGTAGCGGAATTTATATATTAAACTCCTTACTGTACAGAATACATAAGGTTTGAAGAAAGTTATATTTTTATAGCATCTGTTCCAGACCTCACATCAGCCTTTTTTCTACCGCAATCTTAACGTCCCTTAATTTATGAGGAGTGGCTTGGAGGCCGGGGAAATAATATGCTTAGTGCGGCATCCCAGTCGCCGTCGGCGCTTGAACGCGGTTTGAATGCGTCCGGGCTCAAATAATTTGAATCTTGCAAAAGCCAGCATTCAGCGTTCTTAGCGTCCGTTACGAGCGACTGAATAGCGCAAGCGTGCCGCACGGGCATATATTTCCCCCGGCCTCCAGTATATCCTGCGTTTACATCTGGTTATCGTCTGATTTCAAAACTGTTTCAGTTTTAACTGTCAAAGTTGCGATCTTATCCGCAAAACAGCTGTCATGCTCTACAAAAAGCATGGTAGGCTTGTACGTATCAAGAAGCTTCTCTATCTGCATACGCGAATATATGTCGATATAGTTTAGCGGTTCATCCCATATATAAAGATCTGCAGACTGTGAAAGAGACGCAGCTATTGCCGTTTTTTTCTTCTGCCCTTCCGAGAATTCTCTTATATCACTCTCAAAAAGGCTCCGTTCAAGATCAAGCTTTCTCAATATCGTAAAAAGCAGTGTTTTGTCTATTCCGTTTTGTTCCGCATACTCAGCAGGCGTTCCTTTCATGCAGGAAGTATCCTGTGAACAATACGATATGACCGCGTACGGTGCCAGATACAGTTCTCCTTCATATGACAGATTTTCCGTTTCTTTCTTAAGAACGGGATCTTCATATCTTCTGCTCTGCTTAAGCAGCGCTTTAATGATGCTTGATTTGCCGCTTCCGTTCCGGCCTTTAAGCAGCACCCTGTCACCGCTCTTTATCTCAAAATCAATCCCGCTGCATATGACCCTCCCATCATATGCAATGCTCAGATCCTTTGCCCTGACTATGCTTCCCGCCCTGAACTGCTTTGGCAAGAGCTTTAGATCAGATATTTTTTCGATATCCTTTAGCAGACCTTTCTTTTCTTCTATGTCGCGGGACTGTCTCTCAAGCATGCTTCCCACCCTGCTCTGCAAAGTCTTTGATTTGGCTCCGAGATATGACCTGGTAGCTATTGATCTGTCATGATCCTTTACAGGATCGAAGCCTATCTTTTTTGACTCTATGCTGTCGGCATGTTCCCTTGTCTTCCTTGCGGATGCTTCGAGTTGTTTTATCTCCCGCAAAAGTGCTTCATTCCGTACAGCTTCATCATGATCCCGTTTTTCTTTATTCTCATACCAGCTGCTGAAATTTCCTTTGCACACATCTATGCTGCTGCGATTTAGGGCAAGTGTATGATCGGTACATGCATCCAGCACATCCCTGTCATGCGAAACAAGTATAAACCCCTTCTTAGAATTCAGATATTTTTTTATCTGTTCTTTGGTTTCTTCATCAAGATGATTGGTAGGTTCATCGATCAGCAGGAATTCATTATCCCCCGAAAAAAGCGCTGCAAGCTGAATACGTGTCCTCTCTCCAAAACTCAGCGTTCTGTACGGTCTGTACATCAATTCCGCATCCATTCCAAGTTTATCGATCTCGGCAAGGATGCGCCATGACTCCCTTCCGGGATATGCTTCTTCAATAAGTTCATCTGCTGTACTGTCCCATTTTTCTTCCGGGATGATGCGCGGAAAATACTGAAAGACTTCCGAGGAAATCAGGCTTCCGCTGTATTCACATACTCCCAGAAGTATCTTTAATAACGTAGTCTTACCCTTACCGTTCCTTCCGACAAAACCAAGCTTCCAGTTTGAATCAATGATAAAGGAAACGCCATCAAACACAGGCTCTGAAGAGCCCTCATATGTAAAACTTAAATTTCTTATCTCTATAACAGACATATATCTCTCCTTTTCTTGGGAACTGTAGCGAATTTACTTGCTGCTACAATCCTTTCCAATAACGCAGAAATACACCGACCATGATCGAGAAAGGAAAATGAGATCGCACCTTGCTCCACGATAAAGAAAAAAGATGCAGAAGCATCTGCATCTTTTGAAAAATTAAAATAATAAAATATATAAAGACAGACGTATTCCCGCGCATACAGCATCCCTTCATGACAGATGGAGCTGCAACGATATTTAGTTACATAAGGGAATACTCTTTTTTCATTCATTCACTTCTTTCTCTGAAACCTTTTTTGTCTCAGTCCTGTCACATACCGCCATTCGCATGTGAAAACAATATCAACACTTTTAAAATATCAAAGCAGATATTCTATGTCAAGTATAGTAACCACAATTACTTATTGCTCTTACTAAAAAAGGGATCACGGAACTTTCCGCGATCCCTTCTTTCATATTCGGTCTTAATCAAGTTCTTTAAGAAGCTCTGCAAACTGTTTTTTCAGTTCATCACCGCCTGCCGAATTCTTTGCTCTTTCCATAGCGGCTTCAAGGCTTGCATTTTCCTTATATTCGCTGTCTCTGATAACAAGTGCTGCTTCTGCCACTGCCGATGCGAACTTGAAATTATCTGAGCTGCCTCTGCCGGTATCTTTTACTACATATTCCTCTTCTGTACTTTCATCACGATTAGGCTTTTTGTATCTAACCGATACCGTGCACAATTCATCTGAATCCGCTGCATCCGAAAGAGTTCTGTTCTGCTCCTGATACTTAAGATCTATACCTGCATCAGAGCCACTCATCTCCAGTTCATAAAGAACCGTAACCTGTGCGCCGGCACCCACTTCTCCGCCGTCCTTCGTATCATCCTTGAAATCCCTTGCCTCCATCACTCTGTTCTCATAACCCACAAGGCGATAGCCTGATACGTAAGCGGGATTGAATTCAACCTGGAATTTTACATCCTTTGCCACTGTTATAAATGACTGCGATGCCTTATCACACAGAACACGCTTTGCTTCATCCATGCTATCGATGTAGTAATAATTTCCGTTACCGGCATCAGCGATGGCTTCCATATTCGCATCTGAATAATTGCCGGAGCCAAATCCAAGAGTTGTAAGGAAGATGCCTTTTTCCTTCTTTTCCTTTATCAGATCCACAAGACCCTCATTACTCGTGATGCCCAGATTCATATCGCCGTCAGATGCCAGGATCACACGGTTGTTACCGCCTTTTATAAAATTCTGCTCTGCGACCCTGTATGCTGCTTCTATACCGCCTGAACCATTGGTGCCTCCTCCATAGTTGACGCAGTTTCTATATGCCTCATCAAACGCTTCATCTATTTTGTCTTCATTGCTTCCCTTTGCTCCCTCAAGCAAAACTTCAGAGCTTCCCGCATAAGTGACTACCGAAACCCTGTCATCCTTTTTAAGCGTGTTTGCAAATTTCTTGAAAGACTCTATGCACAGATCGATCTTGTCCGCATTATCCATAGAACCAGATGTATCGATAAGGAAAACATAATTGTTCCCTTCATACGCATTTCTGGTCCTGTTTGCTTCTATCGTCATATACAGAAGCTTGTTATCTTCATTCCATGGACAGTTGCCTGTTTCATACTGTACCGAAAATGCTCCGTCAGAGATATACTCTTTATCGATATCATAATCAAAATAATTGAGCATTTCTTCTACCCTGACTGCATCAGCCGGTATATCATACAGATCATATCCATCATTTATCATGCGTCTGAAATTTGAATATGAACCTGTATCCACATCTGCAGCAAAGGTTGAAAGCGGGTTCGTCAGTACGTCATTGAAACCATTCTCGGTAATTTCATTGTATTCCTCGGTATTGTATTCATATTCTCCGAAATCATAATCGCGGTATTCGCCGTTTGCTTTCGACGCTGAGCTGGCTGCACTTGCTGCTGAACTGCCTGCGCTGAATGCAAATGAAGCGTTTGTCCCACCTTTAAAGATCTTTGCACTATCAAATTCTGTTGCAGCTTCGGCCGCATCAGGCAGTGATTCCTCCTGATCAAAAGCTTCTTCTCTTGCAGCCTGTGCCGTAGTCTCCTGTATATCTGCGGTTACAGCATCAGCTTTGGAAGGAGTGTTATTTCCACATCCCGCAAGCATTATCATACACATTCCTATGGCTAATATCCGTCTCTTCATTTTCATATCCTCCTTAGCAAAGGTGTTTTTGAGTTCCTGATAATGATACGTATGGACTTACGGAAATTTATGGAAAAAAATCAAAGAATATGAAAATCTACTGTTGCTGCGGCACCATATGAAGATTTAATGATAAGCTTTGCCGTGCCTTTGCGGCCTGTGGTCCTTATATAGGTTCCGCCCATACCTCCCTGAAGCGAGATAAGAGAAGGTCCGATGATCGTGACAGGACCTTCTGCAGAAAGGCTTAAAGGATCATTGCAGAAAGGAAGAAGATTACCGTTCATGTCACATGCCGTTATACGCACAGAAGCAACATCATAAGTTTTATCTTCGCAGAGTATTATAGTGCCGTCACGATCACGCCTGTGTGACCCATCGGGTAATACATTAAGATGAAATCCGTCTGCCGGACTCTTTACTATTTTCTTAACAACCTGTCCGTTCTTTATTGCTTCGAACCTGTAAACTGTCGATGCTCCGCCCCAGTCTCCGATATATTTCTGGAACAGAGAATAGGCATTTGACATATCCATATGATAGATCGTCATACATTTAGCAGCTGCGGCTTTTGCTCTTGCCGACATATGGTCATAGCCGTTTATGCATGACTCATTCAGAACGAGTTTAACATAGCCTGCCTGTACTTCCGACATTTCAGGATCTTCAAATATCTCGTCTCCGACATAATCATCGATAAGTATCGGGCCGTGCTTCAGATTCTTATATGGTGAATCTTCCGGTCTGTATTCCTTTAACATACGATCATTTTTATACATGCGTACCGAATCCGCATTTGTGCTTATCCAGACTTTACCGCGCATTCCCGCAGGCCTCTCACCGATATCCATGGTTGAGAACACTTCCAGCACGGGAGTCTCCAGGCCTTCGGCGGCATAAACATACGCTGCGTATTTTGGATTACGGAACATATCCGTCACACCGTGATAGCATATCCTGTCTCCGCTTCCGAAATCCTTATGAGTGTTGTAATCAAACATACACCACCCTATCGCACCGGCAATATCCCTTCAACCGATCGCGGCATTCAGCACATTTGCATGACGAAGCGCATGCTCTGTTATCTTTTCCTC
>JAEEGJ010030672.1_pt1 | contig 10480 bp, 4 predicted proteins | sample 8958761 | NCBI WGS metagenome assembly JAEEGJ01 (sample SAMN16246546, study PRJNA631951) | gut metagenome | biome: gut microbiome; feature: rumen; material: RS-attached | host: Bos | place: Iran: Karaj | collected 2018-10
AATCTCGGCATCTTACTTACAACATAGTCAAGTGACGGCTCAAAACATGCCGGTGTATTGGCAAGCATTATCTCATCAAGACGAAGACCCACGCTTATCTTAGCCGATACCCTTGCGATCGGATATCCGCTTGCCTTTGATGCAAGTGCAGACGATCTTGATACTCTGGGATTGACCTCTATCACATAATAGTCAAACGAATTGGGATCAAGAGCAAACTGTACATTACATCCGCCTTCTACCTTAAGTGCTCTTATAAGATTAAGCGCCGCATCACGCAGCATATGATATTCTCTGTTGGTAAGAGTCTGTGAAGGACATACCACTATCGAATCACCAGTATGTATTCCTACGGGATCAAGATTCTCCATATTACAGATGGTGATGGCTGTGTCATTGGCATCTCTCATCACCTCATACTCAATCTCCTTATAACCCTTAACACTCTTCTCTATGAGAGCCTGATGTATAGGTGATAAACTCAATGCATTCTTGAGGACTGTCTTTAACTCTTCTTCATCATCGGCAAATCCGCCGCCTGTTCCGCCAAGTGTAAATGCGGGACGGACCACTATCGGATAACCTATATCTTCTGCCGCCTTTAAGCCGGCTTCCATATCCTCAACGATCTCTGAGGGCAATACAGGTTCGCCTATGCTCTCGCACAGTTCCTTAAACCTCTCTCTGTCCTCTGCTCTGTCAATGGAATCACTGTCGGTGCCTAACAGTCTTACCTGGCACTCATCTAAGACACCCTTTCTTTTAAGCTGCATTGCAAGATTAAGACCGGTCTGTCCGCCGATACCCGGCAGGATCGCATCAGGTCTTTCCTTACGAATGACCTTGGCTATGAATTCAAGCGTAAGCGGCTCCATATATACCTTGTCCGCTATGGCTTTATCGGTCATTATTGTCGCGGGATTGGAGTTGCATAATATTACCTCGTAACCTTCTTCGCGCAGTGCAAGGCAGGCCTGTGTTCCTGCATAGTCGAATTCCGCTGCCTGACCTATGACTATCGGGCCTGAGCCAATTACAAGGATTTTTTTAATGTCTGTTCTCTTAGGCATGTGCATTCTCCTTTCTGTCCGCGCGCGCTGCTCTTACATTGTCCATGAACCTGTCAAACAGATATGAACTGTCCTGGGGACCCGGAGCGCTCTCGGGATGATACTGAACGGAGAAAGCCAGGTCTTCGTCACATGCCACACCTTCAACCGTATCATCAAGCAGGTTGATATGCGTCACCTTAAGCTTGGTTCCTTCTATACTGTCCGTATCAACTGCATAGGAATGATTCTGAGAAGTGATCTCAACCTTATCGGTTAAGATATCCTTAACCGGGTGATTGCCTCCTCTGTGACCGAACTTAAGCTTATATGTCTTGGCACCGTATGCAAGAGATAATATCTGATGTCCCAAGCATATGCCGAATATCGGCACGCTTCCCTTAATACTTCTTATCGTGTCTATACACTCGGGAACATCCATCGGATCTCCCGGTCCGTTACTTATAAATACTCCATCCGGGCGAAGTGACATGATCGTCTTGGCCGAAGTATTGTAAGGAACAACCGTTACTCTGCAGCCTCTGTCAAGCAATGACCTTAAAATGTTCTGCTTCATTCCGCAGTCTATTGCCACGATGTGAGGCCTGAGTCCCGCATGTGCTCCCTGTCTGTGTTCAAGTAACGATGACTGGGGTGTGATTATATCAGCCTTCCATATTCCGGTACTTGACACTCTTGATACCGCATCCTTAGGCAGCGCAGTTCTTTCAAGTATCTCCATACATTCAGACAGAGGCTTGTCTATGAAGGTAATAAGCGACTTCAGACTGCCTCTGTTTCTGATGATTCGTGTGATGGCTCTGGTATCTACGCCATAGATACCTGAGATGCCGTATTTTTTCATAATATTCTGGAGATTATCGCTTGCACGGAAATTGGATGGTTCATCATTGTATTCCCTTACAACCAATGCTCCTATACTCGGAGTCTGTGTCTCATAATCATCTTCATTGACTCCGTAATTACCGATAAGCGGGTATGTCATTACGACTGCCTGATCCGTGTACGACGGATCTGAGACTATCTCCTGATATCCCACCATCGATGTATTGAATACAAGTTCTAATACCTTCTCGGTATTGGCTCCGAACCCGTACCCTTCAAATACTTCTCCCGATTCGAGCACAAGCTTGCGGTTCTTTGGTTGTTGCATGATGTTCATCTCCTACCATAAATTAGGGGTCACGGCATAAGCCATGACCCCATTGTCACTCATTTGTTTATTCAACGTCCTGAAGAGCATCGAAATCCTCTTCTCCGGTACGTATCTTAACTACCTTCTCTACAGGATATACGAATATCTTACCGTCTCCGATATGTCCGGTATAGAGTGCCTTCTTAGCAGATTCGATAACCGACTCAACAGGTATCTTGCTGACTACAACTTCAACCTTGATCTTAGGCAGAAGCGTTGCATCCATCTCAACACCTCTGTAACGTTCGCCGGCACCCTTCTGGATACCACAACCCATTACCTGAGTCATCGTCATACCTGTTACACCGAGGTCGTTCATAGCCTTCTTGAGTGCATCGAAGCGGCTTGCCTTAGCAATGATTACCACCTTGTTGATGCCGCTATCGCTTACAACAGGATGAACTACAGGAACTGCAGCTGCCTTCTTAGCCTCACTTGCCTCTTCATATGCATCACTTCCGAGTGAAGTGTTCTCGTTAACATCCATCATCATGGTGTTAGAGATATCCATGATAGAGAAGCCTGCATATGCTGAAGGAAGACCGTGCTCGGTAGAATCAAGACCGATTATCTCTTCTTCTTCGGTTACTCTTAATCCAAATATCGCTCTGATTATAATAAATGCAACCGTTATTGTCAATGCAGTCCAAGCTGCTACTGATACAAATCCAAGGAGCTGAATTCCAAGCTGTGTGAATCCGCCACCGTAGAACAGACCGCTTATCTCTGAGTCGGGAGCTGTTGTTGTACCGAACAGACCAACTGCAATTGTACCCCAGATACCGTTTAAGCAATGAACCGCAACTGCACCTACGGGATCGTCGATATGAAGCTTATAATCAAGTAACCAAACACCGAATACTACAAGTAATCCTGCTACAGCACCGATTATAATCGCGCCAAGTGCATCCGTTACATCACAGGGAGCTGTGATGGCTACAAGACCTGCAAGTGATGCGTTAAGACACATTGAGATATCAGGCTTGCCGAATTTGATCCATGTGAAGATCATGCAGACTACTGTTGCAACTGCCGGAGCAATTGTTGTTGTTACGAATACTGATGCAAGCTGCTCAAGTGATGTACAAGCTGCACCGTTGAATCCGTACCAGCCAAGCCATAAGATGAAGCATCCGAGACAACCGATTGCTAAGTTGTGGCCGGGGAAAGCGTTAACTTTCTCAACCTTACCATCCTTGTCGGTAACGAACTTACCGATTCTGGGTCCTAATAACTTCGCACCTATAAGTGCTGAGATACCGCCTACCATATGAATTGCGCAAGAACCTGCGAAATCATGGAAACCTATCTGAGCAAGCCAGCCGCCGCCCCAGATCCAATGTGCTTCAATGGGATAGATAAGTGCTGATATAACTGCTGAGTATACACAGTATGATAGGAACTTGGTTCTCTCAGCCATAGCACCTGATACTATCGTAGCCGTTGTGGCACAGAACACCAGGTTGAACACAAAGTTTGACCAGTCAAAACTCTCATATGCGGTGAAGATATCAAATCCGGGCTTACCAATAAATCCCGCAAGGTCCTCACCAAGTAAAAGACCGAAACCTATAAGAATGAATACTACGGTACCTATACAGAAGTCCATAAGGTTCTTCATAAGGATGTTACCCGTATTCTTAGCTCTGGTAAATCCGGCTTCTACCATTGCAAAGCCCGCCTGCATCCAGAACACCAGCGCCGCTCCTATAAGGAACCAGACACCGAACAATTCGCCTTCCATCGTCGTCAATAATTCTTCCATATATTTGTCCTCCTCAATTTACGTATTATACGTAGAATAATATTTTTCCATAGCTGGGATAAGGTAATGCATCTTCAGGGATGATCTCCTCTGTTGCATCTGCAACGGCTCTGAGCGACTCCATATCCGAGATAACAGTATCTTTGTAGAAGTCTGCCATCTCAAGACTGTCTGCAATTGCCTCAGCCTTCTCTGTATCGGCTTTAAGCTTCTCAACAAGCTCATAAATCTTGTCGTAGTTATCGCTTACTATCTGAAGCGTCTTCTCTTCAGCCTTGCAGCTTACACCGGATACAGCCTGCTTCTTCTTAATGATCGTATCAGCCAGCTCGTTCATATAGCCCTCAACACCGGGTAAGAACTGATGATAAACCATATCAACCATTGTCTTGGCTTCTATATGTAATGTCTTGTTATAGTTCTCAAGTAAGATCTCATATCTTGAGTTAATCTCACTCTCTGTAAATATTCCGTGCTTAGTGAATAACTTCACGTTCTTATCAGCTATAAATACCGGTAATGCATCCGGTGTGGCCTTAAGGTTCGGAAGTCCTCTCTTCTCTGCCTCAGCTATCCACTCATCGGTATATCCGTCACCGTTGAATATGATTCTCTTATGATCTATAAGAGTCTTCTTAACAAGTGCATGTACCGCATCGTTAAGTCCGTCAGCGGATACCCCCTTAAGTTCCTCATAGAATGCACTGAGTGACTCGGCAACCGCTGTGTTAAGTATTACGTTCGGTCCAGCTACAGAAAGTGAAGAACCTAACATTCTGAACTCAAACTTATTACCTGTGAATGCGAAAGGTGATGTACGGTTACGGTCCGTATTATCCTTAAAGAAGTGAGGTAATACCGAAGCTCCCGTATCCATCTGTACGCTTCCCATCTTATTAAAGAAGGTATCGTTCTCTATAGACTCAACAACTGCAGTAAGCTCATCCCCAAGGAACATTGATACAACAGCCGGAGGTGCTTCATTGGCTCCTAATCTGTGATCGTTACCGGGTGATGCAACAGACAATCTCATAAGATCCGCATAATCATCAACCGCTTTGATAACAGCTGCTAAGAATACAAGGAACTGTACATTCTCTGCAGGCGACTTGCCGGGCTCTAAGAGGTTGATTCCCGTATTGGTGCTCATTGACCAGTTATTATGCTTACCGGATCCGTTGATACCGTCGAAAGGCTTCTCATGAAGTAAGCACTCAAATCCGTGCTTCTTAGCAACCTTCTTCATCACTTCCATTGTTAACTGGTTGTGATCTACGGCAACGTTGGTTGTATCGAATACCGGAGCCAACTCATGCTGGCAGGGCGCCACTTCGTTGTGCTTGGTCTTGACCGGAATGCCGAGCTTCCAGAGTTCCTCGTCAAGGTCATGCATATAAGCCGCAACTCTCGGTCTTAATGCGCCGAAATAGTGATCGTCCATTTCCTGTCCCTTCGGTGCCGGCGCCCCAAGCAGCGTCCGTCCGGTAAAGATCAGGTCTCTTCTCTTTGCATAATCCTCTTTGTCGATCAGGAAATATTCCTGCTCCGGTCCGACCGTTGTCGATACCCGCTCCACATCGTCTTTGCCAAAGAGTTTTAAGATCTTTAACGCCTCTAAGCTCAGCGCATCCATGGAACGAAGCAGCGGTGTTTTCTTATCGAGCGCTTCCCCGGTGTAAGCGCAGAATGCGGTGGGAATATAAAGTGTCCTGTCCTTGATGAAAGCCGGTGAGGACGGATCCCATGCCGTATACCCTCTTGCTTCAAATGTGGCCCGGATCCCGCCTGAAGGGAACGAGGATGCGTCCGGTTCGCCCTTGACCAGTTCCTTGCCGGAAAATTCCATGATGATCTCGCCGTTATCGGTCGGTGTGATGAAACTGTCGTGTTTTTCAGCCGTATAACCTGTCAGAGGCTGAAACCAGTGTGTATAATGGGTGGCTCCGTTTTCGACCGCCCACTCCTTCATGGCAAGCGCCACGGCGTTGGCTACATCCAGCTCCAAATGGGTGCCTTTTTCGATGGTCTTCTTCAGTGCCTTGTAGACGTCTTTGGGCAGCTTGTCTCTCATCACCCTGTCCGTAAACACCTGTGAACCATACAGTTCCGGAATCATTTTTTCCATACTTTCTTCCTCCTCTTTTTCTTTTCAGCTATCTTCCCCCTTATGTTCCGTTTGGAACGGGAGGAAGAAAAAAGGCGCCAAACCTGTCCGGTTTCAAGCGCCTTTGCTTTCTGTGTAAGTGTATCTGTTTGATTTTTCCTAAACCCCGCTGTTCCCGTAATTGGACAGCACCCTTGCGGACGGATCGTTTACATTGCATCCGGGCCATGTTTTGTTCGGCATCCAGAAGTCCACGACCATTTCCGCCTGCTGTGGGTAATAGGTTTCGAAGATCTCGCGGTAGAGCAGGGATTCTTTCGTGAACGGCTGCGCGTATGTGTATTTCTTCCGCTTCTGCTCAAAGTCTTCATCGGTGTAAACCGTTTCGGCATAAGCTTTCAGGTCATCCACCATCGAATGTCCGACCGCATCGGAAAACGCTGCCTTCTCGCGGAAGAGAATGTCATGCGGCAGATAGTCGCCTTCAAACGCATGCCGCAGAAGATATTTGCCCATTCCGTAGGTGTTCATCTTCATTTCCGGATCGATCGCCATCACATAGGAGGCAAAATCAAGGTCCCCGAACGGTACTCTCGCTTCGAGCGCGTTCACGGAAATGCAGCGGTCCGCGCGGAGCACATCATACATGTGCAGTTCTCTTATCCGTTTCTTCGACTCTTCCTGGAACGCTTCCGCATCCGGCGCAAAATCCGTGTATTTGTATCCGAACAGTTCGTCCGAGATCTCTCCGGTCAAGAGCACCCTGATATCCGTGTTCTCGTGGATCCATTTGCACAGAAGGTACATGCCCATGCTGGCGCGGATCGTTGTGATATCGTAAGTTCCGAGCAGTTTGATCAAAGACTTCAGCGTATCGAGCACCTGTTCTTTCGTCATATAGACTTCGGTGTGATCGCTCCCGATGTAGTCTGCAACCTGCTTCGCATATTTTAAGTCGATCGCATCCTTTTCCATGCCGATTGCAAAAGTCCTGATCGGTTTCTCACTCTTCTTTGCGGCGATCGCGCAGACTAAGGAAGAATCGAGACCGCCGGATAAGAGGAAGCCGACTTTCGCATCGGCAATGAGCCGTTTCTCAACGCCTGCGATCAGTTTCTGCCTGATGTTTGCGCAGACCGTTTCGATGTCGTCCCGGATGACTTCTTTAACCTCCGTCATATCGCGGTAGCAGACGAACTTTCCGTCTTTGTAATAATGCCCCGGCGGGAACGGCTGTATCTTCTTACAAAGTCCCGTTAAGTTCTTCGCTTCGCTTGCAAGGACCATGACGCCGTGATCATCATATCCGTAATACATCGGGCGGATCCCGATCGGATCTCTTGCCGCTACAAAACTGTCCGTTTTCGCATCATAGAGGATCAGGACAAATTCGGCATCCAGCATTGCGAACATCTTCTCTCCGTAAAGTTCGTACATGGGAAGCAGGATCTCGCAGTCGCTGTCACTTTTGAAGGTGTAATCCGTCAGCGTTTTCCTGATCTTTTCAAACCCGTAGATCTCGCCGTTGCAGACGAGTGCGCTGCCGTTTAAGGTAAAGGGCTGCATGCCTTCTTCGGTCAGGCCCATGATCGCAAGCCTGTGGAATCCCAAGATCCCGTTTGCAAGCTGCAGGATCCTGGTATCGTCCGGTCCCCTTGATTTTGTTTCTTCAAAATGTTCCCTGAATTCGTCGATCTTGATCCCGGATCCAAGGTATCCCATGATGGAACACATTGTTCTAACCTCCGTGGAAGAGCATACCTGTTTGCCTTTGGCAAAAGGAAAAGGCGCCTTGGTCAAAACCAAAGCGCCTTTGCTCTTTATGTTGTGTACTATAAACGCTCACTCTTTTCTTGTCAAGCGGTTTTTTTGATTTTTATAAAAGTCACGCATCGATCGTGGAAACACTGATCGTCAGTTCCTCGAGCACGTCAAGCAGCACGCGGACCGTGTCGAGAGAGGTAAACATCGTGATGTTGTTTTCCGTCGCGCATCTCCTGATGGCCACACCGTCCTCGTAATGCACGCCGGATCTGATGGCTCTGGTATTGATCACGTAACTCACATACCCCGCGCGGATCGACTGCAGGATCTCATCGCTGCCCTCGCTCAGTTTATGCCGGATCCTGGTTCTGATCCCGTGCTCTTTTAAGAACACGGCCGTCCCGATCGTGGCCTCGATGTTAAAGCCGAGATCGTAGAAACGCTTCACGAGCGGAAGCGCCTCTTCCTTGTCCTCATCCGCAAGCGTCACCATGACCGTGCCGTAATTCAAAAGCTTCACGCCGGATGCGATCAGGGCTTTGTACATGGCGCGGTGCAGCTTTTCATCATAGCCGATCGCTTCCCCGGTCGATTTCATTTCCGGCGACAGATAGGAATCCATGCCCTTCAGTTTCGCAAATGAAAAGGCAGGCGCTTTGACATACCATCTGCGTTTCTTGTTGGGATGCTCTTTTTCGATCCCCTGCTCGTCAAGGGAATGCCCCAGCATGATCTTTGTCGCGATATCCGCAAGCTGATAGCCCGTGGCTTTGGACAGGAACGGAACGGTCCTCGAAGAGCGCGGATTTACCTCGATGATGTAGACATTTTCCTGCTCATCCACGATGAACTGCACGTTGAAAAGGCCTTTGATCCCGATGCCGAGTCCTAACTTCTTCGCATAGTCCCGAACGGTCTCCTGCACGCTTTCCGATAGACTGTAGGGCGGATAAACGCTGATGGAATCCCCGGAATGCACGCCGGTCCGCTCCACCAGTTCCATGATCCCGGGCACAAAGACCTTCTCGCCGTCACAGAGCGCATCCACTTCCACTTCCTTGCCGCAGATATAGTGATCCACCAGAACGGGTTTGTCCACGTCGATCTCGACGGCGGTCTTTAAATAAGTCTTCAGTTCCTCTTCTTTGGACACGATCTGCATGGCCCGGCCGCCCAGCACAAAGCTCGGACGCACAAGGACCGGGTAACCGATATCCGCGGCGGCTTTGAGCCCGTCCTGAACGCTTGTCACGGCAACCCCTTTTGGCTGCGGGATCTTTAAGTCCAAAAGGATCTTTTCAAACGCATCCCGGTTCTCCGCGCGTTCTATGGCATCGCAGTCCGTGCCGACGATCTTCGCGCCGTATTCGCGCAGCGAGTCCGCCAGATTGACCGCTGTCTGCCCGCCGAGCGTAACGATGAGCCCCTCCGGTTTTTCGTGTTCGACGATGTTCATGACATCTTCCGTCGTGAGCGGTTCAAAATAGAGTTTGTCGCTCGTCGTATAATCCGTGGAAACCGTTTCCGGATTGTTGTTGATGACAATGGCCTGATAGCCGAGCGATCGGATCGTTTTCACCGCATGCACCGTCGAATAGTCAAATTCCACGCCCTGGCCGATACGGATCGGACCGGATCCGAGCACGATGATCTTCTTACGGTCATCGCAGACCGATTCATTTTCCCCTTCGTATGTAGAGTAAAAATAGGGAATATAGCTGTCGAATTCCGAAGCGCAGCTGTCGATCATCTTGTAGGACGGAAACAGGCCTCTTTCCTTACGCATCAAAAAGATCTCCCGCTCCGTTTTATTCCACAAAAGCGCAACCTCTTTGTCCGAAAAGCCCATACGCTTAGCAAGATACAACACATCCGGATCACCGGGGTGTTCCAAAAGCTTTCTTTCCATCTGCACGATGTGGAGCATCACGCGAAGAAACAGCGGATCGATCCCGGTGATCTCTGCGATCCGTTCCACCGCAATGTCCCGTCTTAACAGTTCCGCGATCGCAAAGATGCGCTCATCCGTTCCCTTTTTGATCAGTTCCAGCAGGTCGTCGGTTTTACTTTCGTCATGATCACTCCGGTGCAGATGATACGCACCGGTCTCCAAAGACCGGATCCCCTTGAGCAGACTTTCCTCCATGGTCCGCCCGACGCTCATCACTTCACCGGTCGCCTTCATCTGCGTCCCCAGGCGGCGGCTGGCTTCCGGGAACTTGTCGAAGGGAAAGCGCGGCATTTTGGTCACCACGTAATCCAGAGACGGTTCAAAGCAGGCCGGTGTGTTTGCCAGTTGGATTTCATCCAGCGTCATACCGACGCCGATCTTCGCGGAGACCCGGGCGATCGGATAGCCGCTGGCTTTGCTGGCCAGGGCGGATGAGCGCGAGACCCGGGGATTGACTTCAATGAGATAGTATTGAAAGGAATTCGGATCCAGCGCGAACTGCACATTGCATCCGCCCTCGATCTCCAGTGCGCGGATGATCTTCAGCGCGCTGTCGCGGAGCATGTGGTATTCCCTGTTTGTCAACGTCTGGGAGGGACAGACCACGATGGAATCCCCTGTATGGATCCCC
>JAEEGJ010030673.1_pt1 | contig 10479 bp, 9 predicted proteins | sample 8958761 | NCBI WGS metagenome assembly JAEEGJ01 (sample SAMN16246546, study PRJNA631951) | gut metagenome | biome: gut microbiome; feature: rumen; material: RS-attached | host: Bos | place: Iran: Karaj | collected 2018-10
GTTTTCTCGCTCATCTACACGCCGCTCAGCCTCCTGCTCGATCTGGTCACCAACGTGATCTCCCGCCACCACGAGCGCCAGGCCGACGCCTTCGCCCGCGCCCACGGCTACGGCCCCGCCGAAGCCTCCGCCCTCAAGAAAATGAGCGCCAAATCTTTGGCGAATCTTACCCCGCACCCCCTCGTCGTCTTCACGGAGTACTCTCACCCTACGCTGAATGAAAGGGTGGGGGCGCTGACAGGTGCCCGTTCTTAGCGTTGATTGTTGCGGAGAAGCCCCTCCACATCCGCTACGGCTAACCGCACCATCCCCTCCCGCAAAAACTCCGTGGAGGGGCTTCTCCGCAACAAATGAGGGACTATAGTTTGTCGTCCACTTCTGTCTTGCGGGCGTGTTTGAGATTGATGCTGGTTTTGCCGAAGCGCCAGGTGAGACTGAGGCGGACGGAGCGGGGGTCGTACCAGGATTCGTTGCGCTGGTGGTAAGTGTCGGTCGATGTCTCACGGACTGAGCCGGCGTAGCGGCGTTGGAAGGGCATGACGGCTGCGACGTTGAGGATGAGTCGGTTCTGCAGGAAGCCCTGACGCAGGCCGAACGAGTATTCGTAGTCGACGCCGTAAAATGTCCGCTGCAGCGTGATGTCGCCGCCATAGGCGCCGGCTGCGGCGTAGGCCGTGGCGCCGTGCCAAAGCGTGGCGTTCCCGCTTGTGTTGACATACCAGCTCCAGCCGTTGTTCCGCTGCTCCAGCGAAGGCGCGTAATAGTCGTTGTATCCCACCTGGCCGCTGGTCTGGAGGTTGAACTTTTCGGACGGATTCCAGCCCAGGTCGACCGTCAGGTCGATGTGGTCGTAGACCACGGCGTTCTCATAGGTCGCGACCTTGACTCCGTCGGGGTTGACGACGGCCAGATATTCTATTTTGTTGTTGCAGAGGCTCCCATAGGTGCGTACCAGTAAGTCCCATTTGTCCCCGAGGGTGCGGTAGGTGAGTGTAAGCGCATCGGAGACGACGGTTCGCAGGTCGGGGTTGCCGTGCGTCCGGCTATAGGGGGTTTCCTCAAAGATGTGGGGATTGAGATAGCTCACGCTGGGGCGGCCGAGGCGCCGGGTATAGGTCAGCGTGAAAGAGTTCTTGGGGTCAATCTTCCAGGCCGCGTTGAGGTAGGGGACGACGTTGAAATTGCTGTTGTCGAACGTAACGTTGCCGGATGGACTCTTGGAAAGCCCCCTGTTCAGGGTGTATTCGAGGCGTGTGCCCGCTTTCAGGGTGAGTTTGCTGAACTTGTAGCCATAGCTGGCATAGGCGGCGAAGATGTGTTGCTTGTAATCCAGGTCGTTGACGTTGGAATTGTCGATGGCCCACCGGTCGGCGACATAGTCCCAGAGTTCATCCTGGGAGTCCGCCACGTGGGCGCGCAACGTATATTTGGCGCCGGTCTCGATCTGGTGTTTCTTCCGGAGCGTGGCGAAGTAGTCGATCTGGCCGGTCTGCTGGACGGTGTGCTCCCTGTTGAAGGAATGCCGGTGGTAGTCCGTGCAGTTGAGCAAAGGCACCACGATGATATTGTTGTCGGTACTGTTCGGATTCCCGTCGATGGCGTAGCTGAAAGTCAGGATGCCGCCGTCGTGGCGGAAGGTTTTCTGGTAGGCCAGTTCTCCGGAGAACAGGTTGCTTCGGTTGGTCCGCAGCGTCGGCTCCTGCATCTCGATGGTCTTGATGCGTGCCCTGTCCCAGAATGTCTCGGTAATTGCATAATCTTGCCGCCCCTTCTGATAGTTGGTCCAGCCGGAGAGCGTGATAAGATTCAGAGAATCAGGTTCATAACTCGCCTCCAGCGACAGTGCGCCCGACGTGTAGATGTTGTCGCTCGTGAAATCCAGGCGCTGGAAATGGTTGGCCTCGCTGTCGAAAATCTCGATGTCGGTGAGTCCGTGGACCGTCGGGTTCGGGAAATACGATCCGCTGGCATTTGCGCTCAGGGTAAATTTGCCCAACTGGGCGCTCAGGTAGCCGTTTCCTCCCACATTGCCGAGTGTGCCCGCATTGGTGCTCAGCGAACCGCTGTATCCCGCTTTCACGCGCCGGACCATCACGATATTGATGATGCCGCCGATGCCTTCCGCATCATACTTGACGGGGGGATTGGTAATCACCTGGATCTCCTTGACCGAAGCGGCGGGGAGCGTCTTGATGAGCTGGTTGAAGTTCCGGGCCAGCATCCCGGTGGGCCGGCCATTCACCAGGACCTTGTAATCCTTGCTGCCGTTCAGCAGCACCTCCTCGTCGCCATTGATGCTGAGCATCGGTACGTTTCGGAGAATGTCGATCAGATTGCCGCCCTCGGCGAGCGGATCCGCCGCCACATTGTAGGTCAGTTTGTCGGCATCGGTCGTGATGCGTTCGCGCCGGGCCGTGATGGCCGCTTCTTTCAGTTGCTCGGGTTTGCCGAGCGAATCCGGCTGTGCCGTCTGCGGGTCCTGCGCCCTGGCGGAAAGGCCGGCAAACAGGGCGGCTGCGGTAAGAATAACTGTCTTCGCGTTCATTGCATTTTTGCGTTATGTCGAAGACAAAATTACCCGGAAATAGTTTTACAAGCCCTTGTATGAAGCAAAAATATCAGCCGTTATGTGGCTGATATTCAACAGGGATAGTAAATTTTTCATCCCGTAAGATTCCCGAAAGTTTTACATCAACGTTCTGTCTGCAAAAGAAGCTCCCGGAGATAGATGCTGATGTTGGTGTCGTGCTCGTCGAGGCCCAGTTTCTGCCGGATTTCGTGGCTGATGATATAGTGGCGTTTCTTCTGGATGTATTCGCCGATATCCTTGCCCTTGAGCCCGAGCGTATAGAGGCAGCAGTATCCGATTTCCCAGTCGGTAAGCCCCTTTTCAGAGAGATAAGCCGTGAACTTGGGATGATTCTCTTCGAAGAGAATCTTGGTGGAGCGGAGGAACGCTTCCCGGTCGGCCATCATCACATCCAGTTCCTCTTCCGCTGAATCCGAAAGCTTCTCGTCCGAAGAGATACGGGAGGCGATCACCTTGTCGAGCACGGCCAGCCGCTCGCGGATGACGGCCATCGCCTTGTCATCAGGCTTCGAACGCAGCTTCTTGGCGATTAAATGGATGATGAATGCGAGAGCTGCCAGAGCAAGGATGGAAAGGATGATGATGTTGCGGATTCGCTCGTCTTTTTCGACGAGCGTCATCTTGTCGGCATACCTTTCTTCGATGATGCGGGCGTTCTGAATTCTGAGCGTATCGGAAGGCGACAGCAGACTGGCGTTTGAGCGGATACGCTCCAGGCAGGCCCGGGCCTGCTGCACATGCTCGCTGTCACCGACGGAAGCATAGTAATCGATCGCGATGTGGATGATACTGTCGTCATACACCTCGATCCCGCACTTCTCCAGCGCCTGCGAATACAACAGCGCATGCCGCGCCCGGAGTTCCGGGCTGTTCAGCAGGCTCCTGTCCATCGAATCAAGGGAGACGAACGCGCTGTCCGGCGCCGCTTCAAGCGAGCGCTCCGCCTGATCGAGCAGCCTCGCCACCTGACTCGAATACCCGCACGACCACGCGAAAAACCCCAGCACCCCACTCAGCAGGACAATATAAAAAACGCGATAGATCGAAGACATAACACAACAAAGATACGGATAATTCGGGAATCGCTGCATAATGTATGCCGATACTGGTCACGTTCAGCGGAGGGGCCCGCCGCCTTGGCGGAGGGAGCGGACGGGTTATTTCACGCGGATCTTTTTGCCGACCTTGAGGATGGTCTTGGTGGTCATGCCGTTGAGTTGGCAGAGCTTGTTGACCGTGGTGTGGTGTTGTTTGGCGATTTTGGAGAGGGAGTCGCCTTTTTTGATGGTGTAGTAGACCTTTTCGGGTTGCGGCGCCGGAGCGGGCGTGGCTGTGGCAGTGGCAGTTGCCGTGGAGGAGGCAGCGGCTGTGGTGTCGGAAGCGGCGGGCTGTGCCGGTTTGGTGGCCGGTTTGGTGGCGGGTTTGTCAGCCGGCTGGGTGGGGGACTGGACGGAGGATGCTGGGACGTGGACCGTGGCTTCGCGGACGGGGGCCCAGTTGCCGTCGCCGGTGAGGATGATGCGGTGGCTTTCTTCCGGGACGACCAGGGTGCCGTTTTCATCGACGAACGCCCATTTGCCATTGTCGAACAGGACGATGCGGCGGTCGGTGTCGGCCAGCACCAGGCTGTCGGGCGCGATGTGGACGCCCAGTTCCTGGTCGAAGGCGTAGGTGGCCGTGCTGTCGAATTCGACGTCGTAATCCTCGAAGTCGGGGAGGATGCGGCGGGCGCCGAGGATGCGGTTGGCGTAATAACTTTCCGTGAGCATCGAACTGTAACGGACGCCGTGGACCGAGGCGTGGATGAACTTCGGGTCGCGGCCCGTGCTGTCGAGCTCCACGAAGATGGCGGCGTGGCCCACGACCTTCGGGTTGCGCCGGCTGCCGATGGCCAGGATGTCGCCTTTCTGCAGATTGTGGAAATCGGAGATGTCCACTTCGCGGCCGTCCTTGGCCTGGTCCTTGGCCGAGCGGCTCAGGTTGTGGAAGCCGAAATGACCGTAGACGTAGCGGGTGTATCCGGTGCAGTCGAACCGGTCCGGCCCGTTGGCGCCGTAGCGGTATTTCGTGCCCAGGAATTGCTCCGCATATTCGACCAGTTTGTCGGCCAGCTCGCGGGCGGAGATCTCCACCTCGCCCGTGTCGCGCTGCGCAGCGGTTTGCGCGTGCACGGCGGGTGTTGCAAAGAGCACCAGCGACAGGATCAGCAGGAGGAGGGACGTCCGTTTCATTTGCCCGAGTAGAAACCGAACCCGTGCTTGACGCCGGCTACGACGGCATCCCAGCGGATGAGGATTCCGATGACGGCGATCAGGCCGATCCAGATCAGCGCCTTGGTCGTGTCGGTCTGGGCTGCGTACCATTTTTTGATTTTTTGGAACATACGGACTTCGGTTTGGTGCAAAGATAGTCCGTTTCTTGGAAAATCGGAGATTTTTTATTAAAATTGCTTTGTTTTAGCCGAATTGAATAAAACGTAAGATTATGGATAAGAGACTCAAGGACATTCAGGAGGCCGCCGATTTCCTGCGTGTACGTATGCGCGGCGCCGTGCCTGAAGTGGGTATCATCCTGGGCAGCGGCCTGGGCAAGCTCGGGGAAAGCATCGAAGCCGAGGGCGTGATTCCCTACCGGGAGATTCCGAACTTCGCCCGCTCGACCGCCATCGGCCACAAGGGCAACTTCATCTTCGGCCGCCTGGCCGGCCGTTTCGTGTGCGCTATGCAGGGTCGTTTCCATTACTACGAAGGCTATCCGATGGAAAAGGTGACGCTGCCCGTGCGCGTGATGGCGCTGCTGGGCGTCAAGTTCCTTTTCGTGTCGAATGCCGCCGGCGGCCTGAACCCCGCCTTCCAGCCGGGCGACCTGATGATCATCCGCGACCATATCAACCTGATGCCCAACCCGCTGATCGGTCCCAACTTCGAGACCTTCGGCGAGCGCTTCCCCGATATGACGGCGCCCTATGACGCCGAACTGATCGCCAAGGCTGAGGCGATTGCCGCGGCCGAGGGCATTGCGCTCCGCAAAGGCGTCTATCTGGGCAATACCGGTCCTTCCTATGAGACGCCCGCCGAAGTCCGCTTCTATTTCGGAATCGGTGCCGACGCCGTGGGCATGTCCACGGTTCCCGAAGTGCTGGTGGCCCGCCACTGCGGCCTCCGCGTATTCGGTATGTCGGTCATCACCAACAAGTCGAATTTCGAGACGGCCAGTACGGTCCTCAACGACGGCGACGACGTGGTCCGCGCCGCCGACGCCGCGGCCGACCGGATGTGTCTCCTGTTCCAGAAACTGATCGAAACGATCTGACCGTGAAAAGCGTATTTCCATATGACTCGGTGGAGCTGAGTCCGAACGGCCGCGAGGTGGTGATCCTCGACCAGACGCAGCTCCCGCTCCAGGAAAAGTTCCTGCATCTCGATACGGCGGAGCAGGTCTTCTATTCCATCACCCGCCTCAAGGTCCGCGGCGCGCCGGCCATCGGCATCGCGGCGGCTTTCGGCCTGGCCATGTGCATGAACCGCTACAAGACGCGTTCGCTGCTGGCCTTTGAAAAAGAGTTCCTCCGCGTCAAGCACTACCTCTACATTTCCCGCCCCACGGCCGTCAACCTGATGTGGGCGCTCGACCGGATGGAGCGTTGCTTCTATGCCACCAAGCAAGGCCTGGAATCGGCCGATGAGAAGCACGCCATCGAAGTGCTCCGCAACGCCCTTACGGCCGAGGCGCGCGCCATCAAGGCCGAAGACGTGAAGATGTGCGAAGCCATCAGCGGCTTCGGTTTCTCGCTCCTGCATCCGGGCTGCGGCATCCTGACGCACTGCAACGCCGGCCACCTGGCCGTCTCAAAGTTCGGGACAGCGCTGGGCCCCATCTACCTGGCCCAGCAGCAGGGCTACTCGCCCCGCGTCTATTGCGACGAGACGCGCCCGCTCCTCCAGGGCTCCCGCCTGACGGCCTATGAGTTGACCAAGGCCGGCATCGACACCACGCTCATCTGCGACAACATGGCCGCTACGCTGATGGCCCAGAAGAAGATCGACTTCGTGTTCGTGGGCTGCGACCGCGTGGCCGCCAACGGCGACGTGGCCAACAAGATCGGCACCCACGGCGTGGCGATCGTGGCCAAGTACTTCAAGGTCCCGCTCTATGTGTTCGCGCCCACCAGCACCATCGACCTGGACTGCGTGAGCGGCAGCGAAATCATCATCGAAGAGCGCCCCGCCTTCGAGGTGACCGATATGTATTACAGCAAGCCCATGGCACCCAAGGGCGTGCGGGTCTACAACCCGGCTTTCGACGTGACGCCGGCCTCGCTGATCTCGGGCATCGTGACCGAGAAGGGCATCCTCAAACCCCGGGAAATCCGGAACATCGCCAAACTGAAATAGGATGGTCCGTTTTCTGAGCCTGTCGAGCGGGAGCAACGGGAACTGCTACTATTTTGCAGACGATACCACCGCCTTTCTCATCGACATCGGCATCGGAGCGCGCACCATCAAGAAACGGCTCGCCGAGCACGAGCTGTCGATCGATTCGATCGACGCCATCTTCGTGACGCACGACCATTTCGACCACATCAAGAGCCTGGGCACCTTCACCGAGCGCTATCAAAAGCCCGTGTACCTGACCCGGACCCTCGAGAAAGCCCTGCGCCACAACTTCTGCACGGCCGGCAAGCTCAAGGGATGCGTCCGTTTCCTGGAAGAAGACCAGGAGACGATCCTCAGCCCGACGCTGCGCATCACGCCGTTCGTGGTGCCCCACGACGCGACGCAGACCGTGGGCTATCATTTCGTGTTTTCGGGTGAACGCTTTACCGTGATGACCGACCTGGGCGAAGTCACCGACGCGGCCGTAAGCTACGCTTCCCGGGCCGACCACCTCGTGGTCGAATCGAACTACGACGTGGATATGCTGATGACGGGATCCTATCCGCCCGAGCTCAAGCGCCGCATCCTGATGCAGCACGGGCACCTGTCCAACGAGCAGACCTCTTCGCTGCTTCGCCGTGCTGCGCACGAGGGGCTGCGCGACGTGTATCTCTGCCATCTGAGCGCCAACAACAATACGCCCCGCATCGCGTTCGAGGCGGCACAAAAAACGCTCGGGAGCATCGGCTCCCGAGCGTCGCTTCATTGTCTTCCGCGCTCCGGCGCGTCCGACCTGTTTACTTTCTAGGCATCTCCCTTGAGGAAGCTGTCATACTTCTTGGAGAGTTCTTCGTAGGAAGGATTCTTCTCGCGGAGACGGAAGTAGATGTTCTTCAGGTATTCGGCGACAGCACCCTTGATTTCCTTGTCCGTGGTCTTGGCGAAAGCGGCTTCGAAAGGATCGATGGCTTTTTCGAGGGTCTCGTCCATCTCTTTCACGAGGGCCATGTACTTGTTGTCGTCAAGTTCTTCGCTGGCCTTGGTCTGGAGATCGATGGCCTGGTCGTAGTAGAGGACGCCGAGGCCGAGGGGACCGAACACGTAGTTGGGATCGACTTCCGCCGACTTCTTGTAGAGTTTGACGGCGTTCTCGAAATCACCCAGCTGCTTGTAGACGTTGGCTTCCACATAGAAGAGGCTGGCGTTCTTCGGGTCGAGCTCCTGGGCGGAGTGGATCAGGTCGAAGAGTTTGCCGGTGTCGTCCTTGCTGTCCATGTACTGGTTGATCAGGCCGATCAGGATGTTGCTGTTCTCGGGGAACTTCACGAAACCTTCTTCGAGGACGGCCTTGCAGGCGTCGTTGTCACCCATGGAACGGTAGGTCTCGGCCAGGTTGGCGAAGGCGAAGCCGTTCTGGTAGTAACCCATGTCGAGGCATTTCTTGTAGAAATCGACGGCCTGTTCCTTCTTGCCGGCCATGTTCGAGACGAGGGCCGTGTAGTAGGTGTTGGTGGAGTCGACCTTGCCCAGGATCGGGTTGGCGGCGCAATCGGCGGCTTTCTTGAACAGGTCGGAGGCCTTCTCGAAGTTGCCGGCCAGATACTCGGAGAGCGCTTCGTTGGAGATCTTGCCGTGGATGTCTTCCATCATGGCGAGGATGTCCTTGCCCTTGGAGTCTTTCGGATCGACTTCCTTGGCTTTGCCGAGGGCGTCGATGGCTTTGCCCAGCAGGTCACCTTCCACGGCCGGTTTGGTCACGAGGAAGAATTCCAGGATGCCGCCTTCGTTGTAGTAGAGGTCCTTGTCGGCATAGGAATCCACGGAGTAGACACCTTCTGCACCCTTCTTCTCGGAGGTGCCCATAATCTGCTGCTCCTTCAGGAAGAGCTTGACCTCCTGCTGGGGCGTACCCGTCAGGATGTTGCGGGACGGCTGTTCATACGCGTCGATGTACGCTTTGGCCAGAGAGACCCAAGTGGCCGGTTTGGCGGCCTTCTTGGCATCAGCGGCAGCGGCCTCGGCCTTGTTGACGGCCTTGAGCGCGTCGGCGGCGTTCTTGGGCTGTGCACTGACCATCGTCAGCGAGAGGATGAGCGACAGTGCGATGAGGATTCTTTTCATAACTGCTTTTGTTTAGATTATTGATTGTTTTCTGTTGTTTCAGTCTCGGTTTCCTGTACCGATCCGGTTTCTGTTTCTTCTTCCTTGTTTACCACGCAGACGGCTGCGATGCTGTCGCCTTCGCGGATGCTGATGAGTTTCACGCCCTGGGTGGCCCGGCCCGCGACGCGGATTTCTTCGGCCGGCATGCGGATGGTGATGCCCGAGCGGTTGATGATCATCAGGTCGTTGTCGTCGCTGACGGCTTTCAATGCAATTAGCTTGCCAGTCTTCTCGGTGATATTGATGGTCTTCACACCCTTGGCGCCACGATTGGTGACACGATAGTCCTCAAGTTTAGAGCGCTTGCCCATACCTGGCGCCGAGAGTACAAGCACAACATCTTGAGCGGTAGATCTCATGCAGATCATACCCACCACAGCGTCGTCACCGCCATCAAGAGTCATACCCTTCACACCTGTAGCAGTGCGACCCATAGCACGAACATTCGTCTCAGAGAAACGGATAGCACGGCCGTTACGGTTAGCGAGAACAATCTCACTATCGCCCTCAGTAAGTACGGCACCAATTAGTTGGTCGTCTTCCCTAATATTGAGAGCATTTACACCATTAACACGTGGTCTTGAGAACTCTGCAAGGCGAGTGCGTTTCACAATACCGTTCTTTGTACCAAATACTATATAATGGTTTTGGTTATACTCAGGGTCTTTGAGCTTAGTAGCGCGGATGAAGGCATAAATGCGGTTCTCTGGCCCCAGGTTGAGTAGGTTCTGGATGGCACGTCCTTTAGAGTTCTTGGCTCCCTCAGGAATCTCAAACACGCGTAGCCAGTAACAGCGGCCCAAAGCGGTGAAGAATAGCATATAGTTATGATTGGTTGCCTCATAGATATACTCAATGAAGTCCTCATCGCGTGTGGCACTGCCCTTCGCTCCCACCCCACCACGGTTCTGAGTGCGATACTCGCTAAGTGGTGTACGCTTGATATAGCCAAAGTGCGAGATGGTGATGATCATTGGGTCGTCTGGGTAGAAGTCCTCAGCGTTCATCTCCTCGGCAGAGTATTCAATTTGAGTGCGACGCTCGTCACCATATTTGTCACGAACCTCAATCAACTCATCCTCAATAACCTTGCGGCACACATCTGGATTATTCAAGATTTCCTCAAGATGCTCAATAGTCTTCATGAGTTCCTCCATCTCGGCATGGAGCTTGTCTTGCTCAAGATTTGTGAGCTGACGCAAGCGCATCTCTACGATGGCGCGAGTTTGAATGTCATCGAGGTCAAACCTCTCTGCCAGGCGCTGACGAGCCTCGTCAGTGTTCTTACTACTACGAATAATGTGAATAACCTCATCAATATTGTCGCTTGCTATAATAAATCCTTAAAGG
>JAEEGJ010030674.1_pt1 | contig 10479 bp, 14 predicted proteins | sample 8958761 | NCBI WGS metagenome assembly JAEEGJ01 (sample SAMN16246546, study PRJNA631951) | gut metagenome | biome: gut microbiome; feature: rumen; material: RS-attached | host: Bos | place: Iran: Karaj | collected 2018-10
CCACCGGGTTCATTTACGTCTTACGAAATCGATCGTAATTTGGAAACTTACCCAGCCGATTTAGTTGCTTATTTTAACTTACCGTGTCTTATCGAATTTGGTTATATATAGCCAAACTTGTTTTGTAATTTATTCTAACTCATTGTAACTTTTAAAGGCGTTAGAGTCTTTGTAGTCCCCTCAATTCACCCTCAAAAATACATAAAAATGGTAATTACTTTACGTTTAATTCTTAAATTATAATCTGGTTTTGCTTCCTTTAAAAATCTTTTAACATTAATCTTACCAACACTATAAGAAGTACATTTTTCTTATGAAGTATTACAAATATTCGCTACTAAGCAGTAACTCTTACATTGTATAATGCTTATATGAGGCCTTCTTTTCGGTATTAAATATACTATGCTTTTATTGATTTACTACATTCTTCCTATCTATAATCATATAGCATTTCTTACAAAGCTGTCCAATACCTTCTATGTAATATTTTCGTTCTTCAATACTAAGCGTCACCTTTACGTACGTGACCTTACCGCACAGAATACATTTTTCATATTCTGTTTTTCTATAATCAATATCTATGTGCATATGTCCCCCTATTATAATAAAAAATATTTCTGAAAAGTTATAATACATAATTTACATTTCTACAGTCACAAAAAGATATAAGTAATTCTAATACACGCTTTTATTATTTCCTCTCTTCTGCTTTTTCTTTTCGACTGAAAATACAATAAATGAGAATAAAGATAATCCCTGTAGCTAATATTATAAAGCCTGTTTTTTGAAGTATGCCAGCTATAGAATTCAATGTTCCTGTAACTAGAGTATATGTCGTGAAACTCTTCAGCGAGAATTTCTCAATCATATGTTTGGCTATAACGATCGTTGTAGGAACAGCCAATATTATTCCCGAAGCAAAAAGTGCTGTGCCTGCCCAGTAAACAGGCTTTTTCAGCATTATAATAATAATTAGAAGAACTAGCAAAGCGCCGAAGCATGCATATTTATTCTTTCTTGCCAGACTAACAGCCGCTGACAACTTTCTAATGATGCCTGCTCTATTCATAACATCAAGTGAATACACGTCGACTTCATTCAGAGCTGTTTTCTGAGCGTTGCTCACCGCTTCGGCAAGCTTGGCTTCGTATGTTTCATCTTTTATAACGTGTTTTTCGTGAGCATATTCTTCAAAATACTCTGTAATACACTTTTCAGCTTCCGTACAATCAATTTCCGCTGCCCGGTCTTCAAAATTACTTCTAATCTTCTCATCTATTGAAGCTTTCATCCATTCGAACGAAAACGATTTCACATAGACTTCTTTTGGAATATTGGATACGCTGTAGTTGTCCGAAAAGCGCTTCATCAATGAGTTATACGCATTTTCATAGGTATTGGTCTTGTCTGCCTGAGAGATAAGGTACTCAGGAGTATACAACTTATCTGCCATTATGACTCCAACAGTTCCGATAATGGCAAAAACCATTAATATGCACACAAGTATCCTGAGAACCGAAGTGATCTTACTCTTCATTCTTGACTTCCTCCTTCGGTTCCTTATAGAACTCACGCTTTGTTAGCTTACATCTACAGCCGATACGCTTATCAGATGCAGCAAGCAGATTATCTACACATGTGTAAAGCGTAAGGATATCCTTATCACCTTTTTTGAGGTACTTCTTATCAGTCGATTCAAACTCTATCAGTTCGGATACAGTATAAGTAAAACGTCCATAATCGGTATAGAGCTTTACTTCGTCGCCGACCTTGACTTTATTGAGGTCGGCAAAAAATGTATTTACATGAGCGCTGATAACTGTATTTCCTTCTCCGCCTGCAACAACTGATGACGGAGTATTGCAGCCGCCAAGCTCAAGAAGCTCTGTTCCGTTTCCCCAGTAAACAGGTGCGAATATATCAATAGCTTCACATTCAATGACTGCATACTGGGTACCGTACTCAGGATAGACAACATCGCCTTTATCATAAGTCTTTCCGCTGTACTCTGTATCAATATCAGTTTGAACTATGTTTAATCCTGCAATGCCATCGCTCTGAGGAACAACGTTGTTATTGTCCATGAAAGCTACTCTAAGGTATGTTTCAGCCTTCTCGTAAGGCTTTATGGATAAAAGAAACAGTATGCCTCCACATAAGCCGGTTATAAAAAATGGCATGAGCAACTGCGGTAAAATTGATCTTTTCTTCATCATTCGCACCTGCCTTTTTTAATCAGCACACCTATTCCAACAGCAGAAAGCAGTATTGCTCCAGATGCAGCAAATATCGGCACAGGATAAGTTCTGCCTGTTTTCTCCACGGAATCACCGAGGACTGTAACACCTACAAGCTTATTATCTTCATCTCTTGCACTTATCATAACAGAGCCGTCGGAAATATCTTCTATAGAAAAATTGATACCAAATGGATCACCAAAGCCGAGCATTCCTGCAATAACTTCGACCTGCTCCGATGTATCCAGTTTTTTCAGAAGCTGATTCTTTTCATCATTAGTCATAACATCAAGGTATTCCTGCTTCTGTTCACTTGGAACAGCAGTGATATACTCCTGCTTTTCTTCCAATGACATTTCCTCAAATTCTTCAGGCTCAATTGGTTCAACCGCAGGCTGCTGTGACTGACCGCCGTCACTTATAGCACTGTCTCTTTCTGCTGCCCATGCACTCAATGCTGCAATTGCCTGATCACATTGGTCAGACGACCATTCACGTCCGCTGCCCATGGCAATATACTGCTGGATCATATCTTCAGGCATTCCGACCTGATATGCATATGAGATTACATCTCCAACAGATGTAGCAGATGCTGCAATTGAAGAACAATTAAATGCTACAGTAAAAGCAGCTATCGCAGAGGCAACAATATACTTGAGTTTAAACATCTTTTTCTCCCCTAATTTACTGATATTGCAGTTAACTTTCATAGTTATTAGTATATTTATTATAACACATAGGTGGATAATAATTCAAGTGTGATAATAGATGAAAAAACAATGCCTACCCCAAAAAATGCTCGGCAGATATGCTCATATAGTATTTCCGTGCGGCAACTTTTTTAGAAGATAATGTGTTCACTCCAAAACATTCAAACACTAACAGGATTCACAAAGCCGAATTCTCGCAATGAAGAGCGAAGCTTCTTGATCTGCTCAGGAGAATGTGTACGTGCGTTATTTACATATGGGATAAGCTTATCTGTAGCTACAAGCTGAAATTCTGTTGTCGTTTTCATCGCATATTTCTCCTCATCAGTATTTTCTGAAGTCCTTTTCGTGCATCACATACCCGACCTTTGACAGCCTGTCCTTTTATGGTACGATACTGACATTTACATATTTCTTAAATGACAGAATGAAGCAGGGCGGCTCATATGTCACCATGACAGAACGCGTCAGAAAGATCGATGCTGTAAACCGTAAGATCGTTCTGTACAAGACCGTAGGTACCAGTCAAAGATACATGGAGCTTGATATGGATAAAATAAAGGATATATCCGGAGATCTTGTCAGCCATATCTTTGAATCCGCATAATACGGAGGTGCATATATGACCAGCATTAATATACCCAGAGAATTACTGCCCGAAGGCATAAAGAATCCTGCTATATTTTTCGCTGAGAAACGTCCGAATCTCCCAGACTGTGGCATAGATACCGGAGATATTGTTGTAATCGACCTTGATGCAGATTTTGTTAATGGTGAGATATCCGTTTTCAAGAACTCTCATCTTTCTATTTATCGGATAAGCAACAAGAGAACAAGATGTTATTCTGAGCATCTTGGAAAGGTTGCAATGGTTATCAAGTATTACGGAAACAGCCCGATAAACTGTTAATTCCGGCAGGAGCCAAAATTACAGAGATAATTTCATGTATTATTCCAATTGAATATTGGAGCTTGGGTATGCTATAATAGATATATACTTTTTTAGCATAGGGGGAGCTGTATTATGAACACACAGCGAGATATTAACCTGACATTTATTGAGTCAAAAGGATTCGATGTATATGACCTTAAAGGCTTACATGATGCCCTTAAATGGCTTAAAACCGTTGATGCCGACAAGCTTTTGTATGGTGAGCCAACCGGAAACGAGTTTGACATCATGGTCGGAGAGATGCGCAGACCTATGCTCATAAGCTCCGTAGAGACAGCTATTAAAGAATTCAGGAATTAAAACAAACACAATTATTCTAATACAGGAGGGCTGAAAACAATGGTTTTATTCGTAAACGCTTGTGTCCGCGCCAATCAGTCTAGAACACTAAGGTTGGCTAATATTCTGCTCAAGCAATTAAATGAACCTTTCACTGAGCTTGTTTTGTCAGATATTGATTTTCAGCCTGTGAATTATTCATATTTACAGACAAGAGACTTATTGCTGTCAGAGAGTGATTATGACCAACCGATGTTTGAACTTGCACGGCAATTTGCAGAGGCAGATACAATCGTGATTGCTGCGCCCTACTGGGATCTGTCTTTTCCTGCTATGCTGAAACAATACTTTGAACAGATAAATGCAATAGGTATCACTTTCAAGTATACCGAAGAAGGCTATCCCATCGGTCTGTGCAAAGCAAAGAAGATGTATTATGTCACAACAGCTGGAGGTATGTTCTTCCCTGAAGAATACGGATTCGGATACATTCGTGCACTGGCAGAAAAATTCTATGGTATAAAGGATTGTATTATGTTCAAGGCTGTCGGATTGGATATTGACGGTGCTGACGAAGAACAGATACTGCTGGAATGTGAAAAGCAGATCTGTGAAAGTATTTGAATGAATCAATTGTATTCATTTAGATAGATATGTGACTTCTCACACTAAACTTTTAAAGTTTTATTCGCTAAAGTACAACCTCATAAGAAGCCCCCGATTATTTTCGGGGGCTTTAATTATTAACTTGTTTTTTCTTTATCATCTTTTGATTCATTTAGCACAATGTACTTTTCTTGAACTTGTCTTGACACTCTTTTTAATATCGTCTTTGATAAGTGTTCGTATAAAATCGCTGACTGTTTTATATCCTTTTTCATGAGCACACTTAATAAACTGAGCATGTTCCTTCTCAGTGACTCTTACACGAATAAGGCAGCTTTTGACATCGTCAGGATCTTTCTTCGTAATCATTTCGACCTCCATTTCTGATTCATTACGTCTTATCGAATCCTTTTTAATTCCGTCTGATTTATTTCATTTGCATTATATACATTATTCATCGTATTCATTTCTTTTGAAAATCATTGTATCGCCACTGTGTTCGGTTTTATCGTTCCAATGAATAGCATTGCCTTCAAGTGTGAATTCAGCCGATCCGTCAGTATACTCTACAGTTCTTGTAGGTTCGGACTCTGCATCCTTGTATTCAACGAATGTTTTTGTACCATTTCCGTCACACATAAGTCTGTCAGTATCAAATATGAGGGGATAATCCCATTCTGCGTAGGAAGATGCACTTCCCGACCACGTTATTAATGCATGGAATATGCCCTCACCCCTATATTCAATGGATAACCTTGCACGTTCACACTGCCATTTACCTTCGTATGCTTCCTCAGGGCCGCGTCCGTCATCACCTAAGCCGCCCTCACCGTAAAGCTTCACAAAATGAGTTGTATTATCGTCAAGCATATAGATATCTGTCTTTTCTTTTTCACCGTCATCAGCAAAAGCCAGATATTCCTTGCCTGTGTCAAGATACATCTGATAAATATAATTATTAATATCAGTTTTAAGTTCTCTCTTTACATAACCTTTGTTTTCTAATAATCCGCTGGCATAATATGCAGTAAACTTACCATCCTCAGTTATATGCAGAGAAGCTGTACTCGGATCTCCGTTAATAAACCAGTATCCTGCTATTCCAGTATAATCCTCGGATTCAGCAGATGTTGTTTCTGCAGAAGTTGTGTTTTCAGTTTCCTTAACTTTTGTAGTTTCAACTGTAGTGGTTTCAGGTTTAGTTTCTGCTGTTGTGGTTGCAGCTGTTGTTGCCTTTTCAACTCCATCAGCTGGTTTATCAACATCACGACCGCATGATGTCAGTGTCACCATTGACACCAGCATTGCAATTATACTTGCTTTTTTCATTTTGCCCTCCAATGAATATTTCTATTATTGAAGCGCCTCTCGGCGCTTCTAAATTATGCTTTTTTATTGAAATTATTGCTTAGTTTGCTACTCTTTATTTTAGTTATAAATAAAGAAACTACATAAATAAAAGTTTATATACCTTTCCTTTAAACATAGTAACTATAAAGTATGATATTATTAAATCACTAATAAGGCAAATCAATGAAACTAAAACTGAATTTAAAGACAGATAACTATTAATATACATTATTGCTAATACAAATGTCCAATGCGTAAAATAAACTACTGTACTCAATTTTCTTATTAAATAATTATTGTATTTATCAGATCCATTATATAATCCTAAAATAAACAATAGAAATACAGCAACTGCTTTAAGCACAGGAAATACTAATAAGTGAATATAACTATGATAATCATATAATAAGAGACCATATAAAAAATATGCAATTTCATAAAAAATTACAATATATATAATTATTCTTTTTTTTATTGATTGCATAAATTTAAGAATATCATAATATCCCAAAAGATAACCACAAAAAAAGTACATTCCAAAGAAAAATATATTTTTATCACTAATAAAAATCGACTTATACAATGTACAAACTTTACATGTTTTAAAATATTCAGAGAAAAGCAGCGGCCCTAACACATATAATAATATGAGAATAGCTGATAAAGCCCAAAGTGCTTTGGAGTCTTTTATCATATGAAGTAATAATAAAATTCCAACACACCATATTAATGTATAAAGATACCAAGTTCCTCCCCCTGAACCTTCAACTAAAAGCTGATGAATATAAAAAGGCAACTTCTTAATAAGCTGTTTATCAATAAGTACCATTTTTATTAGATTTAAGCAAAAATACCACCCTCCCCATAAAAGATACAGTTTCAAATATTTTTTTAAAGCTTTTATAATAGTCTTATTTATTATTTCACTATTATCTAGTTTACTATTTTTTCCACCTAGAAAGAAACCAGAACATACAAAAAAAAATGGAACAATTAATGCAAATATAGTAATCTGAATCCTATATTCTAATTCAACTTTAGGGTTAAGTAACTCTGCATGTAATACAACAACCATACATGCAAAAACAAGTTTAAAAAGATCAATCAGTGGGTAACTCTTGTTTTTCACTCATTTTCACCTTTCTTGAATCATGCTACAAAACAGTAAAAAAATCGTCTGTAGATTTACGAGCTGAACACGGAATAACATTTTTTTCCAGATAATAACCTGCCCCAACAACAACTCCTATTCTTTCACTATCACGTAATCCTAAAGAGCGCCTAACCATACAATCTTGATTAGATTTATTTGACCATTGCAAACAACAAGAACCTATTCCCTTTGCATGTAACCCATTAATAAAACTCATTGTACAAAGTCCGGCATTAAACATTCCTTGTTGTCTTTCACCTGAATATGCAAATGATGATAAGTCATACGTAATTACAAAGAACTGAACTGTTTTTTTATTAATTCCAGGAATTCCTACGACAACTTTTTTTAACAAATTTGAAAGCTCTGGATTTTTAATATAATATATATGACACATCTGCCTGTTACACGCTGTAGGAGTATCTATAAAGCACTTAAGAGCAAATCTTATATCATCAATATTTAGTTTCCTATCTTGATAGTCACGAACAGAATGTCGATTCAAAAAGTATTTATCATAAACATTTGATGCATCTTCTGAATAAATTGGCGTATAAGCTTTTGTACCAGAAACAATTTTAACATCACAATTGTTTATTTTTAAGAAATCAGATACCTCATTATACATTTTCTCACTTTGCCAATTATGATCATTATAAAAATCTATCCATGCCTTTAAAACTGCGAATCCAAGCCGGTACTCAAAACCATTTTTACATTTTTCTGGATAATTTGAAAGAATTGAAATCATTTCTGTCACTTTATCCACGCCAAAAGGTCTTGGATTAGAAAAACACATGCCTTTTTCTAAGCTATGCGTCAACAACAATATACTATATCGATAATCACCTTTCTCCTCAGCAGCTTCAATATAATAATTAATAAAATCACGAGCATCCTGCTTGAATTGTTTATTAATATTATATCTCTTTCCTATTTTTCGAATCACACTGTTTCTTTTTAGAAAAGTCTTTATATTCATAATAGCACCTCTTATGTTTGATAATGTACTTTTCCGTCAGCTACAGCCTTCAAATGCATACCATATGGACTTTTTCCATATGCTTCAGCAGATCTAAGAAGTCCAGCCTTATCGATCCAGCCGTTGATAAATGCAATCTCCTCGGGAGCAGAAATGGTAATACCTTGCCTGTTTTGTACCATTTCTACGAAATTTGAAGCTGCTAACAGACTTTGCATTGTACCAGTATCAAGCCAAGCAAAACCACGTCCAAGAAGCTGAACATCAAGAAGTCCATCCGAGAGATACATATCATTCAGAGTTGTGATTTCAAGCTCTCCTCGCGCACTTGGCTTGACCTGATTAGCTCTGTCACTTACACCTGCAGGATAGAAGTACAGACCTGTTACGGCATAATTGCTTTTGGGATTCTTCGGTTTTTCCTCTATACTGATTGCTTTTCCATTTTCATCGAACTCCACAACGCCAAAACGCTCTGGATCAGGAACATAGTAACCAAACACAGTTGCTCTGCCGTCTTCCTCAGCATCTTTCACCGCAGCCTTCAGTAAAGCTCTAAAACCGTTTCCATAGAAGATATTATCACCAAGCACCATTGCTCCTGCGTCTCCTTTAAGGAACTCCTCACCAATAATAAATGCCTGAGCAAGCCCATCTGGACTCGGCTGCACCTTATAAGACAGATTAATACCGTACTGACTTCCGTCACCTAACAAAGCTTCAAATCTCGGTGTATCATCAGGTGTACTGATAATAAGAATATCCTTGATTCCTGCAAGCATAAGCGTGGACAATGGATAGTAGATCATTGGCTTATCATATATTGGAAGTAACTGCTTCGATGTAACTTTTGTAAGTGGATAAAGACGTGTGCCACTGCCACCTGCAAGAACGATTCCCTTCATATCAGTTCACTACCTTTCAAAATTTAAATGTATCCTTAAAACCAAGCCAATTCTGATCCTTGTCAGAGAGATTGAGCTTGGTTCCATTTGTTAACATATATCCTTCTGCACTTGCTGTACCGTTATATGTACCTACTACATTCGGCCACTCAATTCCAATTTCAGGGTCATTCCATGCCATTCCGCCCTCATCATTTGGATGATAGAAGTCATCACATTTGTAGCAGAACTCAGCAACTTCACTGAGTACAAGGAACCCATGTGCAAAGCCTCTTGGAATCAGAAACTGCTTTTTATTATCCTCTGAAAGCTCAACACCATACCACTTGCCATATGTGGCAGAATCTTTTCTAAGATCTACCGCAACATCAAATACTCTTCCCTTGATTGTACGAACAAGCTTAGTCTGCGGATACTGCTTCTGAAAATGAAGTCCGCGAAGAACGCCCATTGTCGATCCTGACTGATTATCCTGCACAAATACTATATCAATGCCCGCTTCAGCCATATCTCTTTGGCTATATGTTTCAGAGAAATATCCTCGATTATCACCGTGAACTACAGGCGTTATAACACAAAGGCCCTCTATACCGCCGACGTTTTTTTCAACTGTAATCTGTCCCATTTTTACATAATCTCCTTTAAATATCTTGAAAGTGCATCCTGCCATGTTGGGAGCGGCTTGAAGCCGTTTTCGACGAGCTTGGATTTATTCAAACGGCTGTTAAACGGGCGTGCAGCCTTGCTCAGACCGTACTCGGCGGTCGTTACGGGGATTACCTTCGTAGACATTCCAGCTTGCTTGTATATCTCGACTGTAAAGTCGTACCATGAGATATATCCGCCCTCGTTCGTAGCGTGATAGTAGCCGTATTTCTCAGTTTCAGCCATATCAACGAGAAGTCTTGACAGATCAAGAGTATAAGTAGGTGTACCTATCTGGTCGCTTACAACTCTTACCTCGTCATGTGTCTTGCCCACATTCAGCATTGTCTTGATGAAGTTTTTGCCGTTTACACCGAATACCCATGCGATACGAACAATGAAATACTTATCAAGAGTATTTGCAACAGCAAGCTCGCCGTCAAGCTTTGACTGTCCGTATACGTTCTGCGGAGCATAGTCCTTGCAATCGGGCTGCCACGGCTCTGTTCCCTGACCATTGAAAACGTAGTCAGTAGAAATGTATATCATCTTGCAATTCAGCTTTTTGCAGACATTGGCGATATTCTGAGTCCCGTCAACATTTATCGCCTTTACCTTCGGACGATTCTCCTCGTCCTCGGCAGCGTCAACTGCCGTCCA
>JAEEGJ010030676.1_pt1 | contig 10479 bp, 10 predicted proteins | sample 8958761 | NCBI WGS metagenome assembly JAEEGJ01 (sample SAMN16246546, study PRJNA631951) | gut metagenome | biome: gut microbiome; feature: rumen; material: RS-attached | host: Bos | place: Iran: Karaj | collected 2018-10
AAATATACAAAGGCTGCACTTCTTGAAATGGCAGAAGAGTATGCCCGTGAAGCCGGCGTGCGTAACTACGAAAAGTGCCTTGATAAGATCCATCGTAAGATTGTTACTGAGATGGTTTTTGATGCTGAGAAAAAAGATAAGAAGTCTGCTGAAAATACGGTGGTTGAGCCTGCGGTCCCTGAGCCTGGTCGAAGGGTCGAAACTACCGCAGCTCTCAAAAAACAGATTACCCTCGATGCTCCAGACCTCTTCAAGTACCTCGGTAAACCGGTCTTTGACGAAAGTCAGATAAAAACCGCAAGTGTTCCGGGAACTGCAATTGGTCTTGCCTGGACAAGCATGGGCGGTGACACACTTTTAATTGAAGCAACTTCTTTTGCTGGAAAGAGCGGTCTTGTGCTCACTGGTCAGATGGGTGATGTAATGAAGGAGTCGAGCCAGATTGCATTTGACTGGGCACGCAAGTTTGTACTAGATCGTGGTGTAAAGGATGCAAAGTGGTTCGAAGAAAATATCGTACATCTTCACATTCCGGAAGGAGCAACTCCAAAGGATGGCCCGAGTGCGGGAATCACAATGGCTACAACCTTTGTTTCTCTTTTGATGGATAAGAAGATTAAGCCGAACCTCGCAATGACAGGTGAACTTTCACTTACAGGACAGGTTCTGCCAATCGGTGGTCTTCGTGAAAAGACTGTTGCTGCAAAACGAAATAAGATAAAGACAATTATTATACCAAAGGCAAACGAGCGCGACCTCGAAGAAATTCCTTCACATGTAAAGCAGGGCATTAAGTTTATGCCGGTTAGCGATGTAAGGGAAGTTCTGGAGATTGCGTTGGGAGTGAAATAGATAAGGCTTATTCCATAAACCCTAATTCCACTAACCATTCCTTAAGTGACTGGTTCCAGTGGAACTCTTTCATAAAATCGTTGTCTTTCATTCCAAAGCCGTGTCCGCCCCAGTCATAAACTGCGAGGCGGCTCGGTATTTTTTTTGCCTGAAGGGCATCGTAAAGGCGGAAGGAGTTTTCATAAATTACAACCGGGTCGTCCTTGCAGACAACTACATAAGTTGGCGGCATGTTGTCCGGTACATTCATTTCCATTGAGAATTCATCTTTGCGAGCCTGAGTCTGATTTTTCTTGCCGTGTCCCAAAAGACTGTTGCGGCTCCAGCGGTGTGCAATATCATCCTGCATTGTAACAACAGGATAAACCGGAACTGTAAAATCCGGGCGGAGAGAAACATGGCATTCAAGTCCGAGTTTTTCAATCTCGTTGTGAGTTTCAAAAAATTCTCCGGCCATAGTTACAAGATGTCCACCGGCAGAAAATCCAATCACACCAACTTTGTTTGGATCAATATCATATTCCTCTGCATTTTCACGAATAATCTGAATTGCGCGCTGAATATCCTGAAGCATTGCAGGGTGATGATAAAGGCTTTCTGCAGTACGGTATTTCAAAACAAATGCAGTAACTCCGTTTTCTGCAAACCATGTAGCGGTTGTATTTCCTTCACCCTTAAGACCAAGATGATGGTAGCTTCCACCAGGGCAGACAATTACTGCTGTATTAGTTTTTGGGGCATTTTCTTTTGCTTTGTGCATGAACATAACAGAAGGCTGTCTTTCCATTCCTTTAACATTTCGCCAAAGGTAAATAGTTGCATCCTGTGAAAAAGCGGCAATAGTGAAAATTAAAGAAGCCGCGAGAGTAGTAATAATCTTTTTCATAATTTAATTATATCAACTAATTCTGCTTTTTTCTATTAAGATAATGTGCTAAACTTCCTTCATTATGAAAGGCATTATTTTTGATATGGATGGAGTTATTCTCGACTCCGAAACAATTTCAGACAGAACCTGGTTTTCAGCTGCTAAAGAACGTAATCTTGAAATCAATATAGATCTTATAAACAAATGTCGCGGTACAAATAAAAACGACACAATCGCAATTTTCAAAAAACATTTTGGGGAAGATTTTGACGGGGAGGGCTTTCTTACCCGCACTTCAGAACTTTTCCATGAGATAGAAGAAGCAGAAGGAATTCCTCTTATGCATTATGCTAAAGAGATTCTTGAATACTTAAAGCCTCGCTATACATTGGCTCTTGCATCATCTACAAGAGGTCCTACGGTAGAGCGTCAGCTTCGTACTGCCGGTGTAATTGATTTTTTTGAAACCCGTACAACAGGTGATATGGTTGTTCACAGTAAGCCTGATCCGGAAATCTATCTGATGGCTTGTAAATCTGTAGGACTTGAACCGGCAGAATGTTATGCAATTGAAGATAGTCTTAACGGAATTAAAAGTGCTTATGCTGCCGGCCTTAAGCCAATCATGGTAGTAGATAAAATTCAGCCTTCAGAAGAAATCAGAAAAATGTGTGTAGCAGTTTTTGATTCCCTTGAAGGCTTGAAAGAAATGCTTTAAGTATGTTGAAGATTTCTATTGTATTGCTTTAATAATTCTATAGAACTCCGGTTTCTTTTTCAGATTATAGTTGTAGATTCCACAGTACGGTCCGTTCATCTTGTAACTGTAATCTGATCTTGGAAGAGTCGGATTATCTGTAAGCCCCCAGATAGAAACGCTTGTAAGATAATTGTCTGTGGCATTTGAATCAGCAAGCATTCTGAAAAAATCTTCATAGAAGTCTTCATGCTTTTTTGCCTGTGATTGATCATAATTGCGGAGAGCGAGTTCTGTTACGTGAACTTCAAGTCCTTTCTCTCCGTAGAATCTGATTGCATCTGCAAAGAGTTTTATGTCATTTGGATTCATACATCCGTCCTGCTGGCCATAACCTCCAACATAGCCTTGCATTCCAACTCCATCGCAGAGCTTTTCTTCTTTATTAATACTTTCGATAAGCTTGCCGATTGCTTCTCGTTTTGGAGAATAGAAGGTGTTGTAATCGTTGTAGAAAAGCTTGATATTTGGATTAACCCTGGCAGTTGCTTCTCGGGCATATTTAAAGCTCAGTTCTACATAATCCGGGCCAATTACTTCATAGAAATAATTGGGAGTTCCGCTGCGCAAGGTGCGGATACGGCGTTCATCATATTCATTACATTCGTTAATTCCATCTGCTACAGCTTCATTTACAACATCCCAGCAGTATACCACGCCAGGGAATTCTGTTTCAAAGTGAGAGACAACTTCATTGATATAATATTCAAGACGTTTTTTCATTGTAGCAGAATCTACAAAAGCACCATCATTTCTGTAGCCTTCTTTAAAGAACCAGACTGGCATATATGCATCCCAGACAAGCACGTGTCCACGAATTCCAATTCCGTTCTGCTGTGCAAACTTTGCAATTGTGTCTGCCTGGCTGTAATTCATCGCTGGCATTCCGTTTTCAGTTCTCATGCTTTCATTCTGATTAAGAAGAGAATAAGCCTTGAACTCATTAGAAGCGGTGATGCTGTTGAAGTCTGACTTAATCATATTTGTATAGTCTGCTTTGAGTGCTGACTGATAAGAAATTACAGCACCCATTTTGAAGCCACGGCGTTCTGTAGTTTTGAAAAGAGGTTCTGCCTGCTCTGGTAAATCAGCGAGAGCGGCCTCTTCTTCTGCACGTGTTTTTTCAGCAGATTTTAATAAGGTTGCTGTCATACCAGTTACCTCCGGTTGTGAAGATTGAGAAGATTGTGCTTCTGCTTTTTCTGATTTTCCCTTACAGGATGTGAGTGATAGTGCGACTAATAATGTCGCAGTTAATAAAGTTATTCTTTTCATGTAGACTATTTTACAATAATCTTGCCGTTGGAAATATCAAGGAGTTTACTGATGAATGTCTGATGCTCGTCTTCACGGATTTCACCTGTGAGGGTAATTTCTGTTCCGAAATCTTCGCTCAGGTTGTAGATGTGAAACTGTTCGAGAGTGAGTTTTATGAGTTTGTAGAGGGCGTAGTCGGTAGAGAAGGTAAACGGTTTTTTGGAAACAAGTTCTTCGAAAAGGCCTGCGGCATCTGCGGCAGCTAAGACTCCTTTTGCACCGTTGCCGTAGGCTTTTACCAGGCCACCTGTTCCGAGCAAGGTGCCGCCGAACCAGCGGGTGATTGTGAGGACGGTGTTTGTGCAGCCGCGGCCACGGAGAACGTCCAGGGCAGGGCGGCCGGCGGTGCCGCTTGGCTCTCCGTCATCGCTCATGCCCATAACTTCGGCACCAGGACCGATTACAAAGGCATGAACTACGTGAGTTGCATCAGCATATTTTGCTTTTTGAGATTTTACGAGTTCACGAGCTTCGGCCTGTGTAGTGCAGGGGAAGAGCTCAGAGAGAAAGCGTGAGCCTTTGATGGTTTCTTCGTAGTTTATGTATGAACTTAATACTTCCATTACTCGATGGTAATATCCTGAACTTCTTTGTTAGCTACGCGGATACCCTTTGCCTTAAGACTCTTTTCTTCAAACTTATCTGCCTTGAACTTTTCGGTGAGGACCTTGAGACGAGGCTTCTTTACGTAATTAAGCTGGAAGGTGAAAGACTTGCGGGTATCAACGTGGAGAACTTCACAGCCCTCAGGAGCAAAGAAGTAGTCGCGGTTCATGATATAGCCCTGAATCTTACAGCGCTTGATGTGAACGAACTGAGTTGCAGGATCGCGGTATAAAACTGTAAAGAGAACCTTTGATAGGCTTTCCTTGTCTGCAAGACCACAGTAACGCATTTCCGGTCCAACAAAAAGTTTTTTCGGACTTTCTGAAACAGAGTAGATTCCGCTCTTGCGAACGTAAAGCACTTTGTCGTATGGAGTAACTTTGAAGAGTTCCACACCGCCAGAAACTTCTGTTCCGAGGTTTCCGTTTTTCTCATCATACTTGAGAGCGAGGTCGCGTTTAGTTACTGCCTTTACGTCTACAGCGTTGATGTTTGTAATCTGTGTATGGCGCTTAAGAGCCTCTTCGCCAAGACCTGCAAGCTTCTTTTCAATTCCGTCAAGCCAGCTGATTGCGTAGTCAACGAGGTGCTTGAGAAGGCGGTTGATTTCCTTGATGCGTGCATTGATTGCTTCAACCTCGGCCTTGTTCTTGCTCATATCATAAAGCGAGATGCGGCGGATTGGGATTTTCAAAAGGTGATCAACATCTTCATCTGTAATCGGGCGAATCAGTTCTTTTGCGAATGGCTTAAAACCGTCCTTTACAGCCTTGATTACGCCTTCTTCAGTCTTTTGCTGCTCAATCTTTTTATAGATGCGCTCTTCAACAAAGATTCGCTCGAGGGTACGCAGATGGAGTTTTTCCATGAGGTCTTCTTTTTCGAGCTGAAGCTCTGCTTTGAGAATTCCAACGAGCTGCTTTGAGTGATGCTCGATTACCTGAGTACAGGTCATCTGCACCGGCATGTTGTCTTTGATTACCAGGAGGTTACAGTAGATTGTCTGTTCGCAGTCTGTGAAAGCGTAGAGAGAATCTACAACGTCTTTTGTGTAAACACCGCGCTGAAGACGGATTTCGATATTTACTTTATCTGATGTATAGTCCTGAATTGAAGTTGCCTTAATCTTTCCGTTTTTTACGGCCTTTTCAATTGAGTCACACAAACGTTCGGTAGTTGAGCCGTAAGGCAGTTCTGTAATTACGATTTTCTTTTCATCACTTGTGTCCATCTTTGCACGGGTGATGATTTTTCCAAGTCCGTCATTATATTCACTTACATCGATAAGACCGCCGGTAGGGAAGTCCGGGAAGAGCTGGAATTTTTCTCCGCGCAGGCATTTCTTTTCTGCCTCGATAACTTCGTGAATATTGTGGCTCAGAATATTTGTACTCATACCAACGGCAATACCTTCGGCACCCATAATAAGAACGAGCGGTAGTTTTGCCTGGAAAGCAACCGGTTCAACATCGCGGCTGTCATAAGTATCAATATACTGAGTAATGCGCGGGTTTGTATTTAAAATATCTTTTGTAATTGGACGGAGGCGGCACTCAATGTATCGGGGAGCAGAAGCTCCGTCACCGGTGTACATGTTACCAAAGTTTCCCTGCTTGTCGATAAAGATTTCCTTGTTTGCAAGATTAACAAGCGCAGTATAAATAGAAGCGTCTCCGTGCGGGTGATAAGCCATAACCTTGCCGCACACGTTAGCAACCTTTGTGAAACGTCCGTCGTCTGTCTTGATAAGTGTATGAATGATTCGTCTTTGAACAGGTTTCAGTCCGTCAGTAATTTCTGGAATAGCGCGGTCACGGATAACGTAACTCGCATACTGAATGAAGTTCTGATCGAACAGATTTTTTACATAAGCCATTAGTTTTCCCCAAGGGACAGTAGTCCCAACCCACATAAAATTATAAATGAAAAATTCGTGATTTTCAACTGTTTTTGCTTGACTTAACTGTTATACTGTTATATAAACAGTTATATACAGGAGGTTGTGTGAAGATATTACAGAATTCAAGTGAACCGATTTATAAGCAGATTGCAAATCAATATCGGGATCAGATTCTTTCAGGAAAATTAAAGCCTGAATCATATTTACCTTCAATACGTGAGCTTGCTCAGGATTTGAAAATCAGCGTCATTACAACGATGAAGGCTTATGAGATTCTGGCAGAGGAAGGGCTTGTCACGGCTGTGCAGGGGAAAGGGTATTTTGTGAATCCACAGAATCTGGAACTTGTCCGTGAACAGCATTTAAGATTGATTGAAACTGAATTACAGAACGCAATTAATTCAGCAAAGGTTGCAGGCCTTACCGGCGATGAACTTAAGCAGATGCTCGAGGCTCTTTTACAGGCTAATTAAAAAACAGGAGGAGATGGAAATGGAAAGAAAGGGAATGACAATACCAGCCGCAATAAAACTTAATGGTTATGAAAAACATTTTGATGGTTTTAATCTTGGTCCATTAGAGTTTGAGATTCCTGCGGGCTTTACAACAGCGCTCATTGGAGAAAACGGCGCCGGTAAAACAACTCTGCTTGATGCTCTCGGTGGAATTACAAGTGGCCGCGGAAAAATCACCTGGCTTGAGAAATATACAGACCTCGACCAGAACGATGGCGAGCCTCGTAATGAAATTGGCTGGTGTGCTGCCAACAGATTTTTTCCTATGACCTGGAGTCTTAAAAATATCAGAAAATCTCTTCCGCTTGCTTTTGACAATTTTGATATGGAGAAGTTTGATTCGCTTTTGCAGGAATTCGGCATTGAAGAAAAGGATTCAAAACATCTGAAAAAAATAAGTGCCTGGTCAGATGGAAATCGCGCGCGTCTTGCCATTGCTTCAATTCTTGCCCGCGATACAAAACTTTTGATTTTAGATGAGCCTGATTCTGCGCTGGATCCTGTAATCCGCGATGTGCTCAATTCAAAATTCCGTCAGTATATAAATCAAGGAAATGGAGAAACAAGCATTATCTTTTCAACTCACAATATTGCCGACATGGAAAGCATTGTTGATTATGTTGTTTTCCTTGCCCGGGGGCGTGTGATTGCAACTGGCTTTGTGGAAGATTTGCGAGAACAGTACCGCTATGTGCATGGACCGAAAGAGGCTCTGGGGACATCGCATGGAACAGAAGCTTTCGATTTTTATTATTTTGATGATAATAAAGTGGAAGGGCTTTGTTCTATAGAAAATGCTGACAAGTTTGAGGAAGGCTTTGCAGTTGAAGTTCCAACGTTACAGCAGCTTTCGGTTTTGATTTTGCGAAGCGGGGAATAGCTGGCAGCTGGTCGAGACCCGATGGCGGGATGCATTAAATTAAGGAGACGAAAATGAGTATCAAAAATAATCTGAATAATTATTATGTTTATACCGGAAAGAAATTACGCGAAGATATTTTTATTCTTTTGCTTTTAGATTTGTTTTTTATTCTGTTTATCAGATTTGTGTTTAAGGGAATGAGTTTTACGGAAAAGCGTAATTCTATAATTTATACAATGCTTGGAGTATCGCAGATTCTGCCGTTCATGCAGCATATAAATGAATTTTTTAATCTCGGGAAATCAGACTGCTATCTCAAAACTTTCAGCAAGAGTTTTGAAGCTTATAAATCCTGGTATTATATTAATTATATAGAAAAAACTGTAGAGTACGTCGTAGTCGTTTTGATTGTATACGGTATCGGCCTGCAGATGGGAACTCTTCCTTCAAATGCTTTGTTCCTTTTCCTGGCTGATATTTTTGGAGGACTTGTAGTCTTTGGAATTACTCCGTTTTTCTTCAGAAGTAAATCTCAGAAAACCATCTCTTTGAAAATGTGGCTTGGGTTAATCTTTGCGCTGGTTATGATGGTTTTGAATAATCTGTTTTCTCAATATATCTTTGTGATTTGGATTGCAGTTTTTATACCTTTAATGATTTTTTCAAACCGCCGATGGCTTGGAATTATGAAAGTGGCATATTCTGATGGAGGCGAAAAATGAATTATCTTCCAATTAATATTTTTATGGCAACACTTTCTTTACTGTCTGGTTTCCTGTATTCGGTTATTCCGATAAAAAGACTTGCCCGAGGTGAACTTGCTTTTCATTATGTAATTCTTTCATGTCTGTGGGCATCTTTATGTTTTATCTTTATTCTCAGATTATTCTTTAATAAAGGATCAACAAGATTTATTAAGACAACAAAGAGCACAAAAAAGATTTATACAAAATATCTTTCTGTTTTAATTGAAATTATAAATACAGCACTTTTTGTTTTTGTACTTGGTCTTGTTTTCTGGAGTTTCAAAAGAGGTTTTGATTCTTCGTTTTGTTATGTCATTCTAATTGTATATGGCCTTTTTCATCTTCTGGTTTCTGTCATTACTCCAAAAATGATTAGGCCTATAAGTAAAGAAGATCCGTTGTACTTTTCAGTTGCTGCAAGCAGAAGATTTGACGAGACGGGGGTAAAGGTAATATGTTATCTGATTTTGCTTTTGCCGTCTTTTGTTGGAAGTTTTGTTTTCATGTCGTTGACAAATATGCTTCCACATCTTAGTTCTTTGGGACTTATTATTGCCGTTATTGCTGGACTGATTCTTGTTGTGATTTCCTGTGTGTTGAATCGGTTGCTGCTTGAACGGGAGTATAAGAGGAGGTAGGAAGAGCAAGGAGTGCGGGGTTATACCTTAGTTTTTCCGCTGAGGATATCCTTGTAATCTGCAAGATTCTTACGGAGAAGGGTTGGAATATTGAGTTCATACGGACAGCGCTTGAGACACGCACCGCAGTCAACGCACTTTTCGATTTTCATCATTTCTTCCTGCCAGTGTGGGGTGAGCCAGGCTTCTGAAGGAGCGCGGCGAATCATCTGACTCATGCGGGCACACTGATTGATTGTGATGCCGACTGTGCATGGCGAGCAGTAACCGCAGCCACGGCAGAATTCTCCGAGCAGTTCGTCGCGGTCTTTTTTAATGAGGGCTTCGAGATCTGGGGTGAGTTCCGGCTGCTCGCGGAAAAAAACCAGCCACTGTTCGAGCTCGCTCATTTTCTGGATTCCCCAGATAGGAAGAACATCATACTGAAGCATAAAGGCCATGCAGGCTTTAGCGTTAGTGAGGAGTCCACCAGAGAGACCTTTCATTGCGATAAAGCCTACATTGTTCTGGCGGCATTTTTCAACAAGTGCGATATCTCGTTCAGTTGCAAGATAAGAGAATGGGAACTGCAGCGTCTCATAAAGTCCGCTCTCCGCGATTTCTTCTGCAATTCCGATTTTGTGAGCAGTTATTCCAATGTGGCGGATTTTGCCCTGTGCCTTTGCTTCCTGAAGAACTTCATAAAGACCAGTTCCGTCGCCAGGACGGTAGCATTGCTTTACGCAGTGCAGCTGGTAAATATCAATATAATCAGTTTTAAGGTTATGAAGCGAAGTCTCTAAATCTGCTTTAAGTTTTTCAGGAGTTTCAGCAGTAGATTTTGTGGCGATAAAAATCTTTTCGCGGTCGTACGTTCGGTGGTTGAGTGTCCGCGAAGCGGGTGTATCGAAACCACCTTTTCCAAAGGCCTGACCAAGCTTTTCTTCACTATCAGAATAAGCGCGGGCCGTATCAAAAAAAGTCATACCGCCGTCATAAGCTCTGTGCAGAATCTCAACGGCAGTTTCCATATTCACGCGCTGTACAGGAAGCGCTCCAAATGCATTTTGAGGAGTTGTTATACCTGTGGTTCCAAGAGTGATTGTTTTCATAATTAAATTATAGCATAGCAGTTAAAAGTTTTATATACTTATTGGAAATGAAGCAGCTTTTTACTATTGATTTGAAAAACTATGGTGCAGACTGGAAACGTTCGAGACGCGATTCTGCTCGTGCGATTATTCATGTTGGTTCTGATAAGCTTGCTCTTGTTTATGCGACAAAGCTTGGTTACTATAAATTTCCTGGCGGTGGTATTCACGAAGGGGAAGATAAAATTGCAGCTCTTGTGCGTGAGGTACAGGAAGAGGTTGGCCTTGTTCTTGTGCCGGAGAGTGTGCGCGAGTTCGGCGTGGCGTCGCGTTATCAAAAATCGGGAC
>JAEEGJ010030685.1_pt1 | contig 10477 bp, 4 predicted proteins | sample 8958761 | NCBI WGS metagenome assembly JAEEGJ01 (sample SAMN16246546, study PRJNA631951) | gut metagenome | biome: gut microbiome; feature: rumen; material: RS-attached | host: Bos | place: Iran: Karaj | collected 2018-10
GATGTTTAAAACTCAAAACATCAATAATTTCAGCAAAATCAGTTTTATAATCTAATGATTTTTGTTTTTCAATGTTATCATTACTTAACATATTATCATCAACAAAACTTATTCTATGTTTTCCTCCTTTTTTAATTTCTTCACCGAAAATATCTTTTCGAATATTCATTTTAACTACAGTCAAAGTAGGAGTACTTTGAAATTTTTTTTTAGGAATATTAACTAATTTTCCTTTGTCTTTATTATTTTTATTTTCATTATTATTAATTGAATTTTGTGCTAAAGTTAAATTATTTTTTGTTTTTTCCTCACTCATCTTTTTATATTATATGCTATTTAATATAAATTAAAAAATTATATATATATATTAATTTATTATCAATTAAAAAATTATTATATTTTATAAACAATCCTTTTTTTTATTCATTTAATATTTCATATAAATAATAAAATAATATAAAAAAAATTAAATTTCCTCAAAGTCAACAAAAAAAAAAAAATTAATTTTCCCCTCCACCATCATCTTCTTCATTATTATCTTTCAAAGAAGGAAACCAACTTAATTCTTTTTTTTCAATAGTTTCCATAACATAAGAATTAATAGCATTAGTTTCTTGAATATCAACAAATCTTAATCCCAAAATATAATCAACATAAGTCCATAAATTATGAACTTTAGAAATATGATCTTCAAATTTTTGTCCATTTTTTTCACAAGAAACTTTATCAATACCACAAATAAAGCAAATTTCATTTTTATCTTTTTCAATTTTTTGTTCTTTATTCCTCAATTCAGAAAAAGCTTCAATAATAATTCCAAAAATCATACCTTGTAACATAACAGTTTGACTAATAAAATAAGCCATTTCATAAAAAAATCTAGCAAGATAATAACTTTTATTTAAATTATATGATCTAGCACTCATTCTATCAGCAATTCCACCATCAAATCTCATTCCATAATCCATATGAGTCGCAAAACAATATGCTAATGTTCCACATTCACTTTCTATATGTGATGGCTCAGTATATACTGAACCTATTAAATCATTTAAATATTCAAATCCTTCTGGGTAATTATGTGGCATTTTTGAATCTATTGCTCTCATGAAATCTTCTTCAAATTTAAAAAATGCAACCGCAGCTAAACATAAATTTATCACTACACTTAAATAAAATACTGCTCCTAATTGATTTATTTTAACTGTCATTGATGTTAAAAGATTTCTAAGAGTTTGACTTAAGTTAAATATTATAAATAATTGAAGAATATATATGAAATATATTCGAAGGAAAGATGCACATGCTGATAAGATTATATTCCATATAAATGCAAATAATTTATTCTTTCTTATTAATACTATATATGCTGCTTTTATTTTGTCTCCTGTAGTTAATTCTATTTCCTTATTATCTTCATCTTCATCACTTTTTTGCTCATATTCTTTTATCATTTTCTGACATTCTGTCATATAAAGAAGTTTATATTTTGCTATTAACCATAATATTATACATATTGAATTAAATGCTAAGTTTATTATTCCTAAATCTTTTAATATGAAATTTATTTTGTCTTCTCCATATAATACATCTCCTTCTCCTTTTAATACACATAACATTATTAAATTTATTGATAATGTGATTAAAAATGCAAAAACTTCTAAATAATAAAAGTTAATATCATTAATTATTTTAATTATAAAATTTGCTTTTCCAGTTTGTTGTCTATATTTAATTTCTTCAAAGAAATTATCGCATCTTTCCATAAGAGAAAATAATTTAGTGTATCTATCACTTCTATCAACATTATCAGTAAAATCTTCTTTTGATATTTTAGATAATAAAGGAACAATAGGATTAATAGTAAAAATAACAGAAACAGGTTCTTCTTCATCTTCTTTATTAACAAAAACAGTTCTTGTTATACTTTCAAAGAAACCAACACATAAAAATTGATCATTAAATTTTGCTTCTGCAATTGCAGCATTTGTTACTTTATTTATTAATTTTATATTTTTATTATAATATGCTTTTGTCACTTGTTCATCTGTAAACATATCATATTTAACATAAAATTCATAAACATAAGGATTTTTAAAACTTGAACTTTGACCTAACATTTTAAAATATTGATACATTCTATTTGCTAATGCAAATTTATCATTTGAACCAAAATCTAAATCATTAAAATATAAATCAGAAAAAAATTTTTTCATTTCTGGAGTAAAACTATAATTTTTTTTAATAACTAAATTTTCATTATTATTATTATCTTTAACTTGATTATCTTCATCTTCATCTTCTTCTTCTTCATTTTTATTTTGTTTTTCAATCTCTTCAATATATAATTTATTCATTGTTGCTATTATAGAATCTAATATTGTTCCTGGTAATAATGTAGATGATATTTCAATTATACCATTTGATGGAGTTGCACTTTCTTCTAAAAATGCCATTAAAAAATCCATTAAATCTTTTCTAATTACATAATTTAAATCATTATCAAATGAATCATCTATTAATAATTTATTTACTTCTGATAAAAAAATTGCAAAAAGATATTTTTTTTTCTTTTCATTTGTGAAAATTTTAGCTAAATTTTCACTAGAAGTTCCTTGAATTGTTTCAATTAAAAATTCTAAAATAACAAAATAAATATCATAAAAATATTCATCTGGATTATTATCTCTTTTATTCATCCATTGAGATAATAAAATTATTTTTCCTAAAACACTTAATAAATATTCAAATACTGATGCTTTTCTTGTATAAATTCCACTTATTCCATTTCCATTTGTTTCTGTTGAAACTTGACTTCCAACTGAGAAAATTGTTCTTCTTTTATGAGTATAAAATTCATCATTTTCTTCATTTTGATTATTATTTTTTTTTCTTTTTTGTTTTTTTATTTTTAAATGATTTTTATATCTTACAATAACATCTTTTTCAGTTGTTTCAGTATTATTAAAAAATAATGTTTGAAAATGTGGATTATGTTCTTCACAGAAATATTTCATTATTTTAATATGCATAATTGAATGATAATATTCTCTTCTATTTTCATATCCATTAAAATTAATTTCTTTTAAAATAACATAAATAACACTTGAAGTGAAAGAATCAACTAAACTATTAAAATTAAATAAAGGTTCTTTTTCATCATTATTATCTTCAATTTCTTCAAAAGTTTCTTGTATTTCACATGTATGATATTGTAATAATCTTAATAAAAACCATAAAACTTCTTCTTTATATTTTTGTCTTTGTGCATTATTAAAAAATAAAATACATTTACATAATAACATTCTAAAATTTGTATTATAATGTGGATTTGTTTCTCCTAAAGCTTTAATAAATGAACCATTATCAATTGTACATTTCATATTAAAATAATGAAATATTAATTGAAAAATATCTTGTTCAAATTGAGTTTTATATTGTCCTTGTTTTTTTGCTTTTGATATTATATTTTTTTTCTTTTCTTCATCATATATTTCTCCTTTTTTTTCAAAGAAATCTTTAAATCCTTCTACTTCTGGAAAATATATAAAATTTTGAATATGTGATAAAAATATTTGTCTTAAATTTGCATAATTTAAAAATTCAAAATTTTCTTCTGCCATTCTTCTTATGTCATAATTTACTTTTTCTTCATCATTTTTAGGATTTTTTATTTTATTTTTTTTTTCTTTCCTTAAATATTTTTTATCAAATTCATTTGTTTTTTCCTGTTTTTCATGCTCAGCATGATTAATTTGATCAGGATTAATTAATTCAATATTATCATTTTCATCAGAGAAGAAAAATGTTTTTTTATTTGTTGTTTCTTGAAATTGAAAAACTTCAGGTCTTGAATAAATATATTTTTTTAATTCAAGGAAATAATAAATAATTTCATATAAAGAAATACAATTATAGCCAGAAGAATCAAAAATTAAACTTGAAAATTTAAAGAAATAAACAACTACTGATTTCATAACAACTTCAATATATTTTTTTATTTTTACTTTGTTGGTTGTCATTGTTAAAACTCCTTGAAAATTTAATAATTCATATTTAACAACATTTGCTTCATTTTCAAGTCCAATTAAACCAGAATAATTTCCACTTTTTACTAAAAATTCAAAAAATTTATGATATTTTGGATTTTCAATGATTTCATCTTTTTTTTCTGGTTTAAAATCATTTATTAAAGCAGAAGCATAATAATTTATATTTCTTGTATCTAAAACTGTTTCTAAATAACATTTTCTGTAATATTCTAATAATGCTGTTCTTAATGATATATTTATTGTCTTTGCATATAATATTCTTTTTAATTGTTCTTTTCCTGTTATTGATTCTAAAAAATCTTTTTCTTCAATAATTGTTTTTGAAGTACATAATTTTGTTAATATTCTCATAAATTTTTTAATTAATGATTCTGTTTCCTTTTTAAAACATTGTAATTTATCATTTTCACGTGATGATGCCATAAGAATAAAGTAATTTTTAAAAGTTAAATGATAATTAAATATAATTTTTAATAATCTCATTACTTTCTTTTTCATTTTTGTTTCATTTAAAAATTTAACTTCTCTAACCATTGTTTGAAGAATTTTTAATGATTCATTTAAAATTTCTTGATTATTACTTTTTAAAATAGCGATTTTTAATAAATGAGTTAAATTTGTATCATTGTTAATCTTTCTTTTAGATTTAGCAATAAATGATAAAGCTGTACTTATAAGACATAAAGCTTCAACTAATTGTCCTTCATTTAATAATTCAAAATTACTTGTAAAATCACTTTGTAACAAAAAGAAAGAATTTTCAGGTGAATTTAAAATAAAATGATATAATATTTCCATTATAATTCTAAATATTGATTGTTTAATAGAAAATTTTTCAGGTGGATTTTTTTTAGATATATGATTATAATATACAATATGAATATATTTCATCATTGATTGAAGTAAATATGATTTTGTTACTAAATATTTATTATTAAAATTAATTGATTGATTTTGATGATTATTTTGAGATGAATGATTTCCTGATTTATTTATACTATATTCATTTTCTTCATCTATTTGAGATAAAATTTCATTTCCTTCTAAAAATTTAGAATTTTCTTCTTCTTCTTTTTTCCTTGTTAAAACATTATTATCTTCATCATTAAAGAAAGAATAACTTTTATTAAATTCACTTATTATGTCTTCAAATTTTTGAGTAAATTTCTCATCAACGCTTTGACTATTATATTCCTGGAAATAATTATAATAAGTTTCTTCTAATTCTTCAGTAAAATAACGTAATTTTTTAATAAAATCTCTTTCATTAGGAAGTAAATTTCCCTTAATAAATTTATATAATATTTCTTGATTTTCATCAGATAATCTAATCATTCCAGATTGATAAGGTTCATCAAGATTTAAAGGTAATTCAAGTAAAGAATTACAATTTCTTATTACATTTCTTAAGCATTTAATATATTTTTGTTTTTGAGGTAACATTTCTGCAATTTTAGAAACTGTATCTGAGAGATATTCTCTTTCTCCTTTTTTTTCTTCTTCTCTTTTTTCTCTTGAAATAACTTCATCATTAAATCTTCGTGTAAATGTTAAAGCTAATATTACATTTTGAGTTACATTTTTACATATTTCTGTTTTTCCATGAAAAAAATTACATTTGTCTACTGATCTTTCTCCTTTTAATGCACTTATTATTATTTGATCATTATAATAATATGATAAAAATAATAAAGTTTTTATCATTGGACTTATTACTTTAATTTTAATGAAATCTTTATCTGGATTTTTTTTCTCTTCATCAAAATATGATAATATTAAATCATTTAATTGACATAATTTAGATAATTGTTCATGATTAAATAAAGAATACTTTGCAAATAATTCACATATTTTATATAATTTTGCAAGTATTAAATGAAAGATTATTGATTTTTCTTCTGAATTTATTAAACATTCAATTGAATTTAAAATATTATTTAAATAATTTAAATTTAAATTATTCACATATTGTGATACTTTATTTTCTGTTTCAATATTAGTTATTAAAATATACCTTTGTAATGGAGATAATAATAATATGTCTCTTATTTTAAAATTTGGATAACTTGCAAAATCTTTTTGAATATAAAAATTATAAAATATTGTTGTTAAATAATATTTTAATTGCCAAATATTTCTACTTTTAAAATCAAATTTCCTTTCCATGATTTTAAAAAATATTTTTTCATTTAAAATATTTTTAATAATATCATTTAAATAACATAAAGTTCTACATTTCATTTTCTTTGAATTAATTTCTCCTCCTTCAATTCCAACAGTTAAATTTTTTGGTCTTTTTTTTTCATCTTTTTCAATTTCATTTCCATCTTCATCAACATTATTTTTTTTTTCTATTCTATTTTTACAATTATAAACATTTTTACATCTCTGAGCAAAAACAAATAAAACTTGACAAGTTAAATGTAAATCATTTAAAATATTATGTTCTTCAAAAAAATAATTAAAATTTTGAGTTAAATTTTGATAAGTAGAATTAATTTTCTCAGAAAAAGAATGAAACAAATTATAAAAACTATTTTTCGTAGAAGTAAAAATATTTAAAAACAAGATAAAAGTCATTCCTTCGAAATTATACATTTTTAAAAAATTATTATCTTTTGCAATAAATCTTAATTTCCTAAAAATAATTCTAATATCACTATGATTATGATTAGTACAACAGCATTTAAACCCTTTTAAATCAGTCATAGGTTTTTTAATAAAATTAGCATCACAATTAAAGCATAAATTATAGCAAATTAAGCATATTTTAGTATTAGAATCATTTAAACTTTGATAACAAATATTTAAATCATTAATTCCTGCTAATTCACCAAAAGTACAAATTTTTTTATATTGTTTATCTTGTTGATCACTTTCAGTAAATAATTGATGACATTTATATCCACAAATACAAACTGCATTCATTATTGATGATCTTATTAATTTATGTGGATATTCTTCTCCTGATTTGTGACATATGTTAAAACAATTCTCACATATTGGATTCGTCCTCTCAGGATCACATTCACATATATAATATGTAGTTTTTGACTCTTTTATTCCTGATTTTAATATCTGGCAATCTACTTCAAATATGTCTTTTGTATAATCTATTATTTCTTCTTTTTCAAATGCTTTTCCTACATTTTTTAAATTTTTTTTTATTTGAGATTGAGCCATTTTTTCTTCCATTTCCAACTAATTTTTTGATATTTATTTTTGTTTTTTTACATTATACTAATAAATTTGAATTTTTGATAATTATTATTTTTTGAAATTATAAATTTAAAAAATAAATTATTCTATGGAATATAAAAAAATTTAAAGAGTTGTTTTAATTGTCTCAAATAAATTTAAAATTCTAACGGAAGAAATAATTTAAGGTTGTAATCCTTTCTATCTATTTTCATTATTTTAATTTATTATTTTAGAATTCAAATCACAAAAAAAAATAAAGAATACTTTAAATAAAATAAATAAATTAAAATAACTTCAAAAAAAAAAAAAACAAAAAATTTAAACATATCTAAAAGTAGGATTCCAATTTCCTTTTTCTCTATTTAAATCACTAATATAATCAAAAGCAGTAGGTATCCTATATGCACCAGGTCCAGGTACATTTAAATTTTTTCTTCCCTCTTTTTGATTTTTAGGAAAAGCGATTTCATTAGTTAAATTAACATCTCCAACTTTATAACTTCCAGGTCCAGGATATCCATCTTTAATAACTTGTTTAATATGTTCATCCTCATATTTCTTTCCCATAGAATAAGAAGCTTCAGTTGGAAAATGTGCATTAACACTATTATAAGTTCCAGGACCAGGAAAATTATCTTTTTTCTTTTTCTTTGTTATTTCTCCCATTGAAAATTTAGGTCCTTCAGGAATTCTTCCAACTTTAACATCATAAGTTCCTGGACCAGGAAATTGAATATGCACAATTTTTTCTTTTGAAGCACTTTTACTATTTTCCTTATTAAATCCTTCTTTATTTCCAAATCCCCATGAAGGCAAAGTTATATTATTAGATAAGTAAGAATATTTAGGATTATATTCACCAGGTGAAGGTAAACTTCTTTTAAATTTACTAACAATTCCTTCTCTTCTTACTCCATGTGTATATCTTGGTGTATCAGGTCTATATTTCATATCAGAATATTTTCCTGGATCTGGACCTGATGGTTTCTTTTTATATGCTTCTTCTGCTGCATCTGCATGATTGTATTTTTCTCTTGAAAATGAAAATGAAGGACCTTCTTTTCCCATAAATGTTCTCATTGGATAATGTCCTGGTCCTGGTGTTTCTGCTCTTTTCTTTATTTTTATTGTATTTTCTTCTTCGTTCTTCTTCTTTGGGAAAAAACGTTCTGTTTCACTAAATGTCCATTTTGGAGATTTTGTCGTTAATATTGTATAATTTGGATTTAATTCTATTCTTCTTTTTTTCTTTGATATTTTTCTTTTTATTAAACCTCTTGATTCTTTATCAAATATATGACAAGGGACAGTGAAACTTTTATCGTTTCTTAAATCATAAGTTCCAACAGGAGGCAAACTTGTAGGATCTTTTACTTTTCTTTTAGTAGGTTCTCTTAATGTGAAAGTATATCCAATTCCTTTATCTTTATCTTCAATATCATATGAACCTGGACCCGGAACTGGTACTCTATGATCAACACGTCTTTTATTATCTAAAGTACCATCATCATTAAATTTTGGTCTTATTGAATATTTTGGTCCTTCTCCTGTTAATGGAGTAAAATCATTAGGACCTGAATTGATGTTGTTTATATTTGGATTGTTTACATTTTCTACTGGAGACCTATTTGTTTTTGAAATTGTCCATGAAGGATATGTTGTTGTTACTGATTTTGAATCTGGATTATATTTATTTGGAGCTGGGGTAAACCAGGGGTCATCTTTTTCTTTTGCATCTATAAATCAATTATATAAATTTTTTTTGTACTTTTTGAATCCTTTGAAAATGACCATGCTACACTATGAGTAAATGCCATGTATTGAATTTGATTTGGATTGGGAATGTTCTCTATGTGAGTTATGTGATTTAGAAATGTGTTGTCTGTTGGAAATGTTTTTACTATTACTCTGTTTGTGTCAACTGTTGTCATTTTATTATTTTTTTTTGAGTTTAATTAATATTGTTATTTATTTAAATTAATTCCTATATAAATAATTCTTGTTTGAAGAAAATAAAAATATTTTCTTTTATTTTAATTTATTTGCCTCTTTGTTCTTATTTAATATTATTCCCTCACTAATTATATTATTAGAATAAGTTGAATATAAATAATAAAGAAGATTTAAATATATAAAATATAATTATGATATATAATTTAAATAAATCTAATGATAATATTATTTATTTATTTATTGATAGAATAATCATATTTAATTCATAAGCTGTTAATTTCTTTTTTTAAAGGCAAAAAACTCCAAATGTATAAGACAAGGATAATAATAATCATCAAAACAAATATTAGGAAAATAATATAAAAAAATGTTGTTAGAGCTTTCTTTTTCATTTTATTTAATGATAATAAGGCCCAATTCTTTTGTGAGTTAAAAATTTATTGAAAGTATTTAACAAATGAATTCTAATATTAAAGGATAAGTTGAAAATTAGAAAAATAAATTTTCAAATTTAAAAAATCTAAATTGAATTCAGAACATAAATAATCATTATAGATTGTTTTGAAAATGAATAAAAACATATAAAACAATTTTCTCTCTATTCATTTCTTCATCACTATTCTAATAATTTAATATTAATCATATTTTTAAATTGATTTTTTATTTTCTTTCCCATTTTTTCAATATTATCAAATCTATGACATGTAACTAAATCTTCATAAACATCATGCAATTTTTCTAAATCATCAAGAGTGATGTTTCTTTCATAATAAAAATTTTCTTTCTCTCATACTTTTTTTCTAATTAGGATTAAGATCTAAATTATTACAAGATATGTTCATATAATTTTTTGTCAATTTCAGATTCATAAAACACTAGAAAATTAACTTTTCCTAATTCCTTCGCTAATTCAGTTTTTTCTGTTCCTATTATTACACTTATTTCAATTAATTTTTTTTCTTGAAGCTGAATATTATCTTATTGAAAATGTCCTTCAAAGAATTCAGGAAATATTGTTTAGGTAATTTTGAAAAATCTTTTTCTCAAGGAGGAGTTATTTCATTGTCTTTCATTTTTTTTACTATTTCTAATATAAATATTTTAAATAAGATTCTTGTGTAAATATAACAAAAACTTTAAATTTCTATAAAAAATTTTCATAAAAACTTTATTTATATTTTTTAAAAAGTGTAATAATATTTCTTTCATTTATATCAAGTTCAAATTTTTTTTAATTATTTAATTGTTTAATGCTAATCTATTTTAATTAC
>JAEEGJ010030690.1_pt1 | contig 10475 bp, 7 predicted proteins | sample 8958761 | NCBI WGS metagenome assembly JAEEGJ01 (sample SAMN16246546, study PRJNA631951) | gut metagenome | biome: gut microbiome; feature: rumen; material: RS-attached | host: Bos | place: Iran: Karaj | collected 2018-10
CGGGAGCTGACTGCTCGGGAGACGAAGCTGTACAGTCCTGCGCTTCCGAATACGATGGCGCAGACGATGTGGAACATGGCGGAACTGGAAACTGTCCCGAAAACATATCCTGTTGAGACTGAGCCATTTAATGGCATGTCAAATGATGATGTCAAGCCAATTTTCTACGACGGCGTGCCGTATAAAGGAAAGCCGACGCGTGTGTTCGCGTATGTTGGTTTTCCAAAAGACGCATCCGCCGAACATCCCGTGCCGGGCATGGTTTTGGTCCATGGCGGTGGCGGAACGGCGTTCCGCACGTGGGTGAAGACGTGGAACGACCGTGGCTATGCGGCTATCGCGATGGACACATGCGGCCATCTGCCGTTGCCGTTGGACACGGACGGCAAGCCGTGGCCGAGGCATGAATGGTCCGGTCCTGCGGGATGGGGCGATTTTGGCAGCGTGAACGAGCCTGTGACGGATCAGTGGACATATCATGCGATTGCATCGGTCGTGCTCGGCCATACGCTGTTGCGTTCTTTCAAAGAGGTTGATGAGGATAAAACTGGTGTAACAGGTATTTCATGGGGTGGTTATCTGACGAACATCGTGGCGGGAGTGGACGGTCGTTTCAAATTCGCGGCTCCCGTCTATGGTTGCGGTTTACTTGGCGCGGGAAGCGGTTGGCAGGGCACATTCCGTGGCATGGGTGACGAGAATGCCATGAAATGGCTAAGACTTTGGGATCCAGCTGAATACGTTTGCTTTGCAAAGATGCCGATGCTGTTCTGCAATGGGACGAACGACATCTTTTATCGTACGTTGGTGTGGCATCGGACGACGCTGTTGCCGAAGGGGGAAGTCTTCCGTAGCTACAAGATTCGCATGCCCCACGGCCATGGTGCGGCGGGTGATCCGCCAGAAATCAAAGGCTTTGCCGATTGGATTTTGAAAGGCGGAGAGCCGTTGCCGCGAATCATGGCCTTCACGGCGGTCGGACGGAAAGTCACGGCAAAAATCGCAGGTGGCGGGCCGTTGAGAGACGGGCGGCTGGCGTTTACGAAAGACAGTGGCGAATGGCCTGAACGCAACTGGGAGGTCGCCGATGCCGATTATGACGAAGCAACGGGAACTTTGACATCCGTCGTGCCGTCTAATGCAACTGCCGCGTATTTGTTCGTCACGGACAGCCGCGGGATGACCTGCACGTCTGAAGTCGTCTTCTATTGAAGACAGGCGTTCAACGGCCAGTCGTGAATGTTAATTTTTCCTGTTTGAAAATTGCGCTAACGCATATTAGGGAGTATATTTATCTTTTTAACTTAGTTCCATCCAAATGGAACATCCGACAAAATAAAAAAGAATCAAATAGAACGACAGGAACCACGATGAAAGCAACGAGTATTGTACTTGTCCTGATGCTGTTTTTCAGCGGCGTAAGCATGATGGGCCAGGAGGCGGCGCCCACTGGCGGCGCGCCGGAAAGCGTCGTCCAGACGCAACCCAAGCAGGATGAACCGGCGGCGGAAGCCGTTGAAAAAACGGAAGATGCGGAAGATACGGAAGCCGAGACCGAAGAAGGCGAAGAAGAAAAATCTGGCGTCATCACCATTGAGGATATCATGGTGCGCGGCGGTTGGTTGATGAATGTCATTGCGGGACTGTCGCTTTTGGCGATCGCCCTGTTGTTCTTCTATCTTCTGTCCATGCGGCAGGGGACGTTGTATCCACGTTCATTCATTATGGAGGCGCAGGATGCAGCGGAAGACGGCGATTTGGAAGGTCTTCGCGATTTGTGCCTTAACAATGGTTCATGCGCGGCGAAAATCATCGGTGCGGCGTTGGAGCAGTGCGAAGACGGCCATGTTGCGGACCATGTCATTTTGCGGGACGCGATGGAAGATGAAGGTGGTCGTCAGGCTGGCATGCTGTGGCAGCGTCTTCAGTATCTGATGGATATTGCGGTTATCGCGCCGATGGTCGGTCTGCTTGGTACGGTGTGGGGCATGATGGTGTCCTTCAGCGGTTTGGAAAGCGGTGTCAGCATGATCAACAAGGCGGACACGTTGGCGAACGGTGTTTCACAGGCCATGTACACGACGTTCGGCGGCTTGATCGTCGGTATCTTCGCGATGGCGATGTACGACTTGATGCGCGGTCGTCTGAACAAGCTGATCGGCGGCATGGAGAGCGCATGCAATTCCGTCCTCCGTCGCCTGTCCGCCAGCAACAGACTTTAATATTCGCTACTGCAAGGGCTTAGCATGAATTTCAAAAGAAAAATCACGGAATCGAACGCCGGCTTCCAAATGGGGCCGATGCTGGACATCATTTTCATTCTTTTGATTCACTTCATGGCGGCGACGATTTTCGCGCAATGGGAGAACAAGCTTGAAATCAAAGTGCCCACGGCGAGTTCGGAGAACCGCAGCTACCGTCAGCGCGGCGAGGTCATCATCAATGTGGATGAAAAAGGCGTTGTGTCCATCAACAGTCAAGAGCTGACGATGGATAGGCTCGAAAGGATCCTTTCAGAAGTCCAGGCGGCCTTCGCCGACCAGCCTGTCATCATCCGTGCGGATGAAAAGACGCAGCACAAGGATGTCATCAAAGTTTTGGATTTGTGCGCGCGCGTTGATATCCGCAACGTGTCGTTCGCGACCATCCATCCGGAGGACAAGTGACGTATCAGGAGGCGAAGATGACCTGTGTGCCGTTAATCCGCAAGATACGCGTTCTGTCGTATTTGGCAATTTTGCTTCTTGCCCTCTCTCCTGCATTTGGGCAAGGGGCGGTGGAGGAGCTGCATGATCCGCAGGATCAGTACATGTACGCGCATGGTCTTCAGGACCGCAAGCTCTATGACCGCGCGGAAAAGCTGTACCGTGACTTTTTGGTGAACAATGGTGGCCATCGTCTTGCCGCTGAAGCACATGTGAATCTGATCCTCTGCCTTCATGAGCAGATGAAAACGGACGACATGTTGGCCAGTATCGCGGAGTTCCGCAAGAATTTTCCGACGAACGCCAAATTGGAGGCGTTGACGAGCTGGGAGGCGGACGCTTATTACCAAAAGAAAGATTACGCGCGTGCGGCGGAGAGCTTCCGCCTGCTTCGTAAATCAAAAGACGAATCGCTGGCAGAATATTCGACATATCTTCTGGCGATGTGCATCCGTTATCAGAACGGAAAAGACACGGAGGAAGTTCTGGATTTATTCCGAACGCTGGCGAAAGGAGAGCTTCGTGGCGACCGTCCATGGCGTGCATATTCTCTCTACCAACTGAGCTGGCGAGCTTTGACGGGACGGCAATTGGAAGAGGCTGAGGCTGGCTTTAAGAGGCTTTCAGGCAATGAAAGCGTGTCGCCGGAAATCCGTGAGGCGTCCATGTATCGTCTTGGCGAAGTGTGCAACGCCAGAGGGCATTTTGCTGATGCATTGTCCGCCTACGAACTTTGCCTTGGGCTTTATCCAGACGGCGCAAGCAGTCGCGAAGTGCGCAAACGCCGCGTGATGTTGCTGTTCGATCAAGGGAAGGTGGCTGACGCCTTGGAGAAGGCGGAAGATTGGCATCGCCGTTATGCGGAAGTGCATGATTACGAGATGGATTACGTGCATGGACTGTGCCTTTTTAATACACGGCGCTATCCGGAAGCGCGTCCATTCTTCATGCGAATCGAGACGATGGCGGATGTCCCGCCGGAAATCCGCCGGACAGTCAAGACGTATGTGATCTACTGCTTGATGGAAGAGAAATCCTTTGAGCAGGCAGGTCTGTTGATTGACGCGTTTGTGAAGGAATATCCGCAAAGTCCGGAGAAGGCCGGAATGTTGCAACATCGCGGCCGCATCTTCGAACTCGATGGAAAACTTCAGGATGCTGAAAATTCGTATCGCCAAGCACTTGCGTTGTACAAAGGCAATTTGACGGAGCAAGTCCGCAGCCATGAACTGCTGATCTCCATGTTCATGAAGGCGAAGGAATGGCAGAAGGCCGCAGACGAACTGATCGTGCTGAGCCAACTTCCGGGCGTTCCAAAACCTGCGTCTTTCCTTTTGCAGGCGGCAGAATGCGAACGAGAGGCTAAGCATTTGGATTTGGCAACGCGGGACTACTTGAAATTGATTGAAACGTATCCGCAGTCAAAGGAAGAAGTCGATATCAGCCGCGAACGGCTGATGTACATCTACAGCGAGGCTGATCAATTGGATTTGGCGGAAGCGCAAGTCCGTGAACTGCTGAAGGATGCGACGGGCGCTCGCGCGGAGCGTTTTACGCTAGGCTTGGCGACGATCCTTTACAATAAAAAAGAGCGCAAGGCGGCTTTGAACGTGCTGATGGCGGCGTTGGAAAAACCGTTGGTCGGCGGTGCGGAGATTGAGCAGAGTCTAAAGAAACTGGCCAGCCAAATCCTTCTGACGTCGTTTGTCGGTGAGAAGCAGGACAAGAAGACGCCCACTGATTTGAAGAACATGTTCGACGGCGTGAAACTTGTGAACGACTTGCTTGTCAAATATGGTGGCGCCAATCTGGATGGACCGTTCCTCTATCAGGCTGGCACGGTCTGCAGTGATCTGCGCGATTCCGGCGTGGATCTGGCCGGATTCGATTCTCGCGCGTGCGAAGAGCGGATTTGGCGGACGCTGTGGCAGCGGAAGGACGATCCGTTGTGGTCGTGCCGCGGCGGATTGGAACTGGCGAAACGGCTGGTTGTCGCCGGTGAGGCGAGCCGTACCGAGGCGGGCAAGTTGTTGACGGAACTGCAGGTCAAGATTCCGGAAGTGGAAGGGACGCTGAATCCGGACGAACGGCTTCCGTTCCGTTGCGACGTTCTCGCGTTGTTGGCGGAAAACCTCTACTATCAGAAACAGTACACGCAGGCGTTGGATCTGGCGGAGAAGGTCTTGGTGCTGTCCGGCGGCCGTTCCAAAGAGGAAAGCACGGCGTTGGCATGGCTTGTGAAGGCGCGCATCCTGCTGGATGTCGACAAGAATCCGAGCGATGCTTTGACATATGCGACGATGTGCTATATTGTCGGCAACCATCCGATATATAATCCAACGGCGATGCTGTTGGCGATTCGCGCCCATCTGGCGTTGGGGAAGACGGAATCCGCCCGTGAAGCGTGGGAGGAATTGCGTCGGCGTTATCCGTTGAAAGCGGAGGAATATCGTGGTGACACGGCATTGAGGCCGTTGTTCGAGGAGAAGAAGAAATAAAAATCATACTAAAAAGGCGGAGAAACATTAGATTTTACTAAAATTGTTTTGAAAAAACAATAAAAGTCATATAAATTAGTTTATATTAATAGAAAAGCATTTGATTGGGCAGGAACCTTTAAAAACAGTTCCACAAGTCGTGGAAGATTCATAAACCAAAGGACAAAGCAATGGCGACAGCGAAAATTCAGATATTGTCGGACGGACCGATGCGCGGCACTTCATTCCAACTGCCGAATGAAAGCTATACGATTGGCCGTACGGACAGTTGTGACATAGCCATCCCGGATTCAACGATCAGCGGACATCACTGCACGTTGTTCCGTACGGAGGAAGGCGTTTACATGTTGCGGGACGAAGGGAGCACGAACGGCTCCTCCCTGAACGGCGAACCGATCGAGGCCGGACAGGAAGTCGCGCTGAAGCATGGCGACATCTTCCAACTGGGCGGCATCGAAATCATGTTCGACACGGGCGAATTCACGCAGCATACAGCGACGCATACCAGCAGCCATATCATCAATCTTGAGAACACGGGCACTGGTGAAATCCAGCGGAATACCATGAAGAATATGGCTGGTTCGACGACGACGAAGCGTGCCGTGCACCTTCGTGAGAACAAAGGCCAGAATGGCATTTGGTACGGCGTAATCGCGTTGCTCGCTTTGGCAGCGCTGGCGGTGGCCGGCATGGTGTTTATGAAGATGTTCCAGTAAGGAATCGCGCCCGCATGCCGCGTGCATGCGGGTGGATGACATGCCTGTGCGCCGTTCATGGCAAACTTTTGATAGGCGCGCAGTCTGGAAGAAGTTTCGCCTTGTCGGCGGAACTTTTTTTTATTGAATTACGATGAATCGTATAGAGGAAATAAATGTCGGATAAGCGTACAAAGGAGCCACGGAGACCTGATATGGAAGGAGGGGGCGGTGGGCCGTTCCTCCGTCCGCCGGTGAAAATGCTGCTCTTGTGGGCGGTTGTGATTTTCGCAATCCCCTTGTTTCTTGTTTTGTTCAACGGTCGTGAATCCACCCAGTTGCGTGAACTTCGCCAAAGCGATTTCGAAGACTTGCTCAAACGCCGCCTTATCCAAAAGGTAATCATTGAAGAGCAGCAGTCGAGCGGCGCGATGATCGTTCTGGAAGGCACGTATTGGCCTTCGGAGGACATGCGGAATACATGGCAGAAGCGTAATGGCGCGCTCCAGAAACGCAATCAGGCGGCGCAGACGGACAGTAAGGCGACCGCAAAAGATATCGCGAAAGACGGCAAGTCTGGCTTCGTTCAGGAGCCGATGGTCATCCGCTTCAAATGCCGCGTCGTGTACAGCGACATTCTGGATCAGATGATCCGCGAATACTGCACCGTCCGCGAGACGCGTTTTTCCAACGGTTTATGGACGAATATCATGATTTCCGTCCTGCCGATCTTGCTGATGGTCGGATTGTTCTATTTCATTTTCGCACGTCAGATGCGCGGTGCGGGCAATGGTGCGTTGCAGTTCGGAAAGAGTCGTGCGAGAATGCTCGTGCCCGGAAAGGACAAGCTGACGTTGAAAGACGTGGCGGGCATTGACGAAGCGAAAGAAGAGATGCAGGAAATCGTTGATTTCCTGAAAGATCCGGCGAAATTCCGCCGTTTGGGCGGCAAAATTCCACGCGGCGTACTGATGGTCGGTCCGCCTGGAACAGGTAAGACATTGCTTGCGAAGGCGATCGCCGGTGAAGCGGATGTGCCGTTCTTCTCCATCAGCGGTTCCGACTTCGTGGAAATGTTCGTCGGCGTCGGCGCGAGCCGTGTTCGCGACATGTTCGAAGAAGGCAAAAAGCACTCTCCGTGTTTGATTTTCATTGATGAAATCGATGCCGTCGGCCGTTCGCGTTTCAGCGGAATCGGTGGCGGCCACGATGAACGCGAGCAGACGTTGAATGCGTTGCTCGTTGAAATGGATGGTTTTGAAGTGAATTCCGGCGTTATCGTGATTGCGGCGACAAACCGTCCGGACGTCTTGGATCCCGCTTTGCTCCGTCCAGGCCGTTTTGACCGGCAGATCGTCATTGATCTGCCTGATCTCCGTGGTCGTTTGGGCATTCTGAAGATCCATGCGGCGAAAATCAAATTGGATCCGTCTGTCGATCTGAAAGTCATTGCGCGCGGCACGACTGGTTTCAGCGGCGCCGATTTGGCGAACTTGATCAATGAAGCAGCGCTGATTGCAACGCGCGGCGGAAAGGAAACCGTTGGTCTAGACGATCTTGAAGCGGCTCGTGACAAAGTCTGCTTCGGCAAGGAGCGCCGTAGCCGTAAGGTGACGGAGAAAGATCGCAAACTGACGGCTTACCACGAAGGCGGCCACGCTTTGGTGAACATGCTGTGCGAACATACTATTCCGTTGCATAAGATCACAATCATTCCGCGCGGACAGGCTGGCGGCATGACGATGTTCTTGCCTGAACAGGATATTTACCATCGTTCCTTCAACGAGTTACGCGATTCCATCGCCGTCGGTCTCGGTGGTCGCGCAGCGGAGGAATTGGTCTTGGACGATATTTCAACGGGTGCTTCCGGCGATATTCGCCAAGTGACGGAAACGGCCAAAAAGATGGTCTGCCAATACGGCATGAGCCGCCGCATGGGGCCTGTGAATTACATCGGCCGCGAAGAGCACCTCTTCTTGGGGCGCGATATCACACGAAGCGAAGATTTCAGCCCGGAAACGGCGCGCGAAATCGATTTGGAAATCCGTGGCCTCGTGGAGGAAGGCCAGAAGCGTGCTGTCTCGTTGTTGAAAGACAATTTGGACAAGCTGCACAAACTTGCGGAAGCTCTGCTTGAACGCGAGACGATGACTGCTAAGGAGGTCTATGACCTTCTGGAGATGGAAATGCCTGAACACGCCGCCGAATCCGATGACGATTTCGGGCCAGAGAATTCCGCACAGAAGGACGATGGCCCGAAGATGGCCGCGCCACCGCTGGAGCCAGAGGATGCGCCGCAACTGCCGCAAGACAGGCCGAATCCGCCTCCTCCCCCTATACATTAATTTATAACGCGCATGGAATCATACGACGTCATCATCATCGGGGCGGGGCTTTCCGGGCTGGCGGCCGGCATCCGTCTGAGCCAATATGGAAAGCGCGTCCGGATCGTTGATCGTCAACACTATGCAGGCGGCATGAATTCCTACTATCGCCGTGGCGATCGCTGTTATGATGTCGGTCTCCACGCGATGACGAATCTGGCGGATCCCGCCAATCATGCCGCCCCGTTGAACACGTTACTTCGCCAGTTGAAAGTCCGTCGTGACGATCTGAAACTCTGTCCGCAGCAATATTCCTGCGTGAAGTTTCCGGACGCAACGTTGTATTTCGACAACGATTTTGAGACGTTGCGCAGTAGTGTTCACGAAATTTCACCGCAGTCGATGGCTGGTTTCGATCGCCTCTGTCAGGCGATTCGAGACGATGACGCGTTTAATCCGACTCTTGGATATCTCTCTGCACGGAAAGTGCTTGCGTCGTATATAGACGATGCGCGACTGTGCGATATGTTGCTCTGCCCCGTGATGTTCTACGGCAGTTCGTGGCTCGATGACATGGACTTTCATCAATTCTGCATCGTTTTTCGAAGCATTTTCTTCGAAGGGCTGAGCCGTCCTGCGGACGGAATGGAGCCATTCATCAATGTTTTCAGGCGTCGTCTGCAAGAAAACGGCGGTGAATTGAGCCTCGGTAAGTCCGTGCAATCCATCCACATGGAAAACGATTTGGTGAAAAGCGTGAAGTTGGACGACGGCGAAGAAATTGCCGCGAAGAATATCGTTTCCTGCGCAGGATATCCGGAGACGATGGCGTTGCTGTCGTCTCCAATGGGCAAGTTGCCTCCACGTGGCGAACTCGCCTATACGGAGACGTTGTTTGAATTGGCCAGGCCCGCCGCGGAACTTGGTATGACGGATAGTATTGCGTTTGTTAATTCATCGAATCGTTTCAGTTATCGTCCGCCCGTCACAGATTCTGTGGATATGCAGAGTTGCGTCCTGTGCGTTCCAGGCAATTTCGCAGACGTCCATGAGACAGATGGTATTTCAGTCGTCCGTATGTCCCATCTGGCAAGCTATGATTATTGGAAACGTCTGGACAAGAATGATTACCGTGATGAGAAAGAACGCGTCATGGATCGTCAGCAGGCGTTTTTGGAACAAAACTTTGCGGGATTCAACGCGCATGTCACACGGCGTGAAATGTTCACGCCGCTGACGTTGGAACGATATACGGGCCGCGTCGGCGGCTCAATCTACGGTTCGACGGAAAAACGGAAGGACGGTCGGACAGCGATTCCGAATCTGTATGTCTGTGGGACCGATCAAGGCTATCTGGGCATCGTTGGTTCGCTGCTGAGCGGCGTCGTGGTTGCGAACCGTTATTTGCTTCGCTAGAAGATGGACCGCAACAAAGGAGGCGATATGCATAAGTTAAAGGACAAGAAGGCGTTCATCAGCGACATGGATGGTGTGATTTACCATGGTAACAATCTACTGCCAGGTGCGATCGAATTCATCAATTGGTTGAAGGATAACAATAAGAAATACCTTTTTCTGACGAACAGCAGTGAACGTTCGCCACGTGAATTGAGTCAGAAACTTGCGCGGCTCGGCGTGGAGGTCGATGAGTCGCATTTTTACACAAGTGCCTTATCGACAGCGAGTTTTCTCGCCCAACAGAAGCCTGGCGGAAGCGTTTTCGTCATCGGCGAAGCAGGGCTGATTCAGGCGTTGTATCAAGCGGGACTGACGATGAACAACGTCGATCCAGACTACGTGGTCATCGGCGAGACGCGCACATACAGCTATGAAAAGATAGAAGACGCCGTCGGCCTTGTACAGCGTGGCGCGATGTTGATCGGTACGAATCCGGATTTGACTGGGCCAACGGAACGCGGCATCGTTCCCGCCACGGGAGCTCTCGTGAAGCCAATTGAATTGGCGACTGGCAAGACCGCCTATTTTCTCGGCAAACCGAATCCGCTGATGATGCGTCATGCTGTGAAACTGCTCGGCACGACGCCCGATGAAACGGTTATCATTGGCGATCGCATGGATACGGATATTCTGGCGGGAATTGAATCTGAATTCGAAACCGTTCTCGTCTTGAGCGGTGTGACAACGCGTCAGAGCATGACGAGTTTCGGTTACCGCCCGACGTATGTTTTGGACGGCGTCGGCGATATCCCAAAATATAAAGGCTAAAGCCTTTATGCTTATGGCTTAAGGCTT
>JAEEGJ010030691.1_pt1 | contig 10475 bp, 10 predicted proteins | sample 8958761 | NCBI WGS metagenome assembly JAEEGJ01 (sample SAMN16246546, study PRJNA631951) | gut metagenome | biome: gut microbiome; feature: rumen; material: RS-attached | host: Bos | place: Iran: Karaj | collected 2018-10
AATAGCTGGACAATTAAATTTGATAGGGAGAATGAATCTTTATCGTACAATCTCTCCGTTTGCCTTGGCAGGTTTCCATTTGGGCATAGCCTTAACCACGCGGATTGCTTCCTCGGAAAGAAGAGGATGGGGAGATTTAAGTACATTTACTTCAGGAATAGAACCATCCTTATTGACTACAAATTGTACATGAACACGTCCTTCAATCCCTTCTTTTTTACATTCCTCTGGGTATTTGATGTGGTCAGACAGCCACTTCATGCACGCTGCTTCACCACCAGGGAACGAAGCAAGTTCATCTACTACGCCGTAAATGGAATCATTATCAGAATAAGGTTCAGAAGGTGTTCCTTGCTCTGTAACAACGTCAGTAGAGAGTCTAAAATTGACAGGGAGAAGGAATCGTGAACGTACAGTCTGTCCTTTCACCTTTGCAGGTGCCCATTTAGGCATAGCCTTTACAACACGGAGTGCTTCTTCAGAAAGAAGGGGATGAATAGGTCTCAGCACTTTAGCATCAGTGATGGACCCGTCTTTCTCGACTACAAAAGATGTTTGAACGCGTCCCTGAATCCCCTTTTCTATACATTCTTTGGGGTATTTGATGCGGTCTTGTATCCACTTTAAACATGCTTCATCACCACCGGGGAATCTAGCAATCACCTCTACTACGTCGTAGATTTTATCATCACTCTTTAGGTTTGTCGGTATTTGGACGGGAGTAGTGGTAAGAACTAACTCATAGTTACTTATATCGCGAGACAGTTTCACTTTCTTCAGAATAGTACGTGATTTGTTTGTCAGGCTTTGAATATCAGCTAGTTTGTTATCCAGTAATACTACAGTGTTATTGACGGGTAATATAATAAAAGTCTTATTATTATCTACTTTAATTACGTTTATACCCTTTGCCTTGTTCTCTATAAGTGTTCCATCAGGTATATTCACAATGAAACTCTTTCCATCATGTAATAATTTTACCAGAGCATCTTCTGAGTTATCAGCAATTTTGTCGTCAGCAGGTAGGATGTTCTCGTTTTCCGTAGCAGAAATACTCTCTACTTTGGGCTTGGCAAAGGCAACAACGGCTATCGCCATCACTGCGGGCAGGACGATACCTTTGGTCATCATCCAGCGATTGGAATTAGTTTTGTGCATCATTTTAATTCGCTTTTTTAGTGAATGGTGACTCAGATTGTTGCCAAGGGTCTGCAGTCGATTGCCAACCGCCTTTGTCACGAGTAATAGTTGATATGTCTTTGCATCGATGCCTTGATTAAGAACAGCGTTGTCAGCCTCATATTCGTGAACGGCCTTCAGTTCGCGCCCTAAAAGATAGACGAAGGGGTTGAACCACTGAACGGCTTTCACAACCTCTAAGAGCAGCAGGTCCCAAGAGTGACCCAGCCGGATGTGAGCTTGCTCGTGAGCCAGAATAGGCTTGCGCAGATGTTCATAGTCCGAAACGCTGATAATTATATAATGGAAGAAACTATAGGGCGAAAAATCGCCACCACGAATCACAACGGTATTCCCTTCCTCGTCTCGTGTGCTTGTACCACCTTTTGTTTCACGCCAGAAGCGGAACAGTTGGAACAGGAAGAATATCACACTTCCCAATACTCCGGCAAGGTAGATGACCTCAACTCCGGCTTCTTTCCAAAGGGTAAGCGGAGATGTTTTTTCCACATTGTTGTTTTCTCCTTCAAGAAACTCTTCTTCCTCAAGGGGAATGCTGGTCATGAGGCTGCCCTCTTCCTCCATATATCCCTCCCCGTCCGTTGGATAGGTGGTAAGGTTTGTGGAAGATTCCTTTGTATCAAAGACACTTTCCCATTGGGGTAGGAAGGAGGGAGCCTCAATATGAATGGCTGGCAGCACCAGCGACATTATCATCACACTCAATAATGCCAGACGGTTGAACCTATGAAACGTCTCCTTACTCAACAGCAAAGCAAAACCTCCGTACAGGATTGCCAGCAACAAAGCGGACTTTATTAAATATGTTATCATAACTCCTATCGGTCTATTAATTCCAGTATTTCCTTCAAATCGCTTTCAGAAAGCTCTTCATTCTGAATCAGGAACGAGCAGAAGCGTTTGGCAGAGTTGCCGAAGAGTGTGTTCTTGACATCGTTCAGCACCTGAGTGGTGTACTTCTCACGTGTGAGCATGGGCGAATAATAAAAGGTACGGCCCGTAACATCCTTTCTGTGATGCTCTACATAGCCCTTGGCCTCCAGGATCTTCAGGAATGTACCTACTGTTGTATAGGCAGGCTGAGGTTCGGGGTACTGAGCTACAATCTCGTGAACGGTAAGTGCCTGTGATACGTCCCACAGTACGTTCATTACCTCCATTTCCGCTTTGGTCAGCGCTTTCATTACCTTATTATTATTCATGTGTCTGTTGTTAGTTTTTCTACTGCAAAGTTAGGAAAATAGCATATTGGCTCAGAAAAAGAACAAAAAAAAGAGGGCAGAACCCTTATTTTTAACATTTGTATTTAGTTTGCTAAGAACTATTATTAGTTGTTAACATTTCGCAGACCACTTTTGTCTATAAAAACATTACCCAAGAATAATTTTACTAAGATATTTTGATAATAATAAATAAAAATCCGTAACTTAGCAGCAGAAAACATACAAACCATGTATTAAAACTAATACACAACACACAAAATGAAAAAGATTTTCGCCGTATTGCTGTTTGCTGTGAATGCCCTTGTGGGGAATGCTCAGGAGGGAAAATGGAGTGGCATGCTTGACTTGGGAGACGTTAAGTTTCCCTTGGTCTTTAACTTTACCAGCGAAGGCTGTACCGTTGATTTCCCTGCTCAGAGACAGAAGAACATCAGGGCAGAAAAGAGCTACACAACAGACGGGAAGCTGAGAGTGAACATCCCTGCAATCAATCTTGCATTCGAAGGCGTTGTGGCAGAGGATGCAATCTCTGGTAATTTTATTCAGGAAGGCGTGTCCTTTCCTTTCATACTAAAACCCGGTGAGATTGAAGTGAAACAGAATCGTCCGCAAACACCCAAGGAGCCTTTCCCCTATCAGACAGAGGAAGTAACCTTCCAGAGCGATAAGTACACCTTGCATGGTACCCTATCGTTACCCCAGAACTGCAACGCCAAGACACCCGTTGTTCTCCTGATTAGTAGAATGGGTAAGTATGATAGGGATCAGGAAGAATATGATCATAAGCCTTTTGCCGTCATAGCCGATGCCCTTGCCCGTAATGGCATAGCCTCGTTGAGGTACGATACCCGTTGCTGGGGTGATACCATAGATTTCTACAATACCTTTACTGCGTATGATATGAAGAATGATGCTGAGGCCGGCATCAAGTTCCTGCGCAAGCGTTTCAAGAAGGTTGGGGTTATCGGTCACCATATAGGAGGTACTATTGGCCTCATGCTGGCAGCCGAGGGAAAGACGGACTTTGTTGTATCTCTTGCAGGGGTTATAGTAGGATTCAAGGAGACTCTTATATGGCAGAACTGTGTAGCCTTGATTTCTCAAGGATATTCAGACGAGGATATAAAACAGTTTATGGATGCTTGTGAATCGGCCTATGATAGTATTGCCGTTGATAAGCCGGTTAAACTGGCAACTGTATCAGAGAATCTGAAGTCAGGGCTAGAGTGGTCCGTAGGGCAGGTTTCGAAGACTTATTTCAAGAGTTTGCTTGGGCTGAATGTCAGTCAGTCGTTGCTGAAGATAAAGTGTCCCGTCCTAGGCCTGCATGGTGAGAAGGATGAAGAGGTGAATGGCCGGAATAACCTTTCGATGTTAGACAAAAGGCTTGATGCCTCCAAGCATGAGGTTATGTCAATGCCGGAGCTGAACCATCTTTTCCAGCATTGCACATCAGGCATTGCCGGCAACTATCCGATAATAGAGGAAACCTTTGCCCCAGAAGCCCTTCAGAAAATCATAGATTGGATTAAAGAAGGGAAATAGGGTTAGTGGTTAGCGGTTAGCGAACACAGCGGCAGCAAATTGACTTTCTCCTTCGGGCCGTCGAGCTAAACCTTCTTCACTCTTGACCTGCGGTCGAGCCTGCTCACGCTCGGAAGAGCTGATGCAAGCATCGCTCTTCTCTCGCTCAATCGCAGCCTTGACTCTTCACTTGCGAAGCATATTCTTCGCTTGTTGTTACTATTTGTGTATTCTTGGGGTCGGAGTCGGCCTTGCGGAACCAGTCGCTGTACTCTATGTAGTGTGCAGCATAGGTTTTGTTCAGCGCCTGGGCCTGTTCGGGGTCCACCTTTTTGATGAACTTGGCAGGCACGCCGCCCCAGAGTTCGCCATCGCCAATCTGTGTATTGCTCAGCACCAAGGCACCAGCAGCCACGATGGCTCCTTTGCCCACCACGGCATGATCCAGCACTGTTGCTCCCATTCCTACCAGGGCACCATCCTTTACCTCGCATCCATGCAGGGTTACGCTGTGGCCGATGGTTACATCATCGCCCAGTATACAGGGAGCCTTACCGTTCAAGGTGTGGATGCAGGAGTTGTCCTGCACATTGGTGCGGTTGCCGATCTTCACAAAGTGGACATCGCCACGGATGACGGCATTGAACCATACGGTGCAGTCGTCGCCCATCTCCACATCGCCTACTATCACGGCACCTTCGCTGAAATAGCAGTGTTTGCCAAATCGGGGAGCAGGCATCCCCTCAAGTCGTTTTATTGTAGCCATTCTAAATCGGTTAGCGAATACCCCTTCGGCGTTGAACATTGAACATTCAGCCAATCCTTTTCTTCGTTGTTTAGGAGGGGTGAGAGTTCATCGTACACTCGTTTGTGATAAGCATTCAGGTATGCTATCTCGTCAGGGAGCATCATTTCCCAGATGATGGGAGCGGTGTCAATGGGACAGAGTGTCAGGGGATCCAGTTGTAGGAACTCTCCGAACTCCGTCTTTTTGTACTCTTGCACTATCATTGTATTCTCTATGCGCACACCATGCTCTCCTGCCCTGTAGATACCAGGCTCGTTTGTTACTGTCATACCAGGCAGTAGGGGAGCAGGCTTGTAGTTCATACGTATCTGGTGAGGGCCCTCATGCACATTCAGGTAGGAACCTACGCCATGCCCTGTGCCGTGCAGGAAGTTAATGCCGTGTTGCCACATGGCATAGCGGGCAAGGGCATCTATCTGTGTGCCACAAGCCCCCTTGGGGAACTTGGTCAGCGCCAGTCGGATGTGTCCTTTCAGCACTAGCGTGTAATCCAATTTTTCTGATTCAGTAAGCGGGCCCAGGGCTATGGTACGTGTGATGTCTGTAGTGCCGTCCTGATACTGGGCACCGCTGTCCAGCAACAACAGACCCTTAGGCTCCAGTTTTACATCGGTCTCTGGTGTTGCCTCGTAATGAACGATGGCACCATGTGGACCGTATGCTGCAATGGTATCGAAGGATATATCGCGGAAGAGTTTCTGCTCAGCTCTTAGGGCTGTTAGCTTCTTGTCGATGCTGATTTCCGTTTCGTTGCCTGCTGCCACTGCGGGCTTCAGCCAATGCAGGAATTTCACCATCGCCACACCATCACGAATCATAGAGTTGCGGAAGCCTCTGATCTCAGCCTCATTCTTGATAGCCTTCATGGGGGCAATCAGCGAGTTGTGCTCCACAATCCTACAATTCTCAGGCAGCGAAGCCTGCAAGTTCCAGTTGCTGGTGTTGGGGTCAAGGAGCAATGTTTCAGGCTTGTAAGCCTTCAGCGTCTCTGTGATACCAGCGTAGGGTAGGGTGTTTATATTGTTCTCCTTAAGGTAGCTGGCTACCTCGGGTGTTATCTTTGCAGGGTTGGTAAAGAGAGTAGCCTCATTTTGTGTCAACAGTACATAAGCCACAAAGACGGGGTTGCAATGCACATCCGTTCCGCGAAGGTTCAGTAGCCAGGCAATCTCGTCCAGTTGACTGACAATAGTTCCTTCTGCTCCTGCTTGTTGTAGGGCTTCACGCAGTCGGTTTATCTTGCTTTGGCAAGTCTCGCCCGCATATTCTATGGGGTGTATCTCTATGGGGTTGGTGGGGATGCTGGGACGGTTCTTCCAAAGCTCATCAACTGGGTCGCCTCCAATGTCGAGTTTTAGATTGGTTTTCTGAAGTTCATCCATCAGATTTCTTACATCCGCCATCGTATTCACCCAACCGTCAATGCCCACCTTGGGTGTAATTGAGAATTGAGAATTTCCTGAGCTTTGAACCTTGAATTTTGAATTTTGAATTTTGCTCTCAAGCCACTGGCTGATGGTGGGCGTTTCCTCCAATCCGTCTTTCATCAGGCAGAAGGGGGTGCCGCTGAGTTGGTCGGCAGCAGCCAGAAAGTAACGGCTGTCCGTCCACAGGGCAGCATCCTCCAGCGTCACGACTGCTGTTCCGGCACTACCGTCGAAGCCGCTTATCCACTGGCGTGTCATCCAATGCTCAGGCACGTATTCGCCACAATGGGGGTCGGTGCTAGGGAAGATAAAGGCCTGCAGCCCTTTCTCCTGCATATATGTGCGCAGAGCACGCACGCGTTCGGTTATTTCCTCTTTTTCTGCCATGTTTGAAGTAAAAAAGCCTTCAAAGGTACGAATAAGTGAGAGATTTTCCAAATTCATTTGAGAAAATCCGAGCGAAAGTACCTTCGGCGAAGTCAAAGGTACGAATAAGTGAGCGGAATACAAAATAAAAATCAACTTTTTATTTTTATTCCCGAACGGTAGTACTTTCGAGATTCTTTCTCAAAGGTACGAATAAGTGAGCGGAGTACAAAATAAATTCATTTATTTTTATTCTCAAGCATGAGTTATTTAGAGACAACTGTTTCAAACTTATGATTAAGTGAGTGTTTTGTTGTGTCTGTTAATATTATTTAACAAAAAGTTGGGAGTAGTTGGGAGTAGAATTGCTTGGCTCGGATAGTTGAATCGCATATCTTTGCCTCAGAAAACATAAATATTTTTTTTAAAAGAGGCATTAGATTATGAAAAAGTTTGTCTTAAGTGTTGCGTTTATGGTCGCTTCCTTCCTGGCTTTCGCTCAGGAAAATGAACCAAAGAAAATTGAGTTGACCACTCAAGAGCGTCAACTAGTGGAGAACAGCAACGACTTTGCCTTCAACCTCTTCCGCAAGGCTCGTGGCGTGAGTAATAGTATAATGTCGCCTTTGAGCATCACCTATGCTTTGGGATTGATGAATAACGGAGCTGCCGGCCAGACGCAGAAGGAGATTAACGAGGTTCTAGGCTTTGGCGAGGCAGGTGCTGATGCCATCAATGCCTTCTGCCGTAAAATGCTGACAGAGGCTCCCACATTGGATAACACTACTGCTGCAGAGATTGCCAATACCGTCTATGTGAACAGTGGTCAGAACTGTATATTGCAACAAGGCTTTATAGATAAGGCCAACCAGTATTACGATGCAGAGCCTCAGTCGCTCAATTTCTATGAGAAGCAGGCGGCAATGGGTATCATCAATGGATGGGCCAATGATCGTACACATGGTATGATACCAATGCTTTTCGATGAAGAAACGTTCAATGTAGATGCTGTTAGCTATCTGCTGAATGCCCTTTACTTCAAGGGTGCATGGACCTATAAGTTCGACAAAGAATACACCAAGGAAGAGCCCTTCAATGGTGGTGAGGCTGTGCCTATGATGCAGCAAAGTGGAGTGGAGTATGAAAGCACATGGAACAACCTCTACCAGGCAATTCACCTGCCTTATGGCAATGGAGCTTATAAGATGACCATCTTTCTGCCTCAGGAGGGTAAGAGCATTGATGATGTGCTCAGCCAGTTGAATGGAAGCAACTGGAACTTCAAGGGATGGAAGAATGAGATTGACTTAAAGTTACCACGCATTAAAACCGACACATTCCTTCCTCTTGTTGATATTATGAAGGAGCTGGGTATGATAACAGCTTTTACTCCTTGGGCAGAGTTCCCTTACTTCTGTAACAGTGATGTATATATCAGCAATATGTTCCAGAAGGCTGCTATCGAATTGGATGAGGAAGGTACAGAGGCTGCAGCCGTCACCGTGATCGAAGTTGAAAAGACAGCCATTACTCCTTATTTCTACGCCGACCGCCCGTTCATCTACATTATCAGCGAGCAGAGCACAGGTACCATCTTCTTCATGGGTCAGTTCACGGGCAGGGAAATGACAAGTGCCATTCAAGCTCCTTCCATTCAGAAGGACCCCAGTAATGATGATGCTATCTACGACCTGCTCGGTCGCAGAATAGATTCTTCATTTAAAAAGGGATTCTACATTCATAACGGTCACAAGTTCTTAAAATAACTATAGTGTCAATTTTCTTTTTGGAATTCCCTCTAATGCCTATTAGGGGGAATTTTTGTTACTATTAATGGCCGCATTTTTTTCTCTTAGTAGTAACAATTGTTTCTATTAGTAGTGCGTTTAACGGCGATTACCGCCGTTTCTCTCTTTGTAAATATTTTTCCCTAAAACAATATTCAATGCTCCATGTGTAATGTTCAATGGGATTTTTCCTCCCTGACTAGGCAGAAAAATTTCCCTAACTGGGGAGAAAGTTTTTCTTGGTTATACAGAAAAAGACAGCCTTTTATGGTTCTCTTTGTTTTGTCAAGAATCTTTCTGGCTCTATCCCCGATGGTTCTCGAAGAAGAGGAGAGGTATATGTTTGGTGAACATATACCCAAGATGTACCTAACATATACCCCACTATGTACTTTTTGATTTGAATCTTATGCTTTCGAGTTTTTGCAGCCTGGGGGAGTCTGCACGTGTTACCACGGGGAGTCTCACGTGTTACCTGGGGGAGTCTGCACGTATAGACTCGGGGGAGGGGGAATGGCTTATTGTTAAATAACCATAACGGCATTATACTTTTGAGAGCGATATGTTTATGTGTTGTTCTTTTTTATTGTACATTTGCATAGCTATTTAGATATTTATTATGAAGAAACTACTTAATGCGTTGTTGTTTGCACATGTTAGGTTTGGCGTGCTGGCTTGTTTGATAGGCCTGTTATGCCCGCAGAATGTTCTTTCGCAAGGAATAGCAAACCTGATTATTACTGGTAACGATATTCCAGAATCTGGATTGGCGTCAGCTTACATTTCGCATTCTTTCCGTATTGATGGCGAGGGTAGGGATAACATCACGGATGGCAAATGGGCATTTGTCCTTCCATCAAGTAATGGCGAGGAGACAGTAGTCAAAAGTGCAGAAGATGGTTTGTTTTTTGATATTGATTCGTTATCTAATCCTGATGATTTTACAATTAGCAAGGATGGCATTATCTGTGGCAAGATCAGGTTTTCTGGCATCCTGAATGGAAAGGTCGTAGATTTACAATATAATGTTACTTTTGAACTTAGGCCCACTATATCAAATGTTAGTTATACAACACAAAAGATTGACGGCCTTGATTCCTACAACGCTTTTTGCAAAGTGGATTACAAAGGAGCTGATTACGTATATGTAAAACTCGAAGAAGAATATGGAGCAATGGTAAGAACTCAGTTTGTAAGGGAACCTTATTCCGCCCATTTTGCATGCAGAAATATTGCGTCACCTTTTTATGCATGGATTGATATTGAGGCCGTAAATAAATATGGAAGAACTGTCTACACAATAGAATTGCCACCGTTTGATGATCAGCAGACGGCTATAGACAATTCCGTGGGTGATGATAATGTCTATTCTGAGATTAAGGTTTATACTGCAGACGGGATATCTCTGAAATCCATTTCCGATGTTTCAGCCATACAATCTCTTTTGCCAGGAATGTATGTATTTAAATGTTATAGAGGGGATAAGGTTGTTCGTGTTTCAAAATTCGTGAAATGAAGAAGATATTTTCAGTTATACTCTTTTGTGCATTGTCGTTAATTTGCCACTCTCAAAACATAAATCCTGCAATCCAGTTAAAGGATGGTGGTGTTGTGGATAAATCTCATGCATTCCTTGATGGAGAAACGCCGACAAAATCTGTATGTTATAGAGATTCGGATGAGATTTGCGATTTTTGCCACTCAACTAATCTCTCAAAATTCAATATATTGGGAGTCGCACGTGGAAAGTTCGTAATTACTGACAGCTTGTTTAATAGCAAGAAATAAAACCAAATCATCATGAATACAAATAAAAGAAACCTCAGCATATTGGGTGCAATTATAGTTTTCATTTGTCTATTTTCTTCTTGCGTAAAAGACAAAGTAAGAAACTCTATCGTAATGGACTCTGCAAGTGATTCTATCGTAATAGACAAAGCAAAAGACTCTATCGTAATGGACCCCGCAAGAGACCATATCGTAATAGACTTAGCAAGTGACTCTATCGTAATGGTCCATTTAAGATACGATTTTTTTGTAAACTGTACAAACGATACCCTATTTATATGCCCGTCTCATTGTAATGATATTGATAGTATATACGATAGAGCGTTTCCTCTTTACTCACAATCAAGATGTA
>JAEEGJ010030692.1_pt1 | contig 10475 bp, 6 predicted proteins | sample 8958761 | NCBI WGS metagenome assembly JAEEGJ01 (sample SAMN16246546, study PRJNA631951) | gut metagenome | biome: gut microbiome; feature: rumen; material: RS-attached | host: Bos | place: Iran: Karaj | collected 2018-10
GCCTCAGCGAGTATTTTCTGGTAGGTCTCATAGCCCATATCCATGATAAACCCGCTTTGTTCAGCGCCCAACAGGTTGCCGGCTCCCCTGATGTCGAGATCCTGCATCGCGATGTTGAAACCGCTCCCAAGATCCGAGAATTCTTCTATTGCCTTCAGCCTTCTGCGGGCATCTTCTGTTATTGACACCAAAGGAGGAACAATCAAATAACAGAACGCTTTACGGTTGGACCTGCCGACACGGCCCCTTAACTGATGAAGGTCACTAAGACCTATGTTCTGGGCCTGGTTGATGATTATCGTGTTGGCATTTGGAATATCAAGCCCGTTCTCGATGATTGTGGTGCAAAGGAGCATGTCATAATCTCCCCGGATGAAATCAAGCATCCTGTTCTCGAGTTCTTTGGCCTCCATCTGCCCATGAGCCACACAAATCCTCATGTCAGGAACCAGGCGATGGATGATCTCGTATATTGAAGGAAGTTCCTCAACTTTATTGTGGAGGAAGAATATCTGGCCGCCCCTCGCAAGTTCGTAGTTGATTATGCTCTTGATCTCTTCTTCATTGAAGAGGATGATCTCCGTCTGGGTCGGAATCCTATTTGGAGGAGGGGTGTTTATGATGGAAAGGTCCCTGGCTCCGAGCAACGAGAATTGGAGAGTCCTCGGAATAGGTGTGGCCGTCAGGGTAAGAGTGTCAACAGACGATTTGATCTGACGAAGCCTTTCTTTCGCCGACACTCCGAATTTCTGCTCCTCGTCAATCACCAAAAGACCTAAATCCTTGAATTCAAATCCTTTGCCGAGCATCTTGTGGGTACCTATCACGATGTCGAGTGAGCCATCCTTAAGCCTTGATTTTATGTCGTTGACCTCTTTGGCTGTCCTTAGTCTGCTGACATAATCAATTGAGCACGGAAAGTCCTTCAACCTGGATGAGAATGTGGTGAAATGCTGGAGCGCAAGGATGGTGGTAGGGACAAGCACAGCCACTTGTTTTCCGTCAGTCACCGCTTTGAAAGCGGCTCTTATGGCTATCTCAGTCTTTCCGAAACCAACATCTCCGCAAATAAGACGGTCCATGGGACTTGTGTCCTCCATGTCCCTTTTTACTGCTTTTGTCGCTGTCTCCTGATCAGGAGTGTCCTCGTACATAAACGAAGACTCAAGTTCTTCCTGAAGGTAACTGTCCGGTGAATAAGCGAATCCTTTAGAGGCTTTCCTTTTGGCGTAGAGCTGGATAAGATCCTTGGCAATGTCCTTTATCCTCGATTTGGCGCTTGTCTTGAGTGTCTGCCAAGATTTTGATCCGAGTTTGTTTATCCTTGGCGGCTCGCCATCCTTAGGACGAAACCTTGAGATCTTATTCAAAGAGTGGACAGAGACAAACACAACGTCCCCGTCTTTGTACATTAGTTTGACAACCTCTTTCATCCTGCCTTTGTCATCTTTCATTCTGACAAGGCCACCGAACACACCGACTCCATGGTCTATATGAACCACGTAATCACCTATGTTAAAAGCTGTCAAATCATTGAGAGTCAATTGCTCACTCTTTTCGACAGTTCTTCTGACACTTACCCTGTGGAAACGGTCGAAAATCTCATGATCAGAGTAGCAGCAAACCTTGTTCTCATGATCAATGAATCCGGCATGGATGTTTTTCCCCTGGACAAACTCCGGCACAAGGCCTTTATTCTCAATAAGAATAGACTCAAGACGGTCAATCTGGGATTTTTTCTCGCTGAAAATATAGACTTTGTAGCCTCTTTCAATATTATTCCTTATGTCAGAGGATAACAGTTCAAAATTCTTGTTGAATACGGGTTGGGGAGAAATATTGAATTTTATGACTTCGTCATTATCAACTTCCAGAGGAACATCTAGGAATACTTTCCGGAACGTCTCGAGCCCTTTGAAAAAATCCTCTTTCCTGTACATGTCGGACGAGTCCGCCCACACCACAGTTCCTTTCGGGAATATTTCTGAGACACTTATCATGTCCTGCTCTTCCCCTCCAACCAGGTCAGGAATAATCTCAACTTCGTCTCTCTCTTCTTTTGATAACTGAGTGTTGCAATCAAACACATGTATTCTCTCTATCTCATCACCGAAAAAAGAAAGCCTGAATGGGTAGTTAAAAGAGAAAGAGAACACATCTATTATTGATCCCCTGATTGAAAACTGCCCTGGAGCCGAGACAAAATCTACTTTCTCAAATCCCTGGGTTATAAGTATTTCCTTTATTTTATCATGAGATATCTCTTGTCCCTTTTTTAGGCTGAGCAGTGATTTTCCTATTTTTTGGGCTGAAGGAGTTTTTTCCTTAAGAGCATCCGGATAAGTCACAATAAACAACCTGTCGGAGTTATATCCATTTGACAGCAACTTCCCGATAGCGGAGGTTCTCTGAACTCCGACTGACGATTTGAAATTGCTTTTTTCTACTACTTTACCGCTGTCAGGAAGAAAGAAAACTATGTCTCCGTCCACAAGGCCATAAAGGTCTGATGAGCAATACTCAGCACTTTCCTTGTCCGGCATGATGACAACATGGGTACCGTTCCTCGCCACCTGGCTTAGAACAAACCATCTCGCTGAGAGAAAAAGCCCTTTACAGTAGACTTCTTTCCTTGCGGACAAAGCGGAAGAAAGCTCCGAAGCGGATTTTGAACTTATCAACATCTATAGTCAAAAGCATGTTTAAAACCTGTTGAAACCGGTGTTAAAAAACACCTCTCGATTGTTTCTTTTGGTCCAGGCTAAGGTTTTCAACAGGAATCAAATGGTTTTCCGGATAAGCATATTTTATTTTATTATCCTATAAATTATTGATTTATAAACATTTTAAATAGTTATCAACATTTTAACAACTTAAACAAAACCAACAAATCTTATAAAAAATATCAATATATTTGTATCTGATAATTGAACCTATTGATGACAGATTTCAATCCTCGCGACACAAACGCTGACAAAGATAAGGATTTGGACGGAATAATCCGCCCGCAGGAACTTGAAGATTTCACTGGCCAGAAAGAGATTGTATCCAATCTTAACATTTACATTAAAGCGGCCAAACTCAGAGGGGAAGCTCTTGACCATGTTCTTTTCCACGGCCCTCCTGGCCTTGGGAAGACAACTCTCGCACACATCATCGCTAATGAGATGGGAGTCAACCTGAAAGTGACTTCCGGACCGGTTCTTGACAAGCCCGGAGATCTTGCCGGCCTCCTCACCTCGCTTGAGACAGGAGATGTCCTTTTCATCGATGAGATCCACAGGCTCTCTCCTGAGGTTGAGGAGTATTTGTATTCAGCCATGGAGGATTATGTGATAGACATCATGATTGACAAAGGGCCAGGAGCCAGGTCGGTCAGGATTTCTCTTAATCCGTTCACTCTTGTAGGGGCCACAACTCGAAGCGGATTGCTTACCGCACCGCTTAGAGCCAGATTCGGAATCACTTGTCCGTTAGAATATTACGACACTTCTGATTTGGTCTGGATAGTGAAGAGAAGTTCAAGGATATTGAATGTAACCATTGATGACGCCGCATCAAGGGAAATAGCTCTCAGGAGTCGCGGAACTCCTCGTATAGCCAATGCTTTGTTGAGGAGAGTCAGGGATTTCGCCCAGGTGATGGGAGACGGTCACATCGACCTTGAGATAGCGAGGTACGCCCTTAACAAGCTTAAGATTGACACAAGAGGACTTGACTCTATTGATAATAAGATACTTAGGACTATTATTACAACTTTCAAGGGAGGTCCTGTCGGAGCGAATACCATCGCAACCGCTATCAGCGAGGATCAAGGTACTTTTGAGGAAGTTTATGAGCCTTTCCTTATCAAGGAGGGATTCATAGTCCGTACTCAAAGAGGCAGGATCGCCACCGAGATGGCTTATCGTCACCTTGGAATGGAAAGTGAACTTGAAGCAAACAAAACGGAGAATGGCACGTTGTTTTAGAATACTATTTACTCTGTTATTAGCAACAGCGTCGGTCCAGGCATATTGCTGCACATCAGTGATTATTTCTGGAAACGCCAGGGCTGATGGCCGACCTGTCATGATGAAACATCGGGACACCGGTGAGCTTAATAACCGGATGCGGTGGTTCAAAGGCACTTTGTATGATTTCATTGGCCTTGTTAACGCTTCTTCAAAGGGAGGCGAGGTGTGGTCAGGACATAACTCGGCCGGTTTCTGTATAATGAACACAGCCACCTATGACCTTAAAGATGATAATGTTCCTGCTTCCCAGATGGACAAGGAAGGGATTATCATGTTCAAGGCTCTAGGTCAGTGCGCTGATCTTAGAGATTTTGAGAAGATGCTTGAGTCGCTTCCGAAACCATGGGGAGTCGAGGCTAATTTCGGAATAATCGACGCTAAAGGAGAAGCTGCTTATTATGAAGTGAATAACCATTCCTACAAGAGATATGACGTGGCTGACGAGCCTGGTGGTTACATGGTTGTGACCAATTTCACAAGAAGCGGACGTCCTTCCCAAAGAAAAGGTGTAGACAGGTTTGAGAAGGCTTCGTTGATAATGAGCCAGATGGATGTGACGACAGCCGGACATAAAGAACTTGTAAACGCCATATCCCGCTCGGGAAGTCCGATAACAAGAGACATAAGTTCTTCCGTGATAGTTTTCGAGGGAGTAAAAACTGACGAAGATCCTTCGCTTACGGTCGCTTGGACAGTTCTTGGATGTCCAACCACTTGTATTTACATTCCGTTGAAGGTTTTCGGAAGCGACCATGTCCCTGCTTTTATGAAAGAATACAAAGGTGGGGACAACTCTCAGATTTGCAGTCAGTCATTGGTAATCAAGGGAATATACGGATTTGAAAAAGGCTGCGTTCCTGAGTGTGTTGAAGTTGAAAAATACTCCGACAGCCATTTCTCAAGGAATATGTCGCCTTCAAGATATGACCGCTATGTAAGGCGAGTCTACCGTAAATATAAGTTTATGTATCTACGTAAATTACCGAAAGTGGTCTCTTGAATTGTTTTATACGATAAAATTCATTAAAATTGCAGACTGTTTCTTTCAGAAGCTAATCATTAACTACTAAGATATGGCCGATAAATTAATCTCAAAGATCCCCGACGGACCCTTGGCAGAAAAGTGGACCAAGCGCAAGTCGGAGCTTCGTCTCGTTAACCCCAACAACAGAAGAAAGCTAGAGATCATCGTGGTCGGAACCGGTTTGGGAGGAGCTTCCGCTGCCGCTTCCCTCGGTGAACTTGGCTACAATGTGAAAGTTTTCTGCATCAGTGACTCCCCCAGAAGGGCCCATTCAATTGCCGCTCAAGGAGGTATCAACGCCGCCAAGAACTATCAGAATGACAATGACGCCGTCTACCGTCTGTTCTATGATACGATAAAAGGAGGCGATTACCGCAGCCGTGAGGCTAATGTTTACCGTCTCGCTGAGGTTAGCGCGGCCATCATCGACCAGTGCGTGGCTCAGGGAGTTCCTTTCGCCCGTGAATATGGCGGATACCTCGCCAACCGTTCTTTCGGAGGTGTCCAGGTCAGCCGTACATTCTATGCCAGGGGACAAACCGGACAGCAGCTCCTTCTTGGTGCTTATGCCGCTCTCAACCGTCAGGTCGCAGCTGGAACCGTAACAAGCTATCCTCGTCACGAGATGCTTGACCTTGTCATCATTAACGGTCAGGCAAAGGGTATTATTGCCCGTAATCTCGTTACAGGCAAGCTTGAGAGATTTGGCGCGCACGCTGTCGTGATAGCTACAGGAGGTTATGGAAACACCTATTTCCTCTCAACCAACGCTATGAACAGCAACGGTTCAGCGGCATGGCAGTGCTACAAGAAAGGCGCTTATTTCGCCAATCCTTGCTTCGCACAGATCCACCCGACTTGTATTCCAGTTCATGGTGAGCAGCAGTGCAAGTTGACCTTGATGTCGGAGTCGCTTCGTAATGACGGCCGTATCTGGGTTCCGAAGAAGATGGAGGATGTTATGAAACTTCGCAAGAAGGAGATAAAGCCTTCACAGATACCTGAAGAAGATCGTGACTACTATCTCGAGCGCCGTTATCCGGCTTTCGGTAACCTGGTCCCGAGAGATGTGGCTTCCCGCGCCGCGAAGGAAAGATGCGACGCAGGTTTCGGTGTCAATGAGACTGGTCTTGCTGTATTCCTTGATTTTTCAGATGCCATCAAGAGACTTGGCCATCAAAGGGTACAGGAGCGTTACGGCAACCTCTTTGACATGTATTACAAGATCAATAATGTCAGCCCTTGGGAAGAGCCGATGATGATTTACCCTGCAATCCACTACACCATGGGTGGCATCTGGGTTGACTATGATCTCCAGACCACCATCCCCGGCTTGTACGCTATCGGAGAAGCCAACTTCTCAGATCACGGCGGAAACCGCCTTGGAGCCTCCGCTCTCATGCAGGGTCTCGCCGACGGTTATTTCGTGCTGCCTGTCACCATAGCTGACTACCTGTCCAACAAGTTCGCCGAGCCTAAGACGGATATCAATGATCCCGCCTTTGACGAGGCTGAGAAGGCTGTCCAGGCCAGGATTGACAAACTCTTCTCCATCAAGGGAAAGATTCCTGTCGACGTGCTCCACAAGAAACTTGGCAACATAATGTGGGAATATGTCGGTATGGCCCGTAGTGAGGAAGGCCTGAAGAAGGCAATCACCGAAATCAAGGAACTCAAGAAAGAGTTCTATGAGAACGTTTGTGTGCCTGGCGAGCAAAACCAGTTCAACCAGGAACTCGAGAAAGCGTTGAGGCTTGAGGACTTCTTCGAGATCGGAGAACTGATGGCTCGTGACGCCCTCAACAGGAATGAGTCCTGCGGAGGTCATTTCCGTGTCGAGAGCCAGACTGAGGAAGGCGAAGCCAAGAGAGATGACGCCAACTACATGTATGTCGCCGCTTGGGAGTACAAGGGTGAGGATCAGGAACCAGAACTTCACAAAGAACCTCTCAAGTACGAGTTTATTGAAGTTAAAACCAGAAACTACAAAGAATAACCGGATATGGATTTCAATCTTAAGATATGGCGTCAAAAGAACGCCCAAGAAAAGGGTCATTTCGAGACCTACCACATCTCTGGAATTGAGGAGGATGCCTCTTTCCTCGAGATGTTAGACATTCTTAATGAGCAACTTATCCGGGAAGGTAATGATCCGGTAGCTGTTGATAGAGGTTGCCAGAGCAGTGGTCCCGTGTCTTTCGATCACGATTGCCGAGAGGGAATATGCGGAGCTTGCTCCCTTTACATTGACGGCCGTGCTCATGGCCCGGACGACCATGTGACGACCTGCCAGCTTTTCATGCGTCATTTCAAAGACGGAGCTACCATCACTGTTGAGCCTTTCAGAAGCCCGGCATTCCCTATCATCAAGGATTTGGTTGTTGATCGTAGCGCCTTTGACAAGATTCTTCAGGCTGGAGGTTTCATCTCTGTTCGTACTGGTGCCGCTCAAGATGGTAACGCTATCCTTATTCCTCATGAGGATGCTGAGAAGAGCATGGATGCTGCCGCTTGCGTTGGTTGCGGAGCTTGCGTGGCCACTTGTAAGAATGGATCTGCGATGTTGTTTGTTGCAGCCAGGGTCAGCTCACTCGCACTTCTTCCTCAGGGTCGTCCTGAGGCCGCCAGGAGAGCCAAGAATATGGTCGCTAAGATGGAAGAGCTTGGCTTCGGAGGTTGCACCAACACCCGCGCCTGCGAGATGGAATGCCCTAAGGGTATCTCTATAGAGCATATAGCCCGTCTCAACCGTGAGTTCCTGAAAGCTAAATTCAGAGATTAAACAAGGCCTCCCATTGGTCTAATATGACATTTTGAGAGAAGCGATGGCTTGAAGCTATCGCTTCTTTTGCCATATATTCCCTCTTCTCTTTGTTGTCCATCAGAGTTATCAGCTTCCGGAAATAATCGTCATATACTCGATTTTTTACCACTATTCCAGTGCGTCCGTCTTCTATAATATCCCTTAAAGAAGAATATGACTCGAACGCGATCGGAACCACACCCATCTGTTGTGCCTCTGTCAGAGTTAATCCCCACCCCTCGTAAGCCGATGTCATCATGAATATGGAAGCTCTTTCAAAGTAGGCTATTTCATTCTCTTGTTTACCTTCGAAAGATATATTATTGAGTCTCTTTCTTTTAGCTATTCTTTTGAAATAAGTTAGATCTATTCCGTCACCTACAATGGTTAGTTTCCAATCGTTGTGCTTTCCCTCATTATTAACCATTTTCCATATTCTCAAGGCATCAGATATCCTCTTGCTTTTCTCGTCCATCCTTGATAGCATGAGAATTTCCTTTTTCTTTTCCGGAATCTTTTCATAATCAAGGAAGTTGGTGAAAGACAAAGCATTGTGTATTACGCAAAACTTATCATCAATCTTAAGACCTCCTAATGAGGCGAAATCATCCAGAAAACGATGAGATAAAAGAACTATCTTGTCTGAGTAATCGTAAAGTATCCTGTAACGGTTCCTAAGTCTTTTTGAAAACACAAATTTAAGCACAGATTCAGGAGCGAGATGCAGAATAACATCTTTAAGGCATAAAAACGGATTATACCCCCTGAATAGCCTGTACACGCTGTTACTTACACTGTTTCCAATAAGTTCCTCGCCGGGCATGGCGTGAAGGCAAGTGATGACTTTAACAGAAGAACCTCTTGTCAGATCATAAACAACAGGCAGGACATTCTTCTTGAAACCTATCCTGACAAGGTTGCAGATTACAATGTCTATCTGTAATTCTTTCAGTTGTTTGTCAAGGTTTTCCCTCGACAGCCCATCTTTGCCGAAAGCGTGATAACAACCGTGTCCCCTTTCTTGAAGACATTTTGACAACACGCTGGTTATCCTTGCTGTTCCGCCGATAGGAGGAAAAACGCTTTTCTCTGTCAAGAATAGTATGTTCATAGGATACTTTTCAATAGTGAGTACACATCATGGGCCCTATCGACGTAATCATATTCCTTCTTTAGAGCGGAAGAAATCATTTGTCTCTCTTTATAATCCTCTTTATCAAGAGTTTCCATAATCTTTTCAGCCAACGCCAAAGGGTCTGTGGCCGGCTCATAGTAATTGACCAGTCCCATTGTGGACTCTGGAAGGGCTGTCATGTTGGTGGAAATCACTTTCGCTCCGGCAATAGCCGCCTCGACCGGAGTGTAACCGAATCCCTCCATGGTAGATGTGCTGACAAAGAGCGAGGTGTGTTTATAAAGTCCCCAGAGAACATCATTCTCAAGATTCTCCAAATGGATAACCCTATCGTCCAGATTATTTGAAGATACGTAAGGAGCAATCACATTGTTCCAATACTCTGTTGTCCTGCCGACAATCACAAGCTTGTGAGGAATCTTATCTTTAAGAGTGTTAAACGCTTTGACGAGGGTTATTATATTCTTATATTCTGTGAGAGAGTTGACCGTAAGGATGTATTTCTCGTCTTTCGCAAAAGGAAGAGGACCCTCTATCTCCGGTAGATTCACTCCGTTATGGATAACGACGACCTTTTCTTCAGGTACATTCTTGAAAAACGAGATGGTGTCCTTTTTGACAAAATCGGTTATAGCGATCAACCTGGTGGACCTACGAATCAGTAAAGGAAACTGTAATTTTTTAGTAATAAACGAATTCAGGGGTTTTGTTATTCTGTACAACTGAAGATCATGCACCGTCAGGACCAGGGGAATATTCACTTTCCTGTAGTCAAATCTTTTCCCAAGAAACGGCATGAAGACAACGTCGCATCCCGAGTTGTTGATGGCCTTTCTCCTTCGGAAAGAATCGACGTATCCCTTTGGCTTGTCTAACACAGGAATTCTTGGTAATCGGGTGAAATACTGAACGTTGAATTCAGGAAACCGCTCTTTGACATAGTCTTTCCAAAGACTAGTCGTGAGGATATGGATATCCTTCAATCCAAGTGCGGCGAAGCCATCCAGGACATTCATGGCGTACCGGATCAAACCGGTGTTCCATCCGCACTTGTCTGGTGCGGAAGAAATATCAACCAAGACTTTCATTTCTTTCTTAAAGAGAATATTAATCCACAGACGGCTGCGATTAAAAGCAGATACAACATTATAGATGAAACAAGGGAGACACTTGCTCCGACCTTATAGGAAGGAGGATCCATTCTCATCACAAGTTCATGGGAACCGGCGGGAAGGATAACACCTCTCAGTGTCCAGTCTGTCCTGAATATCTCAAGTTTCGTGTCGTTCTCCAACTTTGCCGTCCAACCGAAAGGATAGAAGATCTCACTGAAGACAGCCGCTCTCGGAGTCTCGGCGAAGTACTTGTAACGCAACTCGTTAGGTGTGTATGACACAAGGGAAATCTTGTCATTTTCACCTTCAGCAGAAGGTATTGTGACACCTTTGTAATCCGGACCAAGAATAGCTGTTGACCTCAGGTCAACCTTATCTATCG
>JAEEGJ010030699.1_pt1 | contig 10474 bp, 7 predicted proteins | sample 8958761 | NCBI WGS metagenome assembly JAEEGJ01 (sample SAMN16246546, study PRJNA631951) | gut metagenome | biome: gut microbiome; feature: rumen; material: RS-attached | host: Bos | place: Iran: Karaj | collected 2018-10
ATCGTAAATCCAATAACTATGAAGAAACTGTCCTTAATGGTTCTCGCCCTGCTGCTGTGCATCAGTGCGTCCGCACAACAGTCCCTCCAAAGCCGGGCTGCCGTGAAATCTCCGGAAATCAATCCCGACAAGACCGTTACCTTCCGCCTCGTGGCTCCCAAGGCCGTCCGCGTGCAGGTAACCGGTGACTTCCTCCCTGCCGGTCCCAACGGCCAGCAAGGCGTCGCCGACCTCGTTGAAAAAGACGGAGTGTGGGCCTTCACCACCGAGAAGCCCCTCGATCCCGAGCTCTACTTCTACAACTTCATCGTCGACGGTCTCAAGATCAACGACCCCAACAACGTCCATATGATCCGCGACGTGGCCAACGTATTCAACGTATTCCTGATCGACGGCGGCCGTGCCGACCTCTACAAGATCAATGACGTCCCCCACGGAACCGTTGCAAGAGTCTGGTATGACAGCCCCGTCGTAGGCTTCGACCGCAGGCTCACCATCTACACTCCTCCGGGATACGAGCAGAACCCCAAGGCTAAATATCCGGTATTCTATCTGTTCCACGGTGCCGGTGGAGACGAGGAGGCGTGGATAGCCCTCGGCCGCACCGCCCAGATTATGGACAACCTCATCGCCCAGGGCAAGGCTAAACCGATGATCGTCGTGATGACCAACGAGAATATGAACCAGGAGGCCGCCGCCGGCGAGTCTTCATTCGGATTCACCCAGCCCAGTATGGGCGCAGGCGGAGCTTCCCGCCAGATCCCCCAGGGCGCCAACTTCGTCACGGCCTTCCCGGACATCCAGAAATACGTAGAGAAGAACTACCGCACCATCAACAAGAAGTCTTCACGCGCTGTCGGCGGCCTTTCAATGGGCGGCTTCTACACCGTGAGCGTTTCATCTGAATATCCCGACACCTTCGACTATATGGGTGTCTTCTCTGCCGGTATGAGCCTGTCACAGGATCCTGCCGAGAAGGCCAAGACAGAGCAGAAGATAGCCACCCAGTTCGCCAAGAATCCCAAACTCTACTGGATCGCCATCGGACGCACCGACTTCCTCTATCAGAGCACCAAGGATATGAGGGCTTACTTCGACGAGAAGGGATATCCCTACAAATACTACGAGAGCGGAGACGGCCACATCTGGCGCAACTGGCGCATCTACCTGACCGAATATGCCCCTCTCCTTTTTCAGGACTAACTAACCTATAATAAACTACCATGAACAAAGACATCAGCAGAAGAGATTTCCTCCAGAAAAGCGCCCTCGCCACTGCAGGTGCAGTGCTGGCATCATCACCGATGTTCGGCAAAAGCGCAGCTGAAATCGCAGAATCGATGGCCGCTCCCCAGGTTCGCAGACCCGGCCCGAACGACCGTCTGAACGTTGTCGGAGTCGGTATCGGAGGCCGTGGCGGCGCCGACATCGACGGCCTTGCCAAGACCGAGAACATCATCGGCCTTTGCGACGTTGACTGGAGCTACGCAGCCCCCAAGTTCAACCAGTACCCGAACGCTCAGAAGTTCAAAGACTACCGTGAGATGTTCGACAAGCTCGGCAACCAGATCGATGCGGTTGTCGTAGGTACTGCCGACCACACCCACGCAGTCATCTCCGCACAGGCCCTCGAGATGGGCTGGCACGTATACTGCGAGAAGCCCCTCACCCACACCGTATATGAGACCAGACTGCTCACCAAACTCGCCGCCAAGAACAAGGTTGCGACCCAGATGGGTAACCAGGGTGCATCAGGCAACGGCGTCCGCAAGATCTGTGAAGCTATATGGACAGGAATGATCGGCGAAGTGACGAGAGTCGACGCATTCACCGACCGTCCCATCTGGCCGCAGGGTCTCGAGACTCCCACCAAGGTCGAGAAGGTTCCCAAGACTCTCGACTGGGATCTGTTCCTCGGCCCGGCCAAGAAACGTCCCTACAACTCAATCTACCACCCCTGGAACTGGCGTGGCTGGTGGGACTTCGGCACCGGAGCCCTCGGCGATATGGCCTGCCACATTATGCAGCCCATCGTGCAGGGCCTCAAGCTCAAATCTCCGACAGCCGTGCAGGGCAGCTCGAACTGCCTGATGGTGGACTGCGCTCCCGACGCACAGATCGTGAAGTTCAAGTTCCCGGCACGAGACAATATGCCGAAGGTTGCTATGCCTGCAGTTGAAGTCACCTGGTATGACGGCGGTCTCAAACCCGAGCTGCCCGCAGGATGGCCCGCAGGAAAGGATCCTAACGACGGCGGCGGAGCCTGCATCTTCTACGGAACCAAAGATATCCTCGTATGCGGCTGCTACGGCCGTAACCCCTGGCTCATCTCAGGCCGCGAACTTCCTGAGCCCACGATGACCCGCAACATTCCCAACGAAGACCACCACCTCGACTTCGCCCGTGCCTGCAAGGAGTCTCCTGAAAGCCGTGTGAAGACCGTGTCTGACTTCGAATTCGCCGGCCCGCTCAACGAGATGGTAGTTATGGGAGTTCTTGCAGTCCGTCTGCAGGGCCTCAACCGCGAACTCGAATGGGATGGCGAGAATATGCAGTTCACCAACATCACCCCGAACGACACCATCAGGATGAAGATCCGCGACGGCTTCACGATCACTGCCGGCCACCCTTCATTCAACAACGAATACACAGAAGCTGAAAGCGCCCAGGCTTTCGCAGCAGAGCTTATCCGCCACACCTATCACAACGGATATTCTCTCCCTGCAATGCCCAGATAAAAAAACAGGACTATGAAAAGATTATTAGCAATAGCATTAGTAGCATTGACAGTTGTTTCCCTCGCTTCGTGCAAGAATGGCAAGAAGAAAGCCGCCGAAACTGAAGATCCCAACGTAATAGTATTGTTCGACGGCACCAGCACCGATGGCTGGCGCGGCTATGACAAGACCGAACTTCCGAAGGCCTGGACCATTGAGGACGGCTGCCTCAAGATCAACGGCAGCGGCAACGGCGAGGCCGGCGCTTCTGACGGCGGCGACATCATCTACGACCGCAAGTTCAAGAACTTCGAGCTGACTTTCGAATGGAAGGTAGGCAAAGGCTCCAACTCCGGCGTCTTCTATCTGGCGCAGGAGGTTCCCGGCGAGCCCATCTACATCTCAGCTCCCGAATACCAGATCCTCGACAACGCCAACCACCCCGACGCTCTGCTCGGCGTTGACGGCAACCGCCAGTCAGCATCGCTCTATGATATGATTCCGGCCAAGCCCCAGAACGCTAAGCCTTACGGCGAGTGGAATACTGCCAAGATTATGGTCTACAAAGGCACCGTCGTTCACTATCAGAACGGCCAGAACGTGCTTGAGTACCACCTCTGGACTCCTCAGTGGAAAGAGCTGCTCGACAAGAGCAAATTCAGCAAGGAAGCCTGGCCGCTGGCCTACGACCTGCTGATCAACTGCGGCGGTGAGAACCACGAAGGCTACATCGGTCTCCAGGATCACGGTGACGACGTATGGTATCGCAACATCAAGATCAAAATCCTCGACTGATGAAACGCCTGGTTCTTACATTTGCAGTAGTAACCGTTGCGTTGCTGGCCGTGTCCTGCAAGAAGGACAAGCCCAACGACAACCTCGGACTGCAGCTCTACTCCATCAGGGCAGAGTGCGCGAAGGACATCAACACCGCGCTTGACGGCACTGCCGCAGCTGGATACAAGATTGCCGAGGCCGCTTCCTACAACCAGCAAGAAGGTACCTTCTACGGTCTTGCTCCCAAGGCTTTCGCCGATCTGTGCGCATCCAAGGGCATCAACTTCCTCTCTTCTCACACCAACGGTCCCGACCCTAACGTAGCTTCTATGGAAGAGTGCCTGGCGTGGTGGAAGAAGACCATCGCCGACCACAAGGCCGGCGGTTGCAAGTTCATCGTGCAGCCCTCTATGTCACGCACGGCCTATGAGTCGCTCGAAGGCATCCTAAAGTATTGCGAACTGTTCAACCAGGTAGGCGCAATGTGCAAGGAGCAGGGCATCCTCTTCGGCTACCACAACCACAACCGCGAGTTCGAGACTATGTTCGACGTCAACGGCAAGCAGACCCGCCTTTACGACGTGATGCTGGCCAACTGCAAGCCCGAGAACGTGTTCTTCGAGATCGACCTCTTCTGGATCTATCGCGGCGGCGGAGACCCCATCGAGTATTTCAAGGCGAACCCGGGCAGGTTCCTGCTCTGGCACGTCAAGGATGACCTCGAGGTCGGCGCCTCAGGCAAGATCGATTTCCCCGAGATCTACAAGCACGCAAGCCTTGCAGGTATGCAGTACCAGATCATCGAGCAGGAAGCTTTCGGCGAGGGCATCCCTCCCTTCGAGAGCATCAAACAGTCTTGCGACTACGTGAAGACCCTCCGTCCCGAATAGAGACTAAGGTCCTCCTGTCAGGAAGCCGGTTGCGCTGCAGCCGGCTTCTTTGTTTATTGCCGCGGCATATTATGCGAAATTTCACTAAATTTGGGGGATTAAAGCCTAACATCTATGAAATCAAGATATTCCTTTGTCGCGCTTGCGGCGTTATGCCTTCTGGTGGTCACTGGTTGCAACAATCCTCAGCGCATCAGGACCAAGACTTACAATTACTACTCTGAGAAGCCCCACGCCAATCTCAGTATGACAGTGGATATGCCCGTGTCGACGGACGGACCGGCCGGTGAGATACGCAAAGGGATCATCGAGATTATGGATTCGCAGATGTCCACGGTAGCCCTTTATGAAGACGGCCGCCTCTTCCCCAAATATGACGGCGATCTGAGCAAGACCGTCCCGATGATCAGATACTACCTGCGCAGCGCCGGCGACGCCATCAAGGCCAGAGCCGACGCCGACTTCGAGGAAAGGGCCGGATACATAAGGGAAGACAAGGATCTGACCGAGGAGCAGAAGAAAGAATATATCGATGACTTTCCGGGCTATGAATACAATTTCCAGCTCACGAAGGAATCCGAGGCCAAAAACTACGTTGTGTTCCTGTCTGAAGACTACGTGTTCACCGGCGGTGCTCACGGCGGCGTGACGGGCCAGGGCAGCGTGACCTTCGACAAGCGCAGCGGACAACGCTTCAGCAACTTCATCAAGCCCGGCTCGCTGGATGCGATGCAAGGCCTGCTCGTCAAGGGGCTTGTGGATTATTTCGCCGACGAGGAAGGCACTGTCAACAAAGACAACCTCTTCGACTATCTCTTCCTGGAGGGCACCACAATTCCTTTCCCCGCCTGGACTCCGGCTCCGACAAAGGATGGACTTTGCTTCACATACCAGCAGTATGAGATTGCCGCGTACGCAGTGGGAATGCCTTCCTTCACGATCCCCTACGCCGAGGTCAGGCCTTTCCTGACCGCCGAGGCCGTCGACTTGCTCAATCTGAAATAATACTTACCAAAGATGAAAAAGATAATCATTTCCACTGTGCTGGGCCTTCTCAGCATAGCTTCATTCGCTTGTACCAACCTTATCATCGGCAAGAAAGCTTCCGCCGACGGGAGCGTATTCTGCACCTATAACTGCGACGGCTTCGGATTCGCAGCCGCCCTCTCCTATTCTCCCGCCGGGGCCCACGCTCCCACAGAGCGCCTGGCCTTCCCGGTCAGGGGCCAGAATGGTGAAGTATCCTACAGATACATCCCTCAAGTGGCATATACCTACGGCGTGGCAGGTCTTATGAACGACCACCAGGTTTCCATCGTCGAGACCACCTGGGACGGACGCAGCGAGCTTGTGGACCGCAACGGCCTTTTCGATTACTTCACGCTGATGGACATCACCCTGCAGAGGAGCGCCACCGCCCGTGAGGCCATCAAGGTGATCGACGAACTCGTCCAGACCTACGGTTACAACTCCACCGGCGAATCGTTCGCCATCTGCGACAAGGAAGAAGCCTGGATTTTCGAGATCATCGGCAAGGGCGAAGGCAACACCGGAGCAGTGTGGGTGGCAAGGCGCGTCCCTGACGACTGCATCAGCGCATACGCCAACTCAAGCCGCATCCGCCAGTTCCCCCAGTCCAAGAAGATTGACAAGAAGCTCGGCTTCTATGTGGCTGACAACGGCGACACTATGTACAGCGCCGAGTGCATCTCATTCGCCCGCGAGAAGGGATATTTCACAGGCAAGGACGACGCTGACTTCAGCTTCCGCGAAGCATACGGACCCATCGACTTCTCATCGGTAAGGTACTGCGACGCCCGCGTGTGGAGTTTCTTCCGCCACCACTACGACAAGGATGTGATGGACAGCTACCTGCCCTATCTCAACGGCCGCTTCGACGTCTGCGACGAGCTTCCCCTCTGGATCAAGCCCGACGCTCCGCTCACGGAGAGGGACGTGATGAACGATATGCGCGACCACTATGAAGGCACTGCCCTCGATATGACAGTCGATGTCAGCGCCGGCCCCTGGGCATCACCCTACCGCAACCAGCCGGTCAACTTCTATTCCAGCGACAGCACCGCAATGTTCCGCGAAAGGCCCATCGGCTGCCAGCAGAGCGGTATGACGATGGTGTGCAGGATGCGTTCCTGGCTTCCCGACGCAGTGGGTGGAATCACCTATTTCAATATGGATGACGCCACTATGGTCGCCTACGTGCCGGTGTACTGCGGAATCATCCGTATCCCCGAGCCCTTCCGCCGCGAAAACAACAACATCCGCGAGTTCTCGACCGAGAGTGCATTCTGGATGAACAACTGGGTTGCCAATATGATCTACCCCAGATGGAGCGCAATGATCGGCGACCTTCGCGACGCCCAGAAAGAGCTGGAGGATTTCTATCAGGAAGATCAGAAAGCAGTGGAAGAGAGAGTGGCCGGAATGGAAGCTGCTGACATCGTAGCCTTCCTCACCCAGAAGACCGAAGCCTACACAGATATGATGATGAAGCGCTGGGACAAGCTCGCCAAGCTGCTCATCGTCAAGCACAATGACCAGATTATGCAGCCCAGCGAGAATGGAGAGCTGGTGGCTGGCCGAAGGACATCGCCGGCCTATGCACCCGCCTTCATCGAAGCCGTGAAAGACCAGACCGGCAAGCGCTATGTAAAACCGACAATAACTCAATAAAACCTGTATGAAAAAAATATTGATGACTATCGCTGCAATAGCAGCCACACTGCCGGTGGTGGCACAGCCCAAGCTGAACAAAGACAACATCGACGAAGTCCTTGCAGCAATGACGCTTGAGGAGAAGGCCACTCTCGTGGTCGGCTCAGGCTGGGGCAGTATGATCGCCGGCATCACCGGCGGCTCACAGATCCTGGTATCCGGCGCAGCCGGCACCACCCAGGCCATCCCCCGCCTCGGCATCCCCAACACAGTGCTCGCAGACGGCCCTGCCGGCCTGCGCATCAACCCCACCCGTGAAGGCACTTCACGCACTTTCTATTGCACCGGTTTCCCTGTAGGAACTGCCATCGCTTCATCCTGGGATGTGGAACTGGTGGAGAATATGACCAAGGCAATGGGCAACGAAGTCCTCGAATATGGAGTCGACGTGCTGCTCGCGCCCGGTATGAATATCCACCGCAACCCCCTCTGCGGCCGTAACTTCGAGTATTTCTCCGAGGACCCCGTGCTTTCAGGTAAGATTTCTGCCGCATACGTGAAGGGCGTCCAAAGCAACGGAGTCGGCGTTTCCATCAAGCACTTCGCCGCCAACAACCAGGAGACCGCCCGCGACCACAACGACGCCCAGATAAGCCAGCGTGCCCTCCGCGAGATCTACCTCAAGAACTTCGAGATTTTCGTCAGGGAATCAGATCCCTGGACCGTGATGTCGTCTTACAACAAAATCAACGGCAGATATACCCAGCAGAGCCACGACCTGCTGACCACGATCCTCCGCGACGACTGGGGCTTCAAAGGCATCGTAATGACCGACTGGGGCGCTAAGGACGGCACCGTGGATGCAGTGAAGGCCGGCAACGACCTGATGGAGCCCGGAATGCCTTTCGAGACCCAGCGCATCATCGAGGCCGTCAACAACGGCACTCTGGATATCAAGGACCTCGACCGCAACGTGCGCAGGCTGCTTGAATACATCGTACGCACCCCCCGTTTCAAAGGCTACAAGTATTCTGACAGGCCGGATCTCAAGGCCCACGCCGCAGCGGCCCGCGCAGCAGCCACCGAGTCAATGGTGCTTCTCAAGAACGAAGGTGACGTGCTTCCGCTCAAGGACGTGAAGAACATCGCCCTCTTCGGAGCCACTTCAGTTGACTTCGTAGCCGGCGGAACCGGCTCAGGCAACGTCAACAAGGCTTATGTGGTCAATATGGTCCAGGGCCTCGAGAACGCCGGCTTCAAGCTGGACGAGAGCCTCAAGGACTACTACAAGAAATATGTCGACTTCGCAAGGATCGACGCCAGGGACATCCCCAACGGCGGCAGCGTGGGCATCCTGCTCGGCGAGGCCAAGATCGCTGAGGCGCCCGTCGCCAAGTCATTCGTGGAGAGCAAGGTTGCTGCCAACGACGCAGCCATCGTCATCATCGGCCGCAACTCGGGCGAGAGCGAAGACCGCCGCGTCGAGGATGACTTCGACCTTTCGGCAGCCGAGCGTTCGCTGCTCAGCAACGTTTGCAACGCATTCCATCTTGCCGGAAAGAAAGTCATCGTCGTGCTGAACATCGGCGGCGTGATCGAGACTGCTTCGTGGAAGGCTCTTCCCGACGCCATCCTTTGCGCCTGGCAGCCCGGCCAGGAAGGCGGCGACGCGATAGCTGACGTGCTCACCGGCAAGGTGAACCCTTCAGGCAAACTTCCGATGACCTTCCCCGTACAGTTCGTGGACCACAAGTCATCGTTCAACTTCCCGCTCGGCAATGAGCCTACCGGCAAGTCTGACTTCTCGTTCATCGGCGACGACACGAGGAACACAGTCAACCACGTGGATTTCACAAAGTATGAGGAAGACATCTGGGTAGGCTACCGCTGGTTCGACACCTTCGGCAAGGAGGTTTCATATCCGTTCGGCTTCGGCCTGAGCTACACCAGCTTCAGCTACACAAAACCCACCGTGACTGTCGCCAAGGACGGCACCGTAACCGCTAAAATCATCGTCACCAACACCGGAAAGGTCGCAGGCAAGGAAGCCGTCGGCCTCTATGTATCAGCCCCCGCAGGCGGCCTCGAGAAGCCGGCCAAAGAGCTCAAGGCATTCGCCAAGACCCGCCTTCTCGCTCCCGGCGAGAGCCAGCTGCTGACATTCAGCGTCACCTCTTACGACCTCGCATCTTTCAATGAGGCTGCCAACCGCTGGGAGACCGCAGCAGGCACCTACACCTTCGGTTTCGGCCGCAACGTCAGCGACATCCCCGTATCATTCCAGGCTGCAATAAAGAATGCTGCAACCTTCGCAGTAAGCAAATAAGCAATAAAAGGGCAATAACAGATGAAAAGAATACTTACCCTTATCGCAGCTGCCGTAGTGGCAGTGGCCTGCGGCAATGCCCACAAAGGCAGCCAGCCTGCAGAAAGTTCCCAGGTCCAGGACCCGGGCGCACCTGTGGTATATTTCACGAAGGAGATAACTCCTGAAAGCCTTGTAGCCATTTATGAAGCCCTCGGCCGCGAAGCTACCGGCCGTGTGGCGGTCAAAATCTCGACCGGAGAAGCCGGCGGCCATAACTATCTGAAACCCGAACTCATCGGCAGCCTCGTCAAGAAGGTGAACGGCACCATAGTGGAGTGCAACACTGCCTACGGCGGAGCCCGCAACACCGTCGCGGACCATATGAAGGTGGCCGAGGACCACGGCTTCACCAAGATCGCCAAGGTGGATATAATGGATGCAGATGGCGAGTTTAACATCCCGGTGCAGGACACCAAGTACCTGAAATACGACATCGTCGGCACCCATCTCAAGAACTACGACTTTATGATCAACCTCGCCCACTTCAAGGGTCACGCGATGGGCGGTTTCGGAGGCGTGCTCAAGAACCAGAGCATCGGCGTGGCATCACGCAACGGCAAGGCCTACATCCACACTGCAGGCAAGACCTCCAATCCCGACATAGCCTGGGGACCGCAGTATCTGGCCGCCGGCCCTACCCAGGACTCTTTCCTTGAGAGTATGGCAGCAGCCGCGCAGGGTGTGCACGAGTACTTCAAAGGCGGAAAGAACATCCTCTACATCAACGTGATGAACAATATGTCTGTGGACTGCGACTGCGACTCCCACCCCGCTGACCCGAAGGTTGCCGATATGGGCATCGTGGCATCCCTCGACCCTGTGGCTTGTGACCAGGCCTGCCTGGATATGGTGTTCGGCCACAAAAACGATGTTCCCGGCGACGATGCCAAGCCGCTCCAGCAGCGCATCAACCGCCAGCACGGCACCTACATCACCGAGTACGCCGAGAAGATCGGCCTCGGCAGCAAGCAGTACCGCCTGGTAAGCCTAGACAAGTAACGGGTTTTTACAGCTCCTTTCTGAATGTCAGTTTAAGGATGTTGTCGACT
>JAEEGJ010030700.1_pt1 | contig 10474 bp, 8 predicted proteins | sample 8958761 | NCBI WGS metagenome assembly JAEEGJ01 (sample SAMN16246546, study PRJNA631951) | gut metagenome | biome: gut microbiome; feature: rumen; material: RS-attached | host: Bos | place: Iran: Karaj | collected 2018-10
TCAATATAGAGAAAACACAGTATATATAACTTTTAAAGAGATTAATTCTAAAAAATTTCCATTATTTAAATTATTAAATATTATTTATTGGAAAAAATATATATTATGTATTATTAATTTATTATTTCATTAAAATATAAATAATTTAAAAAGAATAAAATTTCTTTATTAAAAATTATTTTTTAATGTTAGAAGAAATAAATAAATAATGGAATAACATAAACATTTAAAAAACGAATCTAATATAGATATTAAATATTATTATTTTCATTGAACCTCACAAGAACATAATTGATGAATTTATGATTTAGTTAATTTAAAAAAATCAAAAATTTAAAAAATAAAGAATAAAGAATAAAGAAATTTTCCTTTTTTCTTTTCTTCTGAAAAACGATAATGATAAGATTAAATTTAATGATTGAATTAAAGTATAAAAAAATTATGAAATTGATATTTGTGATTATGATATGAAAGAAACGATGATTTTTATAAATGAAGATGAAGAAAATTTAAAATTGTATTTTAAATAATAAAAAAAAATAATAATTCATTTAAAAAATAAATTTATTATACATTCATTAATATTTTTTTAAAAATATTAAAAAACTTACTATGGACAATTCGCAAATGGAAAATTACGAAAGGCAATTTCCAATAATAACAGAATCTAAAAAAGGAAATGAAATATTAGAAAAAATATTACAAAGTGAATATGCAGTAATAGGAATAGATATAGAAGCAGCAGTAGAAATGAGTAGATTTGGTTTATTATGTTTAATCCAAGTAAATAAAAAAAAAATAACTTTATTTTTATAATTAAAAATTTGAAAGATAGCATATAATGATCAAGCTTTTATTTTTGATATGTGTGCAATGAATTACAAAGAATTAAAATTAAAAGAAGTAAAAATCAAAAATTTTTTAATAAAATAAAATAATATTTTAGTTATTTTCAAGAAATAAAATAATAAAAGTATTTCATGATTGTATAGAAGATATTTCAATATTATATAATTCATGTCATATAAAAGAAATAAAAGGTATTTTTGATACTCAAATTGCACATAGGATGATATCAAATGATATATATAATTTAAATAATAAAAATAATTCTTCAATTTCACTCGCAATGTTAATAAAAGAATATTGTGGAATTGAATATGAAATAAAAGGAGAAATGCATAATTTAATGTCTCATAATCCTTATTTATGGAAAGAAAGACCAATAAGTAGAAAACTAAATTTTTATGCTGGAAATGATGTGATTTATTTACCTAAAATTTATGATATTATTTGTGATAATTGTGATAGGAAAATTATTAAGAATGTTACAGTTGAAAATATTTTTGATGAATGTAAAAAATATTTAAAGTATGTTAATATTAATTTGAAGATTAAAAATTTTAATAAAACTAATATTTTAAAAGGAACTGAAATTCAAGGTTTGATTAAGTATATTATTTTTTATTTATTTATTTAGAAATTTTCAAAATTATTGTGTTTATATTCAATTAAATATTGGTTACATTGGAATTGTTATTGAACAAAAATTTGTTAATTTATTAAAAGAAAATTATTCTCTTGGAGATATTATTTTATTTAAAATTGTTGAATTAGATAAAGTTAAGAAAAGATATATTTTAGAAATTAGTCCTAATAATAATAAAAATTTATTTGAAGGATTAAATGTTGAAGAAAAATCTTTTTATCCAAAATCTTATTTAAAAATTTTAAATCAAGATAAAGAAAATTTAATAAATGATAATAGAAAAGAAGTTTCTATTTTTTCTAATAATGAAAATGAAACAATATTACGTTCAAAAACAAATCAATATTAAAAAGTATATTTAGAAAAAAAAAAAATATAATAACTTTATTATCATTATCTATTAATTAAAAAAATATTTTTTTTTTATTTCCAAAAAAAGAAAAAAATTATTTTTCCACTTTTTTTTTTATTTTTTACCTTTAATTCCATTTTTTTTATTTTTTTCTTTCATTAAATTCTTATATTCACTTTCACTTAATCTAATTTTAAAAATAATTTCTTTGCATTTATTAAATTCACTTAGACTACAAAAAAATAAAAAAAATAAAAATTACTCAATAGCTTTTTCATAATTATCATTAATTTGAAAATTATCATTTTGGAAAAAATTATTATTTTCAAACCTAGGATTTTTTTTATTTTTATTTAAAGGTTTCATATATTTTTCATTTTTTTCATTATTATTTTTTATTTTTTTATCCAAAGAAGAATTTTTATTTTTTTCTTTTTTTAAATTGTTTTTTTTTTTTTGGTTATTAACTTTAATTTCATTTTGTCTAATTCTTTCTTTTTCAGCTTCAACTAAAGCTTGAGCTGCTTGAATTTGAGCAATTTTTTCATTGGGTAAAGAATTTTCAAAAATTTTTTTTTTCTTTTCTTCTGTTAAAGGAGGAAAAGTTTGTTCTTCACTATTTACAAATAAATTTATTTGATTTGTTGAATTTTCTATTTTATTTATGGTTTCTATATCATACATTAATAACTTCTTTAAACGTAATCTTGCTTTTTCTATATTATTCACTCTTATATCTTCTATGTTTTCTTCATAAAAATCTTCCAGTTCATTTATTCTTTTTGTGATTTCTTCTCTAAGTTCTATAAATTCTTTCTTTTCTTTTTCTATTTTTTTTTCATCACTTTCTTCTTTTTCTTTACGAAGATAATTTAATATTGTTATATATTTCTCAGTTACAAAATCTATTTCTTGGAAGATTATTGGTAACATATGCATTTTTAAGGTAATCCATTTCATTTTTTTTAAATTTTTTTAATTTTAATTAAACTAAATTGTTTTAAAATAAAATAAAATAAAATCAATAAAGAAAATATATAATAAAATGAATGAAAAAACTCCAACAAATCCTCAAAGAAAATATACTTCTCCAAACCCAATAAAAGGTTTATTATCTTTAAAACAAGTAATTCCATTTGAAAATCATCCTTCTGCAAGAGGATTAATGAAAGGAGAAAATGAAGATAGTCAATCTGAAAAAAATATAAAAAAAGAAAATAATGATAATCCTAAACCCTCAAAAAGAAAATCTGATTTCCAAATTTCTTTAAATACTATTGATGACAAAATATTTCAGAATGAAGTTTATTTTGAAAAAAATAAAAATGTTTCTCAAGACAATAATAATTGTTATTGTATTCAAATTCCAAAAAAAAATACTTTTAATGAAAAAGAAAATGAATTTGATAAAGATATTACTTCTTCAATTCAAAGAAATGAAAAATCTGATGTTATTATAAATAAATTTGAAAATTTTGCTAATATTAAAAATTCGAATGATAAGAATTGTAAAGAAAATAATTAAAGTTAAAAACATAAAATTAAATAAAAAAATAAATAAAATTACTATAAAATAATAGAATGTATATTTAAATAAATTTTTCAAAAAATATTTGTTAAAAAAATCGAAGTTTAAAATTCTTGTTAAGAAAAAAAATGTTAATTTCAATAATTAATTAAATAAACATTGAAAAAAAGTAAAAAAAAAATTATTTTTTTTGAGAAAAATGATTTTCAGTTCAATAATGTGTTTTATATTCTTTTCAAATATTCAAAACTTAATTTCATATTTTAATAAAAAATAATTTAACTTAAAAAATAAAATTCTAAATTTCAATATTTAAATAAAGAGGAATATGATCACTAGAATTATATTTAAACTTATCTAACATATCACTATCTAAAATATTAAACTTATGTTTATCATTCACAACAAAATAATCAAGTCTCCAACCTTTATTATCTTCTTTCATATTTTTACCTCTTTTAGTGAAAAAAGAGAATTTTTTTTCTTTAGGGAATTTAGATCTAAAAGTATCAATATAACCCATATTAAGAAATTGTTTAAAACTTTCTTTTTCTCTTTTAGAAAAACCAGGACTTTTTTCATGTCCTTTGGGTTCATAAATATCAATATTTTCATAAGCAACATTTAAATCACCACAAAGTATAATATCTTTATTATTTTTTAAATTATTTACATAATTAAAAAAATCTTTATCCCATTCTTCAACTCTATAATCTATTCTTTTTAAATTTTCACCTGCATTTGGAGTATAACAACAAACTAAATAAAATTTATCATATTCTAATGTTATTAGTCTACCTTCATTATCATGTTTTTTTATATTTAAACCATATGTTATTTTTTCTGGTTTATATTTTGTAAAAACTGCTGTTCCTGAATAACCTTTTTTTTCTGATGGATAAAAGTAACTTATATATTTTTCTTTAAATAAAGTTTTATATGACATTTTTTCTATTAATTCATTATCTACTTTTATTTCGTTAAAACATATAAAATCTGGATTTTCTTCTTCTATTAAATTATCTAATTCTTTGGTTTTTAATAATGGACGAAGACCATTTATGTTCCAATGAATAAATTTAAATTTCCCATTTAATGGAAGTGAAGGATATTCTTTTTTCTCTTCATTTTCTTTATCTTTTGATTTTGATTCAGTTGTTTTTTTAGGAGACTTAACTTTTTTTTCCTTGCTTTTACTAGCACTTTTACTAGAATCTTTTGATTTTGATTTTTTTGAGGTTTTCTCCATTTTTTTCTATTTTTACATTTTGTTTTTTTTGGATAAATAATGATATTTTATTATATTTTTTAGAATATATTTACTTTTTTGGATACTTTTTTATTGGTTTATTTATTTTTAGTCTTTTATTATTTTTATATTTCAATCTTTAAATTTTTTAATTGTTATTTTTGTCAGTATATTTGGTGTATTTTTCAACATATAAAAATTCAAGAGTAGCAAATAGAAACATCATCCATTAAAAAAAAAGAGAAAAAAAATCAAACATCTTAAAAAAAAATATAAAATTTATGGTTAAAAAAAATAAAAAAAAACCTTTAGAATTAAATTAAAAAAAAATGAACATATTAATAATAAACGCTTTTGGAAATTCAACTTCTTCAAAATCTAATTTCCATTTATTTACCTCAATAATAAAAAAGACATTAAAAAAGGAATCAATCAATTTTGGAATTGAAAACATAATATACACATATAGAACACCTTATGATTTAGATGATTATATATTTGATTATGATTTAAATTCAGAATCAAAAAGTGAACAAATAAATAAAAGAAATTTTGATAAAATAGATATTGTATTTATAGATGGAACAGAAAAATTTTTACCTTGGGAAGATAAAGGATTAAAATTATGTTCATTTATAAAATTATGTAAATTAACTGACAAATTCCTTTTTGCTTGTGGAGTTTCTATGTTAAGTTTAATATATTATTTAGCAACTGGAAGTCATAATGATTATAATTTTATTAATTCTAAAGGAGAAATTCAATCAATTGAAGAATTATATAAAATTCCAGATTCTTTTTTAAACGAAATTAAAAAAAATGATAATTTCTTAGATTTTGTCACTGGTGATATTATGCAATATCATAATATGAGTAAAACTTGGATTTCTGTTATGAATATTGGTTTACATAAACAATATTGTGCTGAAAAATATTTTGAAAGAGGAAAATTTGTTTTATATGATTTTTTTAAAGGGAAAGATAATTTAATTAAAAATAAAAATTCTATTTGTTCTAATTATAAAGAATTAAGAATTCAAATAACTAAAAAATTTTTATCTTATTATTTAACAGAAAATTTACCTATTGAATTTACTGCTTATTCTACTTTAACTTGGTTTCCACATAATTTTAATGTTTCTTATAAAAAATATCAATTTAAAATAATTGGAATTTGTAATAAAGGACCTGTATTAATTGAACATGATAATTCTATTGGTTGTTCTTTTCATCCTAATATTAATTATAGAGAAACTGTTATTATTTTAGAAAATTTCATTAAGAAAAAATTAAGTGCAATTCAAGGAAAATTATTCAATTTTAATTATGATACTGTTAACACCAATGAAAATGAAGATTCTCATCATTTTTTCAGAGCTTATAAAATTAATGATGAAAATAGAAAAATTCATAATAAAGAAATTGATGAAAATGGTGTTAGACCTTTTTCAAGTGAAGCAATTGTTAATAATTCAATTGCTTTTTCCAGGTTAAAAAAATATAGAAAGAAAGGTAAGTTTGTAGGATTAAATTTAAATAATAGAGATATGATTTTTGTAGATAATAATTCAATTATTCAAAGACCAATATCAACAAGTGAGAATTCATTCAATAAAACAAATATTTATTTTAAGAATAAAAATAATATAAATATAAATAATGAGAATAATAATATTAATAATATATTAACTGCAAGAAATCATAATTATCGTAGAAGTTCAATAAAAAAACATAATGAAGTAAGAATAACTAGAAATGAAAATGCAAGAATAAGTGAAATTTTTAAAGATGAAAATCCAAAACATAAATTTAGAGTAAGTTTAACTGATGATGAAATAAAACAACAATTTATTAAAAAAGGAAAAAAAATGGAAAAAATACAAGCTAATGATGATTATTTAAATTTTATTAGTAGAGATAAAATGGAAGAAGATTATATGATTAATTATTATAAAAGATTAAGAAAAGATATTTCTGATAAATTAAAAGAAATTAATCTTGCTTCTGAATATAGAAGTAATAAAATTAAGAAAATTAAAGATAAAAAAGAAAAAGAGAAAAATAAAGATAAAATTAATTTTTTTAATAGAACTTTAAAAACTTTAAATAATTTATCTGAAAATTCTAAAAAAATGGTTTGTGATTATTCTAATAAAGAAGAAGAAAATAAAAAGAATAATAATGAAAGTATTAAATTTGATTTTTCTATTGAACCTCAACATCATGGAGTTTATAATAAATTAGATAAAAAATATTTACCTGAAACGACTTTTCCTATTTTAAATATAGAGAAAAATAAAAATAGAAAAAAAACTCATAAATCAAATTATTTATATAAAAAAAAATTAAATGAGGTACAATTTTTAGATAATATTAAACCAAATATTATTGATAATGAAAATTCACTTTCTTCATATAAATTTAGAGAAAGTCATCCTGATAAATGGCTTACTTCAACTGGTTTTGTAGTTTAAATTAATTTATTTTTTCTTATATTTATTAAAATAAATTTAAAAAAAAATTAATTATCTTCTTCTTCATTATCATCAAAATTTGCTTGAACTTCTTGTTCTTCTTTAGAAATAAGATTTTTATAAGTATCTTCTTTTTCTTTTTTTAATTTATTTATATATTCATTTATTTCCATATCATCTTCATTAACATTTCCATATTTAATTATTTTTTTCATTGAATTTAATTTCATTGTTAATAATTTAATTTCTTGTTCTTTTTCTTTATTTTTATTTATTAAGAATTCTAATTGTTTTTGACTATCAATTAATTTTTTTTGATTTATTTTTTGTTCATTTTTTAATTCATTTATTTTACATTTTAAAATTCTATTTTCAGTATCATTTTCTTTTCCTTTATTATCTAAAAAATTATATTGTATATCTAAATTATTTATTTGTTCTCCTATTAAATTTAATTCATTTTTATGTTTTTTTTCTAATTTACTTCTTCCATTTTCTAAATCTTTTATTTTATTTATTAAAATTTCATATTCTTCTATATCATTTATTGATTCTTTTAATTTATTTAAAAAATTTTCTGATAATATTGTATTATTCATTCTTGATGATTTTAATGTTGGAAGATATTTTTTTTTATTATTATTTTTATATGTTATATTCTCATTGTTATTATTTTTTTTTTTTATTTTTTCCACATCACCAAAAATTAAAAAATGTAATTTTTTTTCATTTTCTTTTATTTTTTCTCTTAAATTCATATTTTCTTTTTTTTCTTCTTTCATTTCTTTTTTTAATTGTTCTAAAACATTTAAACATTCTTTTTGTTCACTCAAACATTTATTATGATCTTCCATTTCTTTATTTAACATTTTTAATTCTTTATTTAAAGCAGAAATTTTTTCTTCTTTTTCTTTTCCTAAATCTATTAATTCTATTTTTTGATTATAATCATTATTACTATTTTCTAAAGTTAATTTCATTTCTTCATTTTTTTTTCTTAAAGCTTCTAATTGAGATAATGCTTCATTTAATTGTTTTTCTTTTATTTTTAATATTATATTTATTGGTTCTTCTTTACTTTTTGAAAAATCTGAATTATATTTTCTATGAGAAATATGATTTAAATTATTATTATTATTTTTATTTTTAAGAAAAGTTTTATTTATTTCTTTTGATAATTGTTCAATTGCTTTTTTTTGTTTTTCATTTGTATTTTTTAATTGATTAAATTTAATTTGTTTTTCACTTAATTCATCTTTTAATTTAGAAATTATTTCTTCTTGAACAGGATCTCTTTGAATAGAATTAGTAATTTGTTTTTCAATTTGAAGTTCATTTGATAATTGTTCTATTTGTGCAATATATTCTTTTTCTTTTTTTCTGTATTCATCATTTTCATTTTCTTCTTCTTCTTCTTCTTCATTATCAGACTTTAAATTTTGATTTGATTCATTATTATTTATATTATTATTATTGATATTATCTGTTCTATTTTCTTGGGAATTATTAGGAGGTGTTTTTGATGTATTTTCTAAATTTTCTTGTTCTTCATTATTTGAAGTTTTCATTTATAAAGTATATTATTTTTTTTGTTTTATTTTTTTGTTTAAAAAAAATTTTTTAAATATTGTAAATTATTCTTTAGTAATTATATTTCTTTTTATATATTTTAGAACTATTATTTATATTATCTTCTAAACTTTTTTTACTATCAGTTTCACTTTCTTTATTAAGAAAGCCTTCATATGAAAAATTAAACATGAATTTTAAATTATCTTCTAATGTTGATTTTATTTTTTTTAATTGTTCAGAATTTTTAATTTCATTTGTATTTTCTAAATTATTAATTATTTCTTTTTTCTCTTCTTTTTTTTCATTTTCTTTTGTTTCATTTTCTAATATTTCATTTTCATTCTCTTCAGTTATATTTAATTTTATATTCGTAATATTTAAAAAATTATTATCATTGTTTTTTCTTATTTCTTTTTTATTATTATTAATCCTATGGTTATAAATTATATTTTTATTTTTATTAATATTCTTTTTATTATTTACATTTAATGAATGTGTTGTTGTTTTACTATTATTAATTTTAATATTTTGATTTAAAGAATTATTAATTTCTGTTCTTATTTTTGGTTTGCTATTACTTTTATTTATTATTTTTTTTCTTTCACAGATTGAATTTTTTTGAATAAAAGGTTTAGAATTTTCAAGCTTTAATAATTCATGGTTTATTTTTTCGAATAATCTCGAATTTAATATAATTTTGTTAGATTTAATTATGCTAATTTTATCTCTTGAATTTGATTTACTTTTTGAAGGAGTTTTACTTTTACTTTTACTTTTACTATTACTTTTACTTCTACTATTACTTACTGTTCTATTATTTAAAATTTTTGATTTTGTTAATGTATATAATGAAGAATGTTTTTTATTAATATTCTTTTTTTTAATATTAATATTATTGTTAATTATATTATATGATAATTTTAAATTTGAATTTATTTTCTTATTTAAATTATTAGTTTCTATTGATTTAATTAAATTTGTAATTGAAGATGAATGTGATTCATTATGAATATCATTATTATCTGGTTTATTTGAAAATCTAATTTCTTTTGTTATTTCACTTATAAATTTCATTTTTATTTCATTATAAGTTTCAAAAGGTAAAATACTTTTCATAAAAGAAAATAATTTATCAATTACTTTTTCATATATTTTTACATTTATAAAATTAAAAGAAGTTTTTCTTAATTGTCTATATGATTGAGCAATATATTTTTCTTTATCAAAATTTTTATTCTTTTTTTGTAAATTTATAATTATATTGTCTTTACTTTTTATCTTTTTTGAATCATTACTTTTATTTTTTGATTTATTTAGATTATTATATGTATTTGTAAAATTTGAATAGTTAAATTTTTTTTCAATTTTTCTATCTTTACCTTTTGAATTGTTTTCTATTGTTCGATATGAGGAAAAATATGATTTATTATTTGAAGTTTGTTTGACTATTTTACCTCTATTTGATAAACGAGATTGATTTGTATATGAAGACAAATCAAAAAATGATTTCATTTAATTTTTATTAAAAATTTTGAAAAATAAATAATTGAAAATGATTAATTTATCATTTTTTTATATATAAATTCTTTAAAATATAATTTAAATTTATCTATTCCATATAATTTGAAATATTATTAATTTTAGAATATGAAAACAAATATATTATTTATATAATATTCAATCATTATTTATTTCTTTTCTTTTACTTTTAATTTGTTTAATTTTTGCTTTTAATAAATGTGTTTTTTTTATATATGATTTATGTTGATTAATAATTTTTTATAATTTATCATTTTTTACATCAAATATA
>JAEEGJ010030702.1_pt1 | contig 10473 bp, 8 predicted proteins | sample 8958761 | NCBI WGS metagenome assembly JAEEGJ01 (sample SAMN16246546, study PRJNA631951) | gut metagenome | biome: gut microbiome; feature: rumen; material: RS-attached | host: Bos | place: Iran: Karaj | collected 2018-10
TCGACCCGTACCAGGCGGTTTTGGATTTCTTCTTTTTTCCCTTTTCTGCCGGCATAGCGGAGAAGGCGCGATTTGTTGACGGGATACAGTTCGAATGCGCGCTGGAACTCTTTTTGGATTTCGGCGTCGCTCAGGGCAGCGTATTCCTTGTCGGAATCGCGGTCTACCAGCAGTTTCTCCAATTCTGGGACGGACACGCCGTTGTCTTCAAAGACCGGCGACTCTGAGATGAGGGGTTTGACCAGAATGAAATCGTGCAGGTCTTCCATCATGGGGTAGGCATTACGGATCAGGGCCACATCCGGGAAATGGCGCTTCAGTACAGTACGGACGTCGTCGCACATTCCTTTGGGAACTTCTACGATGATATTCTTACGTGTGTCGGTAATGCAATGATCCATTCCCACGAAGGAATCCATCAAAACCTCCGAGACAGCCCGCATGATTGGCGATATATGGCTCTTATAATCCATTGCGTCAGCTTTCTGTGCAAAGATATATTATTTTGGCAATATTTCAAATAAATTGCCAAATGAATCGGGGGAAGCCCTGTCGGGAAGTAGGGCTTCCAGATTATTCGTATCTTTGTGCTGATTAATCGGAAAAAATGTACGAAAAAGGAAAATACAGGCATACGTACACATCAACGGCATCGGACATTACACCTTTATACAGGGTTACTCCCAATGCCTTGTTGATGTATTTTCAGGACAGTTTTGCGCGGATGATGACTGTCCATCATTTCGCGGCGTTCGACATCGTCAAGCAGCACAGGATGTGGGTCATCACGGAGGTTCAGTTGGACATTCAGCCTGCGGTCACATTCTGGTCGGAGGAGTTCACCGTCGAGCTTTGGGTGAGTGAGTTGACATCACTGCGCATCTACTGCGACTTCCGCATTGTCCGAAAAGATAACGGGCAACTGATCGCATCCGGCACGAGTCAGTGGAACATTCTCAATCTCGACACCAAGCGGCTGGAAACAACCGAGTTCCTTGCCGACAAGCTGACGGTGGTGCCCGAACTGATGACGGGCAGTCATAAGAAAATACGGTTCCCGAAAGCGCAGGCGGTTGACATGCAGATGGAGCATCGTGCCACCCGGCTTGACCTTGACTTCAATTTCCACGTCAGCAACCGCAGCTATGTCAGTATTGCCCTGCTGACCATGCCCGATGAAGTGCTTTCCTCACAGTCATTGACGTCAGTGATCGTTCACTGGCTGCACGAGACATATCTCGATGAAACGCTGACGTGCCGCATGTCGCGCCTGGATGATGGGAGGTATCTCCATATGCTTACGAATACGGAGGGAGTGGTGGTCTGTGAACTGATGAGCAGCTGGCAAGCGCAGCCGGAAACGCGGGAGGTCAGCGAAGTGCTTAACAGGGATTTATGAGCCCGGATGGGCGCAAGATCTAAAGATCAAAGCCAAGATGGATCGTTGGCTCCGTTACGTTTCGGTTTCGCGATTGGCCTCTTCGAGGAAGGCGGCGAGTTCGGCGTTGTGGCGGATTTGGTCGCGGAAGCGTTCGCCGAAATGCGCGGCGAAGGTTTCGGGTGTCTGGCCCTTGTAGAAATCGGCCGGCAGGTCGGTCCGGACTGTCCCTCCGCCATAGTTGCCGGCGGACCATCCCGGGGTATAGACATCCTCCAGCAGATAAGCGCCCTCGTCCGAGAAGCACAAGTATAATTTCGCATACTCGAAGCGTTCTTCGTCGCGATGATCTGCCAGGAATATGGCGGGATGGAGGCGATGCTTTTTCATTGGATAGTATTTCTACAAAGATAATCGATTTTCATCATAATCGGCTCGCACCCCTGCCAGAAAGATAGCCTTGCCGCAGCCCCCGGCACGGAAATGGGCAAATCCGTGCCCCCAAGTGGCGTTTTTGCAGCTCCGGGGCACGGGTAGGCGCGAAATCGTGCCCCGGGTGGGCGGAACAGGATTAGTGGGGGAGCCGACTGACTTATCCTGATTTTGGTTGACTCGGGTTTATTGATAAAGACTGATATAACTTGATTTTTGGATGCTATCCCTAAGTTTTGTTTACTCTCCGAGTCTAATGACTGTCAGGAGTTGACTGGAGGCCGTAGGCCGGAAGGCGACTCCTGACTCGTCAGCAAAGGTAAAGAGTTTTCAGGGATATCCACGTTATCACTGGATTTTATTGCCATCAACCGGTAGCTAGTCCATCTCATATCCCTGTCTCCGATTGACTCAGCCGCTTGGGTCGGTGTCATCATTCCGATGCTCATATGAGGTCTTCGGTTGTTATAGAAGTCGACGGCAACAGCCACGGCCGCAATGACTTCTTGGATGCTTCTGAACACCTTCCCCTTAAGCAACTCATTTTTCATCGTGTTGTTGATGCGCTCCGCTTGTGCGTTGTCTTTAGGATCCCCGCACTCGGTCATGCTGATGCATATTCCATTGTCAATAAGCGTATTTACATACTCCCGACTTGCATACTGACAACCTCGGTCGGAGTGATGGATGAGGTTGACATCCTTGCCTTTGATGCGTCTGAGAGCCATACGCAGGGCCTCCATAGGATATGTAGTGTCGAGCGTGGGACCGACGCTCCAACCGATGATCTCCTCCGTGTATGCATCCAGGATGAGCGACAGATAGCAGAAGTGATAGTGGTACTCGTCATCCACTATCGTAATGTAGGTTATGTCGCTTACCCACAACTGATTGGCCGCCGTAGGTATGAATGCCTTGATGAGATTGGGATATGTAGGAAGTCCATGTGTGGAGTCGGTGGTGCGCGGCTTGCGGACACGCAGGCGTACTCGAAGGCCATTCTCATACATCAGTCGGCAGAAGCGGTCGCGACCTATAGGCTGGTCACAGCCGAACTCAGACTGGTACATAACCCACATCTTCGGGCCGCCCATCCCAGGATCTAACTTGCGTATCTCTTTGATATACTGGAGAGCGAACTCTTCTCTGGCCGCCTTGGCCAAAGCCACATCCTCATCGTATTGATAATAAGCCTGCTTGCTTACGCCAAACAGCCCGCAGAGTTCCGCTATCGGATTGTCCTTAGCGGACTCTGCGTGCAGGTCTGTCACTGCTTGGCGCCAGCTTTTTTTCGTATCTGGATGTTGTACTTCTTCTCGGCTATCTCGATGATCTTGTCATTGAGCCGACTGCGCATCTTCTCCAGACGCAGCTGTTCTTCCAAGTCAGCAATCCTGGCCTCCAGAGCCTTGATCTCCTCGGCCTTCTCGGATTCTTTCTTTTGCATAACTTGTTCGGGAGAGACTTTTCCGTTCTCCGCTACAAAGTTAGCAATCCAACGGCGAATTGTTTTCCTGTTAACCGGAACTATCTGCGAAATACGATTCCCTCTATATCCGGTTTGTTGATATATCTCAATTACCTGATTGTAATACTTGACTCTTTTCTCTGTTTGATAAATGAACATGGTTTACTCTTTGTTTGTGAGTCAACCTTTTTCAGTTTAAGACAGACGGGGCCAAATAAGAGCAATGTGTCGGGCCTAAGTTAATCCGCTTTGGATTCAATCTTTGTCCGAATTCTATCGAGGACTTCGCCATCATAGGTGAAAAACTTCGCACCTTGGTAGGCTCCGGATGTGTTGCGCTTTTCTGCTGGCATGAATGTTCCCACGAAAGGAGATAACTTGTAAATACGACCATCATATTCTATTTGGTCGTCACTCGCCACCTTGACCTTGAGTCCGGTTGGGATAAAAGTTAGTTCTGCCCCAATGGGAATGCCTACCATACTAAACTTGAATCTAGGCCTATGTTGGCTAAGTTGTTTTTTTGCTTCTCCCTGGGAATTCTGATTGAAAGAAACCGGCTGGTTGTTCTCATACATGGTGATGACTGCATCGTCCAGAATCATAGCTTCGTCCTTGAAGATTTCGAGGGCAAGTTCCGGCTTGATGTTGAAAAACTCACGATTCTGGCGAATGCGAAGGTCTGTCAGACGGTCGATGGCCTTGTGAATCTTTTTCTCAACGATATCATACTTAGCTGTTTTAAGCGTTGCGTAAATCTCGAAGGGGAGGGGAACAGCGGTATTGTCCAATTCCTTAGAACGGATATCAACGGGACGGGAACTCTTTCCAATCTTGACCCAGTCTTCGCGGAAACTAGGGTTCGTGAGTATGTAAACGTAACCGGGTTCTTTAGCCATAATCGGTATGCATGTATTTTATCGTCGTTTCGCAAAGTTACAGATTATTTTGTGTATTCTGTTTGCAACGCTTTTCGGTACAGTAGGTCTATAATAATGTTGAACTTGTTTTTTATTATTGTCTTTTACTCCTCTGATAGCCATTGTTTTATCCATTTGCCATGCGAACAAATACAAATAATCCGTAAAAAATGCTATTTTTGCAATTAGGTTCGTATAATTTGAAATTATGCGAACTTGGTGAAGAAAGAAACACACAATTTCTACATACTTATGTGCGATAAAAAGCAGTTATCCGAAGAGGATATTAAGCTGCAATTCATCACGCCTGCATTAAACAGTGCTGGGTGGGATAATCAACATATTCGCATGGAATATGCGTTCACCGATGGGCGCATTTTATTTCAAGGTCAGTCATCTCATGCCAGGAAGGCCAAGAAACGTGCTGATTATCTTTTACAAGTTGGCCCCAACAAAACTCCCATTGCAATTGTTGAAGCTAAAGACAATAACCAGCCAATCAGTGGAGGCATCGGTCAGGCGAAAGTATATGCAGAGATTCTGGACTTGAAGTTTGCCTATAGTTCCAACGGAGACGGCTTTACTGAATATGATTTTACGACCGGCATAGAGAAGAATATCGGGCTGAACGATTTCCCTTCACCTGAACAACTTCAGGAACGATTAATTCAGGCAAAAGGCCTGACTCCTGAGCAGCAGAAGGTTGTTGAAACGCCATATTATTTTGATTTCGATTCGCACGAGCCGCGTTACTACCAGAGAATTGCTATCGACAGGACTGTTGAGGCTATTGCAAAAGGGCAGAACAGAATTCTTCTGGTAATGGCAACTGGCACTGGCAAGACCTTTACTTCTTTCCAGATCATCCACCGTCTTACTAAAGCTGGAGTTAAGAAAAAGGTTCTTTATCTGGCAGACAGGAACGTGTTGATTGACCAGACAATGAATCAGGATTTTCGTCCATTCAAAGGCCGAATGACTAAGATTCAGAACCGTTACATGGATTCGTCCTACGAGATATATATGGCACTCTACCAGCAGCTGGTCTCTCCGGATGAAGATACTCCAAATCCCTTCACCGAATTTCAGCCGTCTTTCTTTGACTTGATTATTGTTGATGAGTGCCATCGCGGATCCGCAAAGGAAGATTCGCAGTGGAGGGCTATCTTAGAATATTTCTCCTCTGCAACACAGATAGGAATGACAGCCACTCCCAAGGCTGTTGATGGCGCAAATAACCTGGATTATTTCGGAAAGCCACTTTATACTTACTCCTTGAAGCAGGGTATAGAGGACGGTTTCCTGGCTCCGTACCGTGTTACAAATTCCTTCTTGAACATTGACCTCACAGGCTATGTCCCCGAGGACGGAGAAGAGGACATATACGGCAACCTTATCCAGCAGGGATATTTCAGCCGCAAAGATTTTGGCCGGGGGCTGGCACTAATGGAGCGTCGAGAGATTGTGGCCCGCCGTATTACCAAGATGCTTCGTCAGATTGGACGAATGACAAAGACAATTGTCTTCTGTCCTGACATCGAGGAAGCCGAGGCGATGCGTCAGCTGCTTACAAACCTCAACTCTGATCTTTGCCAGAAGGATTCCAGATATGTAATGAAGATTACTGGTGATGACTATGAGGGAAAAAAGCAGCTGGATAACTTCATTGATGTGGACCAGCCATATCCATGCGTTGTTACCACCTCTGAGATGCTGTCTACCGGTGTTGACTGCAAAACCTGCGGATTGATTGTCATAGACAAGGAAATCCAGTCTATGACGGAATTCAAACAAATCGTTGGTCGTGGCACTCGCATCCGCGAAGATAAAGGCAAATGGCATTTCGAGATACTTGACTTCCGTAATGCAACGCAGCTATTCCACGATCCTGAGTTTGATGGAGATCCAGAGCCGCCTCAGGGTGGCCAAGGCGGTAATGGTGGCGGAAACGGCGGCGGTAATGGTGGGGGTGGCGGTACTCCGCCCACTCCTCCTGGGCCTAAGAAATACTATGTCGATGGCGGTGAAATCCAGATTGACAAAGAATATGTTTCCTTCCTGGGCGCCGATGGTAAGCTTATCAAGGATTCATACATCGACTTTACTAAGAAGCGCATTCGTGGCCGTTATCCCACCCTCAATGACTTCCTGCAGAAGTGGTCTGAGGCTGACAGAAAAAAGGCCATTGTAGACGAGTTGAAGGACTATGACGTGCTCATCGATGCCATTCGTGAGCAGAATCCCAATCTGGCCAATGCTGATATCTTCGATATAGTCTGTCACGTCGCTTTCGGACAGAAGCCAATGACCAGGAAAGAACGCGCCAACAAGGTTAAGAAGAGCGATTACTTCTCGCAGTATGGCGAAGAAGCAAGGCGTGTCCTCGAAGTGCTCCTTGACAAATATGCAGATACAGGCATCTTGGAGTTGGAGAATATCGCTATACTCCTTACGCCACAACTTGCCCAGTTTGGGAAACCACAGAAGATTATGAAATACTTTGGCGGAATGGAAGGGTATATGTCCGCCGTCAAGAATATGGAATCAAGACTTTACGCAGCATAAGATATGGCAGTAAACAACCTCATCAAACGCCTCCAGAATATCATGAGACAGGACGCTGGCATCAATGGTGATGCCCAGCGAATTGAGCAGATGGTTTGGCTCTTCTTTCTCAAAGTGTACGATTCTCAGGAAGAAACCTGGGAGATAAATGCGATGTCTGAAGGACGCCAGTATGAATCCATTATTCCGGAGCAATTCCGGTGGAGGAACTGGGCGGTAGATGAGAAAGACGGCCAGGCTTTGACCGGCGATGCTCTGCTTGAGTTCATCAATGGTTCAGAAGGCCTTTTCCAGACGCTGAAAAACCTGCCTATCACTCCGGACACTCCCAGAGGCAAAGCCATTGTCAAGGAGGTCTTTTCAGATCTGAACCAGTACATGAAAAACGGCATACTGCTTCGTCAGGTTATCAATGTTATCGATGAGATTGACTTCGCAGATGCAGAAGACCGTCACACCTTTGGCGACATCTATGAGGGCATCTTGAAGGATCTGCAATCTGCCGGCAACGCTGGTGAGTTCTACACGCCTCGTGCCCTTACCGATTTTATGGTTCGTACGCTCCAGCCCAAACTTGGGGAGAAGTTCGGCGACTTCACATCCGGCACCGGCGGCTTCCTGACTTCTGCTCTGAACTATCTGGAGAAGCAGGTTGTTACCACAGAAGACCGGGATAAATTTCAGAATGCGGTGTATGGCCAGGAGTGGAAACCTCTGCCGTATCTGCTGTCAATCACGAACTTACTTGTCCATGATATCGAGGCCCCAAACATCCGCCATTGTGACTCTCTGGCCACAAAGATGAGCGACTTCAAAGATTCTGACAAGGTTGACGTGGTGGCCATGAATCCTCCATACGGCGGCAGTACCGAGGCCAGTGTCAAGGGCAATTTCCCGATGTATATGCGTTCCAGCGAGACTGCTGACCTGTTTATGGTTCTAATAATGTACCGTCTTAAGAAGGACGGACGTGCCGCTGTTATCGTTCCTGATGGTTTCCTTTTTGGTGTGGATGGTGCTAAGCTAGCCATCAAGACCAAGATGCTGCGTGAATTCAATCTGCACACCATCATAAGGCTGCCTGGCAGCATTTTCTCGCCATACACGTCCATCGCAACAAACATCCTGTTCTTCAATAACGAACGTGCCACTGGCTCCTCTGAGAAATACGCCACCAAGGAAACCTGGTTCTACCGTCTGGATATGCCGGAGGGCTACAAGCATTTCTCCAAGACCAAGCCCATGAAGCTGGAGCACTGCAAGCCCATTGAGGACTGGTGGAATGAAAGGAAGGAAATCATCGTTGAGGAGGGCAATGAGAAGTCCCGTAAGTTCACGGCTGAAGAACTGATTGCTATGGACTGCAACTTTGACCAGTGCAAGTTCCCGAAGGACGATGAAGAGGTTTTGCCGCCTGCAGAACTGCTGGCCGACTACTTCAAGAAGCGCAAGGCCCTGGACCACGAGATTGACCGTACCTTGGCCGAAATCCAGAAGATCCTTGGGATCGAAATCAAGATTGATGAATAGGCCATGAACGGAAAGCAGTTAAAGAACAGCATCCTTCAGTGGGCCATCCAAGGGAAGCTTGTGCCCCAGGACCCCAACGATGAGCCGGCATCCGTCCTTCTGGAGCGTATCCGCGCAGAAAAAGCACGCCTGGTAAAAGAGGGAAAAATCAAGAAAGACAAGAACGAATCTATCATCTTCCGCGGTGAGGACAATTCTCATTATGAGAAGTTTGCTGACGGAAGGATTGTCTGCATCGATGACGAAATACCGTTTGAGGTGCCGCAGGGGTGGGAATGGGCAAGGATGTCATCATTGTCCTCGGTGATTCATTATGGTTTCACTGCTTCCGCCGGGTTGTCCGGAAATGCAAAACTTCTCCGAATAACAGATATTCAAGATGGAAAGGTCCAGTGGGATGATGTGCCGTTCTGCGAAATAGATAAAAAGGGACTTTGCAATTACCAACTAGAGAATGACGACATTGTCATTGCTAGAACTGGAGGGACTGTTGGAAAGTCTTTCGTCATCTCTGATATTTCTGTTGTGGCTGTTTTCGCTTCATATCTAATCCGAATCAAGCCCGTACCAGGCCTATACATACCTTATATTGCGTCATATCTTGAGTCGCCTTGTTATTGGAGACAGCTTACAGATGCAACATCTGGTACCGGTCAACCAAATGTAAATGGGCAATCTTTATCGAACTTGCTCGTTCCGATTCCTCCTTTTGACGAGCAGAAGAGAATCATTGTAGAGAGAAACAGCATATATCCACATCTGCAAAGATATACTTCGGCCCAGGATAGGCTTGATGCATTAAACGAATCATTAAGAGGAAGCCTTAAAAAGTCAGTTTTGCAAGAGGCTATCCAGGGGAGACTCATTCCCCAAGATCCGAGAGAAGAGCCTGCTTCCGTACTATTAGAACAAATCCGTGAGGAGAAAAGGAAGTTGCTGAAAGAAGGTAAGTTGAAAAAGAAAGATCTGGTGGACTCCATTATTATTAAAGGCGAGGATAACAAGTACTATGAGATAATAGGTGGTAAAGCGCTGGAAATCAGCGATGAAATTCCGTTTGATCTGCCTGAATCATGGAGTTGGTGCCGTTTAGCTAGCATTGCTCATTATCGCATCGGAAAAACACCGGCAAGAGGAGAAGCTGCATACTGGCAGCCCGGAACTATTCCATGGGTTTCAATCTCGGACATGAAAGATTATGGAACAATCGTGCACACGAAAGAGTTCGTATCCACAAAAGCAATTACTTTGCTTGGCCAGAAATCGCCCAGGGGTACTCTCCTTATGAGCTTTAAACTGACCGTTGGAAGGACAGCAGTTCTTGATATTGACGCATATCATAACGAGGCCATTATCTCGATATGGCCATTTTGTGATTCAACCTCTCTACAACCTTACTTGTTCTACACGCTCCCAGTTCTTGCGAATCTGGGAGACTCTAAGGATGCAATTAAAGGGAAAACACTGAACTCGAGCAGCATCAATAATCTCTTGATTCCTTTGCCGCCTTCTGCGGAGCAAATTAGGATAGTCGATAAAATCAAGGAACTTTATGGGCAGCTTTAATTCTGGAGATGCTTATAGAGTTCTTGGATTCTATCAACAATACGGCGTTGTTCTTTTATTGGAGGTATCGGAATAAGCGTACTTTGAATAGTCCCCCTTGAGATACCAGGAATAATGCTATGTGCAGCCTTTTCCAATTTGGGAATACTGTATTCAAGATACTTCTCGATATAATCGATTAGAATCCACCCCGAGTGGATAGACATAATCTGGCGAGCAATATGAATATCTCCTATCGTATTATACGCCATAGTGCCAACCGTTCCTTTACAAGTAATAAGCAAGTCGCCCTTATGTGAAATAGATGTCGGAGAGTTTGTCCATCGATTGACTAAAACGGCACAGTTTGAAAGATTGCTCGCGCCTGTAATATACGGGATACCTTTGGGAATAGCGAAATACCTATCTGGAATAAGATCTTGTCCGGACTGTAGAATAATTACAGAACCAAGGCGACACCAAGCCCATGAATCCGGTATGTCAAATGGCAATTCCTCGCTTATTTCAACAATCTTACTCCCTATTTTCTCATAGTACTTGTTATCCTCGCCTTTAAAAATAACGGAATCAACTATATCTTTCTTCTTTAAAAGGCCTTCCCTCAGCAGTTTTTG
>JAEEGJ010030705.1_pt1 | contig 10473 bp, 8 predicted proteins | sample 8958761 | NCBI WGS metagenome assembly JAEEGJ01 (sample SAMN16246546, study PRJNA631951) | gut metagenome | biome: gut microbiome; feature: rumen; material: RS-attached | host: Bos | place: Iran: Karaj | collected 2018-10
CGCCTTGCCATGGAGGAAAAGCAGGAATCCAAACGCCGGAAGACGCTGGAACGCGAGTTGGAATGGGTCCGGATGGCCCCGAAGGCCCGCCAGGCCAAGCAGAAGGCCCGTCTGGGCGCCTACGAGAAACTGGCCTCGGCCGATGTGAAGCAGAAGGAAGCGAACCTCGAGATCTACATTCCCAACGGACCGCACCTCGGCAACAAGGTCATCCGGTTCAACGACGTCTCCAAGGCCTATGACGGCAAGGTCCTCTTCGAACACCTGAGCTTCGAGCTTCCGCCGGCCGGCATCGTGGGCGTCATCGGCCCGAACGGCGCGGGCAAGACCACCCTCTTCCGCCTCATCATGGGCATCGAAAAGCCGGACACCGGTACCATCGAGATCGGCGAGACGGTGAAAATCGCCTACGTGGACCAGCAGCACAAGTCCATCGACCCGGACAAGACGGTCTATGAGACGATTGCGGGGAACTCCGAATGGGTGCGCCTCGGAAACCGCGACATCAACGCCCGTTCCTGGGTGTCCCGCTTCAATTTCTCCGGGGCCGACCAGGAAAAGCTGTGCGGCGTCCTCTCCGGCGGTGAGCGGAACCGCCTCCACCTGGCCCTGACCCTCAAGGACGAAGGCAACGTCCTCCTCCTGGACGAACCCACCAACGACGTGGATGTCAATACGATCCGCGCCCTGGAAGAAGGTCTGGACGGCTTCGCGGGCTGCGCCGTCGTGGTTTCCCATGACCGCTGGTTCCTGGACCGCATCGCCACGCACATCCTCGCCTTTGAGGGCGACTCGCAGGTCGTCTTCTTCGACGGCAACTATTCCGAATACGAGGAGAACAAGAAGATGCGCATGGGCAACGTGGAGCCCAAGCGCTTCAAATACAAGAAACTCATGGAGTAGGCTCCGACGGTCCGGCATTCACCCGCCGGGCCGTTTTTTCGATGACGTCGCCGAAACCCGTCAGGGCGGCGAAAGGGGCGAACTGGGCGGCCCGGTCGGCCATGGACATCCGGGGATGCCGTTTGGAAGTCGGGTGCTCGAGGCCGATGATGTCGTCGTACTTGCCTTTCATTTGCGGTGTCCTCCGATCTGGTTGTTGCGTTCGCGGGTGGTCGCCCCTTCCTCGAAGTCGATGCCGGTGAGGATGGCGTTCTTGCCGAATCTCCGCCGGATGGCCAGGATGGCCTCCTGCCGGCTGCGCTCGCGGGCGATATCTTCTTCCGGTTCGTCGAAAAGGCTCAGCTGAACCCCTTCCACGCGGGATTCGTCCACGACATGGTTCGCCACGACATACACGCGGCGGACGCTCAGGCGCCGGTCCACGATGCGGTCATACAGATCCATCATGGCGTCGGCGATCAGGGTGGTGGAAGAGGTCTGCCGACCCAGGTTGGCGCTCCCGTGGGCCGGTTTCGGGACTTTCCGGCCGTACCAGTCGTCATCGACCGGGCCGCCGTAGTCCTCCACCCGTTCCAGGCTTTCCATGTCATAGCCCACATGCAGGACCACCTGGTCCGTCACCAGTTTCTTCTCCACCAGGTCCAGCACCAGCAGGTCCGTCATTTCCCGGACGATGATCCGCCCTTCCTCGAAACTGTACGGGCGCATCAGCACCTGGCCGCTGGAAAGGCTGTTCGCGGAGGGGCGATAGGCCTTGATGGCCGCGATGGTGCAGGGTTCCCAGCCCCAGGCGTGGTCAATGAGGAGTTCCGCATTGACACCGAAAAGCCGGTACAGGACTTCCTCCCGCTGCAGGGAGCAACGCGCCACGTCGCCCATCGTGTACATCCCGTTCGCCTCCAGCCGGGCGGCGATGCCCCGGCCCACCCGCCAGAAGTCCGTCAGGGGCCGGTGCGTCCAGTATTTCTGCCGATAGGTCATCTCGTCCAGTTCGGCGATCCGGACGCCGTCCTTGTCGGCCGGAGAGTGCTTGGCTTCGATGTCCATCGCCACTTTCGCCAGATACAGGTTCGGGGCGATGCCCGCCGTCGCGGTGATATGGGTGGTATCCAGCACGTCCTGGATCATCCGCCGCGTCAGTTCATGGGCGGTAAGGCCGTACAGGGGCAGGTAATCGGTTGCGTCGATGAAGACCTCGTCGATGGAATAGACATGGATGTCCTCGGAGGAAACGTACTTGAGATAGACCTCGTAGATCTTCGCGCTCACTTCCATGTACAGGGCCATCCGCGGGACGGCGATCTCGAAACCCAGGGCGAGGTGCGGATTCTGCTGGACGGCCGTATTGTCGGAGGATTCGCCGGTGAGCCGTGCCTTCCGGGCCCGGGCGGCATTGATCTCCCGGACCTTCTGCTTTACCTCGAAGAGCCGTCCCCGCCCGGGGATGCCGTAGGATTTGAGCGAAGGGGATACGGCGAGGCAGATGGTCTTGTCCGTCCGGGAGGCATCGGCCACCACGAGGTTCGTCGTCAGGGCATCCAAGCCCCGCTCCGCGCATTCCACGGAGGCATAGAACGACTTGAGGTCGATGGCGATGTAGGTCCTTTCCTTATCCATTGGGGAGTTCAAAGATAAGGAAAAAAAAGAAAAGAGATTCTTCGCTACGCTCAGAATGACAATAGACCGGTCAGGCCAGGATATGGTGCGTCACCTCGGCAGGGATGCCCAGGGCGGCGGCGCGGCCCAGGAAAAGCTGTTCGAAATCGGCCTCGACGATGTTCCGGGACAGGTGGACGAAGAGTTTTCCGTCGTAGCCGGCGCAGGAGACGGCGCCGCTGTTGCCCCGCTGGCGGCCCAGGATGAAATCGTAGGCCGTCACATAGGGCTGCATTTCCTCGGGCAACTTGATTTCGCCCAGGTTGGACAGCGTCTGGGAGCAGTAGGCGTCGCCATGACGGCGGTTGATCAGATCGATGACCGGCTTCTTGATGGACAGCGGCAGGCAGCGGACGGCGAAGTTCTCCTCCAGCTCCACATTGGCCGCAATCTTGGGCTCCAGGTTCTCCGGACGCAGCATGGTCCGTTTCTGCATCTTCGCGAGCCGGACCAGTTGTTCGATCGGAAGGTAGCCGCTGCGGACATCGATCCCCAGGTTCACATAGGAGGAGAAGTTCCGCACCGAACGGCTTCCGTAATAGGGGCGGAGGTTCACCGGCACGCTCACTTTGATGACACTGGATTTCCGGGAATCCCCGTCGCCGCGGTACACCTTCTGGAGGGCATCCAGCATCAGGCCGGTCAGGAGCTCCGTCACCGTGCAGTCCAGCCGGAAGCAGACCTCCTTCACGGCGTCCATCGGCAGGACGGCCCGGATATCCCGAAGCCCGGCTGCGGGAAGCCGCTGTCCTTTGAGATGGTAAGCCGGAACATTCTTTTCCAGCTCCCCTTTCCTTCCCGAGAAGACGGCCTTGAAGCTGTCCTCGACCTCGCCCGCGTCCGGGACCTCGGAAGGGTCCAGGACATGGCCGCCATAGGTGATGGTGATTCCATATTTCAAACGGAGGTACTCCCCCGTCAGGGTGACCAGGAAAGTCTGGGCGCCCGTCCCGTCAGCCAGGGCGTGGAAAACGTCCAGGACGATGCGGTTGCCGTCGGCGCTCACCTTATAGAGGAAACCGCCGTTGTCGCTGAAATGGAAACGGTTCAGGGGGGCCGCCGGCGCAACTTCGGGGTCCTTGTCCATCCTCCGAAGGTGCCACCAGAAAGCGCCGGACTTCAGCTCGCACCGGAAGGTGGGCAGCCGGTCGGCCACCGCGACCAGCGCGTACTGCAAGACGACCGGGGCCACGGATTCCGTCAGCGTCACGCTCATCCGATACAGGGACGCATAATGCTTGCTCAGGGAGGCGGGATAGATGTTCGCCGCATTGTCGATCCGCATCCGGGCGGGTATGGAGAGTATCTGTGCCATAAGCAGTTGCTTTTGATCTGACACGAAAATAGGAATCCCCCCCTTCGCCAGCAAGAAAAGGTGGTGAAAAGGGTGGAAATGTGACGAAATCCCGCTATTTGTGGTGAATTACCGTCCCTTCCGGAGCCGGCCGATGGCATGTTCCAGGCTTTCCGTAGGTTCGATGATGTTGTAATCCTTCCAAAAATCCGGGTCCATGAACTCCGCGGCCTTGTCGCTGAGGATGTCCGAGGTTCGGAACTGATCGGCCCGGGAGATCGGAACAGCCGGTTCCCGGACATCGGTGACGACCAGTTCGTTGACAGCCGTATAGGAAGTGGCGAACAGGCGTTTCCGCCAGTCGCAGTTGAACCGCATCGTGGACCGGAAATACTCCAGGCGGCTCTTCCCGTCCTGAAGCCGGTAATTGATCACGACGCTGAGTTCTTTGGGTGTGAAACGCAGGGAAAGCGGTTTCCGGACCAGGAGCATACGGATGGCCTTGTTCACGTCGGACATGTCCAGGGACATCTCGATGCGGGTGAAGGAGAGCAGTTCCCGGTCGATGTACAGCGTCCCGAAATAGCGGGCCCAGTCACAGCGTTCCGGTCCCGGGCGGAAATGGACCACGAACTGCAGACGGTCGCCGATATAGGCCGGCTGACCCATCTCCAGGTCGTACCCCTCCCACTCTTCCGGTTCGAAGAGGATCTCCGGATTCTTCACCACGTCAAAGGTCACGGCCTGCGTAGGACCGCCCTGGATCTTGATGCTCAACGTATCGGTCCGACGCTGGCTCAGGAGTACCCGGCTCTTTTCCAGGGCCGTCCGGTCCCGGAATACACCGCCGCCCGTATAAGCGGTCTTGTAGATGCGGGACACCGCTTCGGAAATATAGGTATAGCGGTTCCGCTTGCGGATCGTCTCCCGGTAGAAGCACTCCAGGAGTTCCGGGTGGTCACCGAAATTATCCCGAACCCGGGCCAGGGCCGCCTGCACGATCTCATACGGGCTTCCGCTGACGATGGAGGCTTCATCCAGGGAAATGGATTCGGGCAGCATCCGGATGCGAAGGTTTCCCGTGGCGGCCGCCTGACGGTATGTACGGTACCCCAGATGGGAGAAGACCACTTCCCGGAAAGGATTGTCGGACTTGATGATAAACTCGCCGTCCGCGTTCGTCACCGTCGCATGATGCCGGTCCGGGATGGAGACATGGACGGCCTCCAGCGGACGGCCGCTCACCGCATCCGTGACGGTCCCGCGGACGGAATACCCCATCCGCAGCGTATCCACCTGACCGGAAAGGGCCATGGGCAGGAGGAGCAATGCGAGCAGTAGCAGGTATTTACGCATGGGATAAAAGTCTTTTCCATACAAAAATAATCATTCCGCGCGAATTAACAACAATGTCGCGGAAAATGCGTATCTTTGTTGTGACACTGACACGACATGACCATGAAAAAGAAAGATCTTGACATATGGTGGTCTTCCCTGACCATCGCCCAGAAAGAAAGAGTTGCGAGAAAAGGCCTTTCCAAGGTATCTCCGGACGGAAAGGTGGATGAGCAGCTGGTCCGCTACCCGGCCTGTACCCGCTGGTGGAATTCCCTGGATGAGGACCGTCAAGTCACCATCCACGACCACTGCGTGGATGCACACGGATATCTCCTCCAGGACTGGAACGACGCCAGACCCTACGGCGACTGATCAGATTCTTCCCTGACGGGCAGGCGGGATGACCACATTGAGTGCTCCCCTGAGGAGCGTGAAATCCATGCTTGCTCCCCCCTCGAAGGGATCTCCGTCATAATGCGCCGGTCCGGGATGCTCCCGGCGGATTCGTACGTACGGACTCCGGAAGGTCCGGACATGCTTGCTCGTATCGGCCTTCCCGACCATCAGGCGGGCGGCAAGGTCCGGAATCTCCACCGTTGGAAACGGCTGGACCACGGTCACGTCCAGCATTCCGTCACATAAGGAAGCCTTGGGCGCAATCCGTGCCTCGTTCCCCCATTGGTTCGCATTCCCTACCGTCACGAACAGCGTGTCTCCGGCCCAGGTTTCCGTGGCCGTTTCCACGATGTACCGTTCCGGCGTACGATGCTTCCAATCCTCCCAGGCCGTCGTAATATAGGTGGAAAGCCCCCGTTTCTTCGACTGGGCGAAATCCAAGCTTACGGCGGCGTCCAGGCCCATGCCGGCCGTACAGAAGAACGGCCGGTCTCCGACCATGCCCACGTCCATCCGGACGATACAGGCCTCGTTGAGCACCTTCACTGCCCGGACAGGGTCCCGGCTGATGCCCAGGTGCAGGGCCAGGCCGTCCCCGCTTCCGCAGGGGATGATGCCCAGGGCCTTTTCTGAGCCCAACAGTCCTTTTCCCACCTCACTCACCGTTCCGTCCCCACCCACGGCGACGACGATATCCGAGTCGGAGGCGCGGGCCATTTCCTCCGCTTCGCCGGCCCGTGCAGTCTGCAGGACTTCGTAGCTGCAACGGGTGAGGTCCAAATGACGGCCAACGGCGGCAAGGACGCCTGATTTGTCCTTGCCGCCGGAAACCGGGTTGACAATGAATGTGATGCGTCTCACTGCCCTAGAAGCGCCAGCCCAGGGTCAGGAGGGCATTGTAGAGAGTTGCCTGGGAGCAGATCTCGGGGGTCACGACAGGTGACGTATAAGTGCCGGCCGCATCCCAGTCGTAGTAATAATACGGGGTGATGAACTCGTTCGGCAGGAACTGGAACCGGACCGCCGCATCCAGGAAGAAGGAGCCGTCGGAAGAGTAGCCGATGCCGAAGGAGACATTCTGCCGCCCCTCCTTCACGTCCACATCCGGGCTGGAAGTGTAATTGTAACCCACCCGGAGGGCCATCTTGGGTATCGGTTTGAGTTCACCGCCGATCCGGATGGCATGGGCAGCCTGGGCGTAGTCGCGGATTTCCCCGTTGACATCCCCGAAGTCCGCATAATCGTCGTCGTCGGAGACGAAGCGCATGCGGTTGTAGTTGAAATACTCATAGTCCGCGCTTACCATCGCGATCTTGCCGATCGTATAGGCGATACCGGCATCGACCCGGAGCGGCGTGCGGAAGCTGTAGTACCACTCATCCTCGGGCGAGGACTGGGTCCATTCGACGCCGTCCGCCACGGAGCGGCCTTCCAGCTGGTAATTCTCCCGGATACGCATCAAGGTGGGGGTCTGGATGGCGGCTCCGATCCTCAGCCCCGTCGTGGGACGGGCGATGAATCCGATCTTCGCATAGATGCCGGAGCCCTCGTCCCGGATGGCATTGCGCATCTGGAGGGACTCGAAACCGGAAGGATAGGTAATGCCTGCAAGGCCATCCTCGGCACGCGTCTCATCGCTGCGGTAATCCAGCGTGGTGATGCCGATGTTGGCACCCACATAGAAGCGGTCGGAGAAATCCAGGGCGAAGTTCATCAGGAGGTCGTACTTGCTGCCGGAGCGGCGGAGTCCGTAATACTGGCCGATCCGGTCGGCCAGCTGCACTTCCCCGCTGGAAAGAAGGCGTTCGGTCAGGCCGATGTAAGCGCCGTCCCGACCGCTGATCGGGTCGAACAAACCGGCCTTGTAGCCCACCATCGTTTCCCAGTTGGGCATGTCGTCCTGGTAGAAGCCGCCCTGCAGGACGGATTCGGGATAGCCGTCCGCCTGGGAAGCCAGGGAACCGGCCAGCGTGGTTTCCGCATTGGTGCCGGAGGCACGCAGGCGGTAGTTGTAATCCCGCGTGAGATTGCCCACCAGGCCGAAGGAGACCCGGCGGAGGCCACGGCTGCGCCGCGTGTCATAGACGACGATACCGCCGAAGTTCGGAAGGTTCATCCGGGTGGAAGGAGTCCGGACCTTGTCTTCGAAGCCGTAGGGGGTGCCATTCACCAGGGTACCCTGTCCCACGACGGAAGAAATGGTCAGGCCAGGGGTGATGGTGAACTGGGAATAGCCTGCCACGGCGGAGCCCGCCGGGTTGAAAGTCAGGGAGCCCAGGTCACCGCCCACGGCGGTCACCGCATTGCCCATACCTACGGAACGCGCCGTTCCGAGGTAATCGTTCCCTGCGAAGTCGTATGCGTCCTGCAGGGTCTGTGCGCCGGCCCCGAGGGCCAGGGACACCAGGAAGACCGATGCAAATATCCTTTTCATAGCCATTGTCGATTTTAAGATTGTGAAACGTCCGGAGACCTATCGGCGTCCGCCGCCGCCACCGCGGGAAGAGCCGCCGCCGGAGGAGGAACCGCCACCGGAGTAGCCGCCGCTGCTGCGGGAAGAGGAACCGCCGGAATAACCCCCGCTGCTGCGGGAAGAGGAACTTCCCGAATAGCCGCCGCTGCTGCGGTAGCCGCCCGAAGAGGAAGAGCGGCTGGAACTGCGCCCGATGCTTCCGGAAGAGGAGCCGCTGCTCCTGGAGGAAGAAGTGGACGGACGATAGTTCGCCGAACTGCTGCTGCGGGAAGAGGAGCTTCTGCTCACGCCGGCTCCGGAGGAGCGGCTGACCGAGCCGGAGGAACGGCTGACGGAACCGGAAGAGCGGCTGACCGAGCCGGAAGAGCGGTTCACCGTCGATCCGGTGGAACGGGAAACGCCACTGGAGGAGGAGCGCACTGCGCTGCCTGCGGAAGAGGAGCGGGTGACACCGGTCAGGCCGGTCGTGGAACGGCGGGCCGTCGTCGTACCGCGCGGCGAGGAGACCACGCTGCCGGAACCGCCGGGCCTGCGGGTGACCGACTGACCGCCGGCGGAACGGGTGGAACGGGAGACACCGCTCCGGGATGCGCCGCCGCGGGAGACCAGGCTGCGGGAACTCATGCCCGCGTCACGATGGCCGATGGAGCCGGCATGGCTCGGACGGTAATGGTAGCGGCCGCCCCAGCCGCCGGGGCCGTAATACCCGTAATGACCGTAATAGTGGGGATAGCCGTAGTAACCATAGTACCCAAAGCCATAGTAGGACGGGCCCCAATACCAGGGATCGTAGTACCAGGAAGAATAGTACCAGGGATCATGCCAGCCCCAGGGACGGTAGTAACCGTAATAGCCCCACGGACGATAGTACCAGGGATCCCAATACCAAGGGTCCCAATAGGTCCAGGAACTGTAGTACCAAGGGCTGTAGTATCCGTGCAGATACCAAGGCCGGTTGTACCAGGAATAGTCCCAGCCGTAATTGTCCACCACGGTGATGTCCGTGCCGGAATCGTTGAAACGGAGTTGGGCCGTCTTGCCCGGGGGTACGACGAGGGTGTCCCCCTCCGAGCTGAGCACATATACTTCGGATTCGACGGACTCCTTCACGAGGGCGTCCATCTCTTCCTGGGACACGGCGGCCACGGGAGCCTCCGAACGGGGATCCGCGTAGATGCCGTCTTCGAACTGCTGCGAGCTAGCAGCATACTGCGCCGATACGCCGCAGGATGTTGCGGCAACGAGGGCAAGCAGCCAGGGAGCCAGGTGTTTTTTCATCTCAGAACCTCCTATTTATCCAATAAAATAAGTATCTTTGTGCCGGAATAAGCCCGGCTTTGCGGCAGGTATTGCAATTACCATACCCTTTGCCGCTTCATCGGGGCAATTTTACGGACAAAATTTGAAAAAAACAATTCTGATATGGCAAAAGAGGTAACCAGAAGGCAGGATAACTATTCCCAATGGTATAACGACCTGGTCGTCAAGGCGGATTTGGCAGAGCAATCCGCCGTCCGCGGATGCATGGTCATCAAACCCTACGGATACGCGATCTGGGAAAAAATGCAGCATATCCTGGACGGGATGTTCAAGGAAACCGGACACAAGAACGCCTATTTCCCCCTGTTCATCCCCAAGTCCTTCTTCAGCCGGGAAGCCGAGCACGTCGCCGGCTTCGCCAAGGAATGCGCCGTCGTAACGCATCACCGGCTGATGAACGACCCCAACGGGAAGGGCATCGTCGTGGACCCGGAGGCGAAACTCGAGGAAGAACTCATCGTCCGCCCTACGTCCGAGACCATCATCTGGAACACCTATAAAAACTGGATCCACTCCTGGCGGGACCTTCCCATCCTGTGCAACCAGTGGGCCAACGTCGTCCGCTGGGAAATGCGCACCCGCCTGTTCCTCCGCACCGCGGAATTCCTCTGGCAGGAAGGCCACACCGCCCACGCCACCGCCGCGGAAGCCGAGGCCGAGAAGGAGCGCATGGTCCAGGTATACGCCCGCTTCGCCCGCGAAGTGATGGCTCTGCCCGTCGTGGTGGGCCACAAGAGCCCGGGCGAGCGTTTCGCCGGCGCCCTGGACACGATGACCATCGAGGCGATGATGCAGGACGGCAAGGCCCTGCAGGCCGGCACGTCCCACTTCCTGGGACAGAACTTCGCCAAGTCCTTCGACGTGCAGTTCACGAACAAGGAAGGCAAGCAGGACTATGTGTGGGCCACCTCCTGGGGCGTGTCCACCCGCCTGATGGGCGCCCTCATCATGGCCCACGGCGACGACAACGGCCTCGTCCTTCCCCCGGCCCTCGCCCCGATCCAGGTGGTGATGGTCCCGATCTACAAGAGCGACGAGGAGCGCAACCTCGTGCTGGACAAGATGTACGAGGTCAAGAAGGCCCTCGAGGCCA
>JAEEGJ010030706.1_pt1 | contig 10473 bp, 8 predicted proteins | sample 8958761 | NCBI WGS metagenome assembly JAEEGJ01 (sample SAMN16246546, study PRJNA631951) | gut metagenome | biome: gut microbiome; feature: rumen; material: RS-attached | host: Bos | place: Iran: Karaj | collected 2018-10
AGACCAGGGTATGATGTTCGGTTTTGCCGGCAATGAAACTCCTTCTTTCATGCCTGCCCCGGTTTATTACGCTCATCAGATTCTTTTGAAGGCTCATGAACTTCGTCATTCCGGTAAAATTGCCTGGCTTCGTCCGGATGCAAAATCTCAGGTAACTGTTGAATATGACGGCTACAAACCAGTTCGCATTGATACAGTTGTTGTTTCTCATCAGCACAATCCTGATGTAGATTACGAAACAATCAAAAAGACAATCATTGAAGAAGTTATTAAACCTGTTCTTGAACCTACAGGCCTTCTTGATGAAAACGTAAAATACTTTATCAACCCAACTGGAAAGTTTGTAATTGGTGGTCCGGATGGTGACTCTGGTCTTACAGGCCGCAAAATCATCGTAGATACTTACGGTGGAATGGGTCGTCACGGTGGCGGTGCTTTCTCTGGAAAAGACCCAAGTAAAGTTGACCGCTCAGCAGCTTATATGGCACGCTACATTGCAAAGAACGTAGTTGCAGCTGGCCTTGCAGACCGTGCAGAAGTTGAACTTGCTTATGCTATTGGTGTTCCATTCCCAGTATCTATCATGGTTGAAACATTCGGAACAGAAAAGGTTGAACGTGCAAAGATTGTAGAAGCTGTAAAGAAGGTATTTGACTGCACACCAGCTGGAATCATAAAAACTCTGAACCTTAAGCAGCCAATCTACCGAAAGACAGCAAGTTACGGACACTTTGGCCGCGAAGGTTTCCCTTGGGAAAACACAGACAAGGTTGAAGAGTTGAAAAAGGCTATTAATTAGGATCTTCCTGATCAGATAGAATATAAGTATTCATCATTCCCTTTCCCTTAACCATAGTAGCTGGTTGAGATGCGAAAGGGAATTTTTCTTTAACCAGATCATGAGTTAGTTCAGTTACTCGAACCTTCATTCCATCAGTGAGAGTCTGCATTCGGCAGGCAGTATTTACAGTATCACCAAAAACATCATAAATATATTTCTGGGTTCCAACAATTCCTGCAACAACTTTTCCAGAATGAAGGCCTATGCGGATATTAATCTTTACATCAGACTTTTCATTCAAATCCTTTATATATTCAACAAATTTTCTGGAACAGATAACCATTTTTTCTGCATGATTTTCATCAGGAACAGGTAAACCACAAATTGCCATATAAACATTTCCTGTGGTTTTAATACGATAGCAGGATTCTTTTTCGATTATCAAATCAAAGGCATCAAAGACTTTATTAAGTAATTTAATGAAAGAATCTGCATTCATTTTCTGCGATAATTCATGGAAATTAGTAATTGAACAATACAGTACTGTAGTATTTTCAAAGCTTTTTGGAATAGATTTTCCATTATCACGAAGCTCTGTCATAACATTGTAAGGCAGAATATTCAGCAGCAGCTCTTCAGATTTTTCCTTTTCCTGTTTGATTTGCTGTTCAATATCATATTTTTTAATAATTGATTTTCGCTTCCAGAATACCAGATACATAATCAGAGCGTTTAAAAGAAGTGCATTAGGAATCAGAACAGTTTCTCTGTATATATGATTCATATTCACTTTTGTAAACATAAGAATGACCATGATAATTTCGCTGGTAAGAATTAATCCCATAAATAAAAACGGATTAAAATTCAGCAGAATGATAAGTGCAAAGGACAAGCCGGCAAATAAAACAAAGACGTTTGCAACATCTGGTGTTTTCAGCAGGTAATAAATCAAAATACAGCAGAACGCCACAAGAGCAAGAATTGTAGACGTATAATGTATTTTTTTGATTTTCCCGAGGATGTAGCCTACACTTCCTATGAAAATGTAAGCAACGTAATACTTCCAGTCTGTAAGCAGAGCATCATTTGACAGTAGCTTTACAATAAGAAAGGTTACTCCAAAGAAAAAAGAAAACAGATATATGCCTTTCAGAATCTTCCGGTTCTGAGCATATATTTCATCTATCTGATCTTTGTTCAATCTGTATTTCTTATAAACATTTGAAATTGCATCAGACATCAGTTATTTCTCCAATAGTTTCCAGAACATTTTCCAAATCACTTGGCATAATAAAGCTTGCCTTGAACTTGATGAGTTTTTCAGCAAAATTGTCTTCAAGTTCTTCAAGTGATTCGCCGCACAAAAGCAAAATATTTTTTAACATTCTTTTTATTGATGGAACTATTTTTGAATAATCTTCAGCAACATTGAGGCACTGCAAATACAAATTATTATCATTTGATGCAAGCAAAGTATTTTTAAGCTCTTCTTCACCAATAATATCTGCAATTGCATATGCAATATGAGGACTTGCTAACTCTATGCCAGACAGCGCGCCCAGTAAATCATTTTCAGGGGCAAGAACTTCTTCCAGATCAAATAATTTGTTTTCAATCAGGAAGTCCAGGATTGAATTTCCCAATGCATTATCAGCCGGAGTTTCAATTTTATAGGCAGGATTACCAGTTTTATATGCCGCCATGTTGTAGCAATAGGCAGCAAGCTGAGAACAGAAAAATGGCTCCGAAGTTTTTTTAGTTTTAGACTGAAGAAGTTTTTCTATATAATTTGAAATTGGATAGCTGATAAGCTTTAATAAAGCCATTATCTTCATTAATTTCGGATCATCTTTTACAACTCTTGTTCTGAACAGACAGATTAATCCGGCCATAACAGCTTTTGTCATTGCATAACCAGTCGCGTTGCCCTCAAGTGGCGGCAGGAATTCAAGGACTGGAGAACCATCAAGCCCATCCGGAAGTCTATGAACCGTAGCCTTCATATCATTTGCATAAGCAGGTTTACGGGTCTGACAGTTTGGCAAGGTTGCTTCTGCTACAACTGCAACATCCTTTCCTTTATAATTTGTAAAATCATAAACAAGTGCTGCGTGGGTTGTATTTGACTGCTCGGCCCAAATTATAAGACGGTCTATTAAGACTAAGAAATTAGTTTTAACAAAATCTTTTAATCCTTTTGTTTCATCAAGCTTTTTAAATTCCGGTAGATTTATAAAGCTGTATAAAACCATATCACCTTTTTTTAATTCCGTTTCTTTAATTGCAGGTACACTCAATTTTTTCTCCTCAGCTACAAAATAGCTTCCATCCTTATTTGAAATTTGCACTTTATCTTTTACAAGATTGTAGGTTTCTTCAGAAATTGCGATCGACATAGACTCGCCCTTTTCTTCTGTTTTCATAGCACCATCTACAGTATCACCAAGGATGTCATAAACATACTTTCGAATACCAATTACGCCTGCAATTACTTTTCCTGATGAAATACCAATTCTTATTGCCCATTTTATTCTTGAAGTTTGATTTCTTGCATTCAGATAAGAAATAAAATCCTGTGCACAGCTGATCATTTTTTCTGCATGATTTTGAGTCGGCTCTGGGAGGCCACAAACAGCAACGTAAGCATCACCAATTGTCTTTACTCTCATACATCCATATCTGCCAGTGATATAGTCAAAAGCTGTAAAGATTTCATTCAATTCATTTATTACAACTTCCGGATCCATATCTGCTGTAGTCTTAGTAAAATTTACAATATCAGTATGAAGGACAGAAACATCAGAATATTCTTCTGCGCAGGATGAGCCCGTTTCCCTTATCTGTTTGATTACGTTTTCAGGCAGGATATTTCTTAACAGTGCATCAGTTTTTTTCTGCTGAGTATCAAGAATATCGTTTCTTTTCATTTCTTCTACTACATGCCGTCTTTTCCAGAAAACTAAATAAATAAGGGTAATGAACAAGAGCCCCATGTTAGCAATCAAAATAGTTGATTGAGTATTGTTTCGTGCAATTAATTCTATTTTCTGACTAAACAAAAATACTAAAAAGGCCTGTACAAAAAAGGCAGAAAAAAAGAATGGATTTACTTCAAGAAACATTATGAAGGCAAAACAGATTCCAATAAAAGCAATAAGACTATTAATCATAGAGGTTGCCAGCAGGAGCGAAAACAAAATTACTTCCAGACTGACAAATGCATATATGGCAAGTATCTTCGAAGGCATTTTACAATGCATGGAAATAAGACCGATGCTGCCTACAAGAATATAAAAACCATAATATAGAAAAACAAAAAATGGTTCCCTTTTTACAAAGATTGAAAAAACTATCTGCAAAGCAAATAGAAAACTGCCAAAGATAAGAGCAATAATAAACAAAACCTTGAGAGTCTGGATATTCTTTTTTTCAACCGCCGGAAAATTTTTCTCCGGAATCTTATACCGATTAACCCACGAATCCGATTTCATGATTGTTAAATTATACCATGAAAAGACGAATTTGCAATTTTTTTACTTGAGAAGGAATGGCGGATATACTATTCTGTTTTTATGACTCTCTTATCCAAAAAAGAAATGATTGAAGTATTCTCAAGATGGCAGGCAAAAAATCCTTCCCCAGCTTCGGAACTGGATTATGTAAATGCCTTTACATTACTGGTTGCGGTTGTACTCAGTGCACAGACCACGGATAAGGGTGTAAACAAAGCTACCGGTCCGCTTTTTAAGGTTGCCGACACACCCGAAAAAATGCTCGCTCTCGGAGAAGAAGGACTGATTCCTTATATACGTACAATCGGTCTTTACAAAAACAAAGCAAAGCACGTTATTGGACTTTCTAAAAAACTGATTGATGATTTTGGAAGCGAAGTTCCAGAGGATCGAGATGCCCTTATGACCTTGCCAGGAGTTGGCCGAAAAACCGCGAATGTTGTTTTGAACGTAATTTTCCATAAGCCGACTATGCCGGTTGATACACATCTGCTCAGAGTGTCGCCAAAGATTGGACTAGCAGAAGGTAATACACCAGAGACTGTAGAAAAAAGTTTGCTTGAAAGAATACCTCCAGAGTTCCTGCCAAACGCCCACCACTGGATTTTGCTGCATGGCCGGTATGTTTGTACCGCTCGAAATCCTAAGTGCGATGAGTGTATCATTCATGATATATGCAAGCATAATGAATAGCAGTTCTGATTTTTCAGAACTCTTGAATTCTTATTAAAACCTCGTTACATTAAAATTATGAACGAAACACTCAGCTCAATTGGTGAGGCTGCCAGCAATGCCGCCAATGATATTTTCTTAAACAAAACCGATTCTTTCATCTGCTGGATTAAAAGTTTTATTACCTGGGAAAATCTTTTTAAGTTACTCGGCACCCTTTTGATTCTTTTTGCAATCTGGGTAATTTTCCGTTTAATTGCAAAAGCAATCCGCCGTGTACCTGAAACAAAACTGCCGGCTCAGCGCGCAGCTATAATCGTAAAATTCGTCCGCTACATTTTTTACGTTGTCGTTGTACTTTATGTACTCGGACTTTTTGGAATCAACCTCAAAGCAATCTGGGGAGCTGCCGGAATTGCCGGAGTTGCAATCGGTTTTGCAGCACAGACCTCGGTAAGTAATCTTATCAGCGGCCTCTTTGTTCTGACTGAAGGTTCTATTCATGTTGGTGACACAATTATCGTCGGCGATGTTACCGGAATTGTAGATGAAGTAAAACTTCTTTCTGTTCGTGTTCACACTTATGATAATCAGATGGTTCGTATTCCAAACTCAACAATTATTGGAAGCAACCTTACAAATAACTCATATCACAACAAGCGCCGTCTTACTCTCAAGGTTGGTGTAGATTATTCAACTGATATGCGCACTGCTCTGGAAACTCTTAAGAAAGCTCCAACTCTCTGCCCTACAGTTTTGAACGATCCTGCTCCTGCAGTATGGTTCGATGGCTTTGCAGACAGCAGCATTAATCTTGTTGTTGCAGTATGGTTTAAGCCAGTTGATTTCTTGCAGACTAAGAACGATCTTTACATTGCAATCAAACAGGTACTCGACGAAGCAAATATTTCTATTCCGTTCAACCAGTTAGATGTACATATGAGCGGAAACTAATGAACTACTACGACAAATACGACTGGCAGACTATGCTTACTCAGCATGGTCCGGCCAATTATGATATCTCTGAATATTTTGACATTCTTTGTCCGCGCTCGGACTATCCGGATTTTTTAGACCGCTATATTGAACTTCCTGTTTTACAGAGACTTGCAGGCATTGGTCTGCTATGCGGCACAGACTGGACAAAACTTTATCGCAACAGATTTTATTATTCCCGCCTTGACCACAGCAAAGGAGTTGCGCTGATTGTCTGGCATTTTATACACGACAAGGCCCAGACGATTGCAGGCCTTTTGCATGATATTTCTACACCTGTTTTCAGTCACGTATCTGATTTTAGGAAGGGTGATGCTCTCACACAGACTGCCACAGAAGAACCAACTGCACAGATTATCCGCGGAGACAAAGCACTGAATCACTTGCTTGCAGAAGACGGACTTACCACCGCACAGGTTGAAGATTATCACATCTACCCGATTGCAGATAATGAGATTCCACAGCTTAGTGCAGACCGCCTTGAATATATGTTTCCATCTGGAATGGCTCTTGATGGCAGCTGGACAATGGAAGAAATCCGCCGCTGTTATAACGATATCACAGTTTTGAAGAATGAAGACGGGCAGGATGAACTTGGATTCCAGACCTTAGAAATTGCAGAGCTTTATTGTGAACATTTTTGTATGATTGGGCATATTCTTCAGTTGAATGAAAACAAGCTTGCATTGCACATGCTTGGTCAGATTATGAACATGGCAGATAAAGCAGGTCTCTTGAACGAAACAGATTTTATGACACTCAGCGAAAAAGATGTGATGGAAAGATTAGATGGATTGCTTCGTTGCACTCGCAATGACATTCTGGCCAGATACTACCACACCTTCCGTACCATGACTTCAATTGAGCACACAGATCATGCATTGCCTGAGGATGAATACTTTTGCGTGAACTTAAAGGTTAAGCAGAGATACATTAATCCGCTGATTTGTGATAAGAGACTTTACGACATCTCTGAAAAAGCGCGCCGCATAATCGACGACTTCAAAACCTACCACGACACTGCATATGGTTGCGTGAAGCTTGTTTAATCACTAAAATAGAGCCATGATTGAATTAACCAGTAAACAGAGAAAGAATCTCGAAAAAATCGCCCACGACCTTCAGCCGGTTGTAATTGTGGGCGGCGCAGGCGTAACAGACGGCGTTGTATCTATGGTAGAAAACTCGCTTGCAGCACACGAACTCATTAAAGTAAAGTTCAACGAATACAAGGATGAAATCCACGAACTTACAACAGAACTTTGCGAAAAAACAGATGCTACACTCGTACGCATCATCGGCTTTACAGCAATTTTATTCCGCGAGGCTGAAGAGGAAGAAGACAGAAAGATTAAACTTTAGAAAATGCCCATCTAACAATTGCAAGGGCATATTTCATCTGGCTTTCGGGCAGGAAGACGTAAGCTTTCTGCTCGCCTTCTTCTCCATTATTAGTCAACTGCATTACACTATTTGAAACCGACAAAACCGCAGTGAGAGAACTCAGCGGAATCTCACTTGCCCCAGTCTTAGAAAAAATCATAGCCCGCTGATTCGTAACAACAAAATCACCTTCATTATCTTTTTGAACAGTTTCAGTTGCATAAAGGATTTTTTCATCAGGATTCAGTTTGAGCCGTAAAAAATGAACAAGCGGAGTTTTAGCATCCTCTGCGAGCGGCAGCTTATAAAGATTTGTATCTACATAAGGATTTTCATAAACATCTTTTTTTGCAGCACCGTGGAAATTACGCCACAAAATTAAAATCAGAATAATCAGGAAAAACAAGAAGACATAAAAACTGCGCCCAAGAGTACGACCGCTCTGTTTTTTCACAGAACGAGGCAATCTTTCTTCATCAGTATTTTCTTTATTCTCATCAGATTTTTTCTTTTTATCTGATTCAGGTGCCGTCTTTTTGTCTTTTTTAGAAGATTTCCCCGGATTTACAGAAGATTCAAAAGCAGTTTCACCACCAGAATATTTGAACGGCAGGGAAACACCACCAGTATTATAGGAAGGTTCAACAAGAAGAATCAGTGCAACAAGAGAACTATAAAGCACAGTTCCTGCTGCAGTGATTATTATTTTTCGTTTTTTCTTCCAGCTGGTCATAAACCACATAAGGGCCAGACCAACCGGAATTAAAACTATTGAACAGAAGCAGGCTATTGTAATGATTGAAAACAGTTTACTTTTTTGCATCATCTTCCCCCATCACTTGTCCCGCTTCAGTTTTTTATTTTACACCCCATTCTGCATAATATGCATCGAGTGCTTTTTTGATATCATCAGTGATTACAGATTTATCGCCATTTGTGTAAAGCGCATCTACAACCTCAGACATTGCAACAATTGCACGAGCCGGGAAACCGTATTTTTCTGTAATTACTTCGAGGGCTGATTTTTCGCTATCTGGAGCACGCTCTTCGCGGTTCAAACTTACAATTTCGCCCACGATTTTGATGCTGCCAGGAGTTGTCTCAAGTGCTTTGATTTTTGGATAAACTTCTTCAATTGATTTACCAGAAGTTGTAACATCTTCAATAATCACAACCTTATCGCCATCCTGAATCTTGTAACCTAGGATTGCGCCTTTGTCAGCACCGTGATCTTTTTCTTCTTTACGGTCGCAGCAATATTTGATTTCCTTACCATAAAGTTCGCTATAAGCAACAGCAGTAACTACAGCAAGAGGAATTCCCTTATATGCAGGGCCAAAGAAAACGTCGATGTCATCACCGAAATTGTCATGAATTGCTTTTGCGTAGTATTTTCCAAGCTGGGCAAGCTGACCGCCAGTAACATAGCCACCGGCATTCATAAAGAAAGGAGATTGACGACCGCTCTTAAGTGTAAATGAACCAAACTTAAGAACGCCACACTTTACCATAAAATCAATAAATTCTTTTTTATAACTTTCCATAATGATTATTTTATCAGAAATAAAGTGTTCTAGCAAACTGTTTAGCAGCCTGTATAAATCCAGAAAACGGCGAGTCCATAGGATATTTTACTTAAATTTATTTTTTTTACTTAAAATTTTTTGACAGCCTAGTTAAACGATTTTATACTTTAGTAAAACGTTTAATAAAAAAACGTAAGGAGTAAAAAAATGAAAAAACTAAAAATCGTGTCGGCACTTGCGGCATTATCCATGCTTGCAAGCGTATTCGTAGGCTGTGGCGGTGGCCCAGATGATTCTGGAACTAGCACTCCGGCACCTACCCCTATCGTCGATCCCGTAGATCCTGTGGACCCAGTCGATCCTGTTGATCCTAAGGATCCTGAAGAATCAACTCTGGTAACAAAAGAATTCACTCAGCCTGATCTTGAACTTGACAGTTCTAAGATTCAGGGTGGATGGGCTTACGTTACTTATTCACTTGATGACTATGCAGGAAAAGATGTTACTATCGACTTCTCTTGCGAAATGAAAGTAGAAAACTCTGGAACAAAAGCTCAGAAGCTACAGTGGCAGGTAAACAATGGAGGAGATTACCCTGAAGTTGTAGCACGTGAGTTTGCACCAACAGAAACGGACTTTGTTACTGTTGCTGGAAAAAATGCAACTCCAATCACAGTTGCAAGTGGAGCACTTTTATATCTTTCTACATATCAACTTGATACAGCAGATCTTAAGATTACTGTAAAGAACATCAAATATACAGTAAGCTACGGTAGCGATGGAAATGAAGAGCCAGAACCAGAAGCAAAAACATATCCAACTGATATCTTTACTGTAGGAGAAGCTGACTCTTGTGGTATTACTCTTCGTGATACAAAAGAAGCATTTACTATTTTCGAGACAGGTTCAGCAGCTAGTCCAATTACAACAAACTCAGATGGTTCAGTAACTTGGGTTGCTACTGCTGCTGGTGGTGGCGGTGGTGGAGTTGCTTTCTACGCAAAATCAAACAAAGAAGAAATCAACATTGCCAACTACAAATCTATCGATATTGAACTTGTTTACAGCCCAATTACAGGAAAATGGAATCCAAAGGCTAAGAAACCTGGCTTCTGTATGCGAATTCTTCCTTGGGATTCGACAGGTATGTTCGGTGGATTTGAAGATCTTGAATATTTTGATGCAGAAGAAGACTTTGGAACTCTCACAAAAACAATAGAGATTCCAGATGACTTTGCAAACAAAGTAATTGCAAGTTCAGACTTTGACTTTATACTTGGCTTTGCAATCAAATTCAATGATTACAACCGCGGAAATACAAACGGCGACCAGCTTAAAGTTCAATTGAAGAATGTTAAGTTCAATCCAAAAGAAAATGCTGCTGAAGATAAGAAATTTGATGATGGTCTTGATGTTGCAGATTATGGAACAGTACAGTCTGTTGAATATAAAACAAAAGACTGGGCTGAATACAAGGCTAAAGAGACAGCAATTAGTAATGCAAAAGATGCATTAGCCAAAGCTAAAACTGAAGAGGAAACTGCAGCTGCACAGAAGAAATTAGACGAAGCAAATGCAATTGAATTATCAACAAGCTGGACTG
>JAEEGJ010030707.1_pt1 | contig 10473 bp, 6 predicted proteins | sample 8958761 | NCBI WGS metagenome assembly JAEEGJ01 (sample SAMN16246546, study PRJNA631951) | gut metagenome | biome: gut microbiome; feature: rumen; material: RS-attached | host: Bos | place: Iran: Karaj | collected 2018-10
GATATATGTTAAGATCCATCCTGATAATTGAGAAGTTTTCTGTCTCATTTTGCTTTCTTCTAATAGTTTATATTCTTTTATTATCCTCTATGAAAATGCAGCAAAATTATAAAGACAGACTCAAGAACTGATATGAACGCAATTGTTATTGCTATTATGATTATCAGTTTCGTCAGTCTAACCGTTTTCGAGCTCTGTCCAACCGACCGGAATTTTTTAGTAGTAAAAACTATTACTACTATGGAGAATACAAACATAACATACATTAAGAGTGCATATGGGGATATCATATTTGCAAATAAAATACGCCATTCAAAGACCGGCATCATATCATGTATCGCGAAGGGTCTGATACAATTAAGAAGTATAAGACATAATGATATGATCATCGTACCTATTCCCATCATCTTAAACCACTTAAAGATATTGTTCTTCTCCATTGTTGAATAATCAGCCATTTTTTCGGCTACCTCTTTAACTTCACTGTTCATGTTTTCTTCCTTTCTTTCTCCGTCAATAATCTCGCGGATATCCACATCGTACAGTTCAGCAATATCAACCAGCATAGAGATATCAGGCATGTAAGCCCCTGTCTCCCAACGTGATATTGTGCGACTGGATATACCTAGTTTTTCTGCTGCTTGTTCCTGCGTAAAGCCCATATTTTTACGCAATTCTCTCAAGAAGTTTCCTATTTTCTTCTGATCCATTTTTCTCCTCCTTTCGAGCACGAGCTTAGCAGAATAACTATTTCAAAAACACGACATAAACAGCGAATTTAGACCATCCGACAAATTTGTCTAGTTTAAATATACTGGAATAAACTTTTTCAAGCTACTGTTTTACTATACCATATAACTTCACGAATCCTCCACAATAAATAGTAAAAGAGCGTGTCGGGGTAGACACGCTCTTTTGGAGAAGGTATTTTGTTACTTATGGGGGGAGTTTTCATTCGAGCTTTTATTGGTCGGTATCGAGCTGTAAGGTGCACAAAATCTAGCTTCCCTGCATTTTATCACAACTGTCATAATCGGTAAAAGGCGGTCTTCACTCAATCAATTTTGATAAGTAATTTGATAAGTAGACCACCTTTATATTTCATAATCTCTCGAAATATAAACCGCTTTTATTTTGCAACACCTTTAGTGTAACAAAATATTCTATATTAATGCAAAGTTACAGTATCTCCTGTTTCCCCAAGGAATACAATATATCCACCTTCAGGTAGAGGTATGTTGTCAGACGCATTCTTCATATGAGTTGAGTAAACCACCTCATAAAATTGGTTATATACATAGATATTCGAGTTTTCCGGTCGTTCTATCGCCATGCTTTTCCCAGCAATATCATCACTTATCTTATACCAGGACGCCTCATTAGTTACAAGTTTTACTTCATCCACATTACTATCAAAAACAGGTAATTCATCTATCATACAATATTTTTTATCTGTTTCAGAATCTATAATAGTCATTTCTGTACCATCTTTTTTTGTATCTTTCACAATTTGGATATTGTCAAGATCACGATTCACTATAGATTCTATACTGGTAAAAAAGTGCGCCTCAGAATTGTTACTTATTTTCAAAGTCGAGCCCAAAGTACCAAGCTCTGCAAACCTGACATATCCCGGGATTTTTTCATTCATACTAAGCCCCACAAAGGGAGATTCGTAATTTGTCGAAGAATAACCATCACCATATAAAACAAATGTCTTCTCATTCATCTGCATCCAATCACTCAGCACATCTTCACTTACTTTATTATCTTCCAGCTTTTCCGCAGCATAGATAGACATATTCTCTGTACCAAGTCCATAATAGCCATAAGACACATCCGCTTTTATATATGTATTTCCGTTCTTCTCCTCGAACCTGAGTATTTCTTTATCCAGACTGACACTACCATCCTTATCTACTTTGACAAATCCACCATCTGCATATTTGAACTGGGTCTTTTCATCCGTATCCTTATAAACGTGATCCATATAGAGGGAATCGTCTTCAAAAGAGATATACACAACCTCCGAACCACCCATTGTACTCATATAATAATATCCTTCATAATTCTTATATTCTTCAGGTACTGTATCCTCAAATACTATCTCATCTTCAGATGTAGTCTCTACTTTGATGCCTTTATCCTCAAGAACTATTTTCATGAGTTCCCGACAAAGAAACTCATTCTTAGAACTATCTCCACCTGCCGAAAGAACCGAAACAGATATCTTCTCATCAGGGGCAACCATAAGACAAGCATGCTGATTCGAAAGATCACCGCCCTTGCCTATAACCTTAACATCTCCACCTTCACAAGATATATACTCTGCCATATCCCAGCCAAGACCATTACACTGTTGATATACATTGGTGTTTTCTCCATCTTCATTCCACCGAGTTGCCATTTCATTCTTTGAAGCTTCTGTAAGTAAAGTTTTGTCTCCGGTAAAAAATGCGCTGCCGAATCTTGCAACTTCAGAAGCCGTTGCGATCACACCTCCACTTCCGATGGCATTACAGTACTCATTATCATTTAATGTATTACCATATTTATATATCTCTACAGCCAAAGAATCCTTCATCATATTAACCGGTGTGCCAGTATGTTGCAGGTCTAACTTCTCTACGATATTCTCATCCAGGTAATCGGTAAAGCTCATTCCACTCACATTTTCTACGATAATCTCAAGAAGAGTAAAACCATCATTACAATATGCAGAATATTCACCCGGAGTAGCCTTGAGCACCTGTCCTGACAAGTTAGCAAGCACTTCATCTTTATAATTCTCATCATAATCCTCATACAACGACTCATTACTATAGGTACTTCCCATAATACCGGATGTATGATTCATTAACATACGAACTGTGATATCCTTATATCTTTCATCTTCCATAGTAAAATCGGGAATGTACTCCGTAATAGGAGCATCCAGTTCCACCTTTCCCTGATCCACTAACTGCATGACACAGGTTATCACATATACCTTACTGACCGAACCTACACAGTAGACTCTTTCAGCGTATGGATTATTTTCATTATTATATGTATTCAGAACTACATTCTCATCTGACATGTCCGACTTAGCCTGCACAGAAGAAACCCCTGCCCCAATACTTACCACACCGATCATAAGTAGAGCTGCAAATGTATATTTATATCTATTTATTTTCATTTGTTTTTCCTTTCATAAAAGTGCCTAAATTACTCTGTCATAAGTTCTGTTACTGATATCTTCTTTATCTTGCCGGCAGAAATATAAGTCATTAGATAGCAAAACCCTGCCATGAGTATACTGACAATTATAAGCAGCGGAATATTTGTATGCATATCAACACCAAAAGCAATAATCCAGATTGCTTTATTCAAATATACAGCTAAAAATGCAGATATAATAACAGACAGACAAGTAACCGGCATAAACCCTACCGCAATCTGTGTCATAAGATCCTTTGATGAATACCCGAGTCCCTTCATAATTCCAAGCTCTTTTCGTCTTCTCTTAACATTTGATGAGGCAATTATTCCCAATATAACCGCAACTATTATTCCATCTACGATTATCGACACTATACAGAAAGCATTAAGTCCTATCACAATCGTTTTTAACTGCGATTCCATAATATGCTTATCCTGACTTGTATCCTTTATAACAAACTCTCTACTATTTCCTGTATATACCTCATCTCCTACTTGAACAGCCCAGTCAAGACTTGTAACTCCATATCTGGAAATAAGAGTAGCTATCTTCTGCTGTGCTTCAGCACTCAGCTGTTGTTCCAGAGAATCCCCTGATTCAGGTGACGCTAATGCTGTGTCTGCACTCATTCCGTAGATTGCATATAAATTAGTTTCAAATTCATCAACATCGATACCATCTTTCAGATATACATGTAATAAATCTGCCGTAGCAGGGCCATTTAATCTCTTGTATCCATCAGATGTAACATAGAGACAGACATTTCCATCCACCATATTACTCGCAATTCCGGTAATGATGTATTCCTGTTCGATTCCATTTTCTTCTAGAACGATACTATCTCCAATATTTCTGTTTTCGTCTCTGCTTCTTTTTATGGATATCATTATCTCATTATCCAGTTCAGGACATCTTCCAACTGAAGGCTTAATTAGCTCAACTCTGGAATAATCATCATAGCAGAATATATGTCCACTGTTATCTGATCCCTTAACATTTATAAACTCAGTATTGTAAGTCACAAGAACCTTTCTTACCTCCGGCATATTCTCCAACTCTTCAGCAATCTTATATGGATCCACACCGGAATTAAGTGTGATATCAAGGTCTCCTGTTTCCTCACCTCCTATTTCCATAAATCCATCAGTACCTTTGCCGAGGAATGATAATGAAACTGAGCAGAAAAGAAACGAAGTTCCTGCAAGAACTATACAGAGACAGATTCCCAGATGTGATCTGATATTTCTTATGCTGTCCTTAAATGATAACCTTAGATTTATATATTTCTTTAAATTTTCTAACGGGAGAATATTTCGCTTAAAATGATGTGTACTTATACCCTTTCTAAACGCCATAACCGGTGGATATTTCTTTACTCTCCGTGCCTTAATAAAGGCTATGCAGATACAAAGAAATGTTACCATGAGTATAACCGGTATTATTTTAATAACTCCCAAAGGACCACTCCACCCTCTTCCAAGCATTGCTGATATAGTATTGTCTACCAACGGTGTAACGAGAGCCGCTAATATTCCACCAATTACTGCACCAGCCCCTGAGGAAACAGCATATTCATATACATAAGCTAAGGATATCTCTCTGCTTCTGTATCCTAAAGCCTCCAAAACTCCAATGCTTTGCATCTGGTCATCTATATCATTTCCAATCTTTTTTATCACCAACAAGCATGAAGCTGCAAAAGCTATAAGCGATATCAGGATCATCATATAAAAAACTATTTTTATATATATTGTTTCAGCAATCTTCTCATCATCAAACCCTGTGGAGCATTCTCCTTTTAGATTTTCTCCAGTCACTTCTTTGCATCTATCAAAATAATCCTTCATATTAAAGTCATCCGGAGCATCAAATGAAATAAGTATTTGCTTACTATAAAAGCTTGAAAGAAGCCTGTAATCTGAGGAATTAACAATACACTTATATCCTATTCCTAAATAGCTCCATAGACCCGTATTGTAAAATCCAACAACGGTAAAGGGGTACTTTGTTCCTCCAGATACAATATTAACTACATCTCCAACCTGATAACCATTATTATATTTAAAGAAGGATGGCATCCAGATAGGATGCTCTATACTACTTATCTCTGGCTCGGACAAGCTTTCCAGCTTAGCAAAATCTTCCAGTTTTAACTCCGTATCCTCAGTAACAAACAGCAAATAATAATCTGTTTTCTCACCATCCTTCTCTACTGATGTAAGTCCTTGTAAAGCATCACATTTGCTTAATTTGTCTACAGTGTATTCTTTTTCAAGTATATCTCTATACGTGTCACGATAATATTCCTCGTCCATGAAAAATGAGTTATTAACACTGCCACTTTCCTCAAAACTTCTGTCGAATGCACTTCCTACCTTTGAGGCATTTATCATAAATATTCCAATCATAAGAGTCGATACAAGTGTAAGAAATGCGATTGCAAAAGCTTCCTTTTTACTTTTCTTTAAATTGAATAATGATAATCTTAGTATTTTCATATTTACCATCCCATCTCGTCTAAGAACTGCTGAAGTCCAGCTCGACGTTCCTTAATATCGTCAGTTCCGTATGTCTGCATTCTGTATTCGCCTTCGATTCCACCATCTCTCAGGAAGATAACTCTTGTTCCTCTAAGCGCAGTCTTTAGATCGTGAGTTACCATTACGATGCTCTGTCCGTTCTTATGAACCTCTGTGAAGATGTCCAGCACATCCTGTCCAGACGCAGAGTTAAGCTGACCTGTTGGTTCGTCTGCAAAGAGGATCTTCGGATCATTGATTACTGCTCTCACTATACCTACTCGCTGTGCCTCACCACCTGACAGCTGATTAGGATACTTATCCCACATCTCCTGAAATATACCAACTTTTGTAAGAAGGTTCTTTGCTTTCTTAACTAAGTCCGGTGAATTCTTCTGAACTATGAGTGCTCCTGTCAGAACATTGTCCAGGATGGTCTGATTTTCTAAAAGATATACGCTCTGAAATACAAATCCACAGTTACCTCTACGAAATACTGCAAGCTCATCATTTGAATAATCCTGAATCTCTGTGTTACCAAAGAGAACCTTTCCCATTGAAGGCTTGTCCATTCCGGATAGCGCATATAGAAGTGTGGACTTTCCCGATCCTGATGCTCCCATAATTACTGTGAAGTCACCCTCTATAATTTCCATATCTAAGTTTTTTATTACATGCTGCTGTCTGCCGCCATTTGAAAATGACTTGCAGAGTTTTTCTGTTTTTAAAATAGATGAAGCCATATATAACACCCTTTCTTTCTTAATTCTAAGGGTATTATATATGACTCCAAAATCTAGTTCATAAAATGAAAATAATGAAATTCTAAAAAAATTCTAAAATGATGACAAGACCAGAAGATAATAAGCCTTTCATGCTTGCATGAAAAAGGCTTTATTATCTTACTGGTCGCAAAAACATGAGGATGTAGCAAATTGCTTTTTAAAGCAATGAAGCGGAATCCGAATGTTTTTAGAATTGCGAGAGTTACGAAGTAACGGAGCAATTCGTAGTCATCATAATGTATAAAGGTTAACTAAGCGGAATGATCAGTTTAATCAGAAGTCCATCCCCATCCGACTCCGCTATCAGATCTCCACTCATTTTCTTCATAAGTGTCTTTGCAATATATAGCCCCATGCCATTTCCGTCTTTATCTGTATTTTCCCAATCCTTTCCACGATAGAATTTGTTGGTTATAAGATCAAGTTCATTTTCCGGAACTCCAGGACCATGGTCACTTATACTCATCTCAAGGAACCTATCCACCAGCACGTAAGATATATCTATCACAGTATCAGCATATTTGTAAGAATTTGCTATGACATTTCCTATAACCTGCGCCATTCGTTTCTTATCTATATTTATAACAACCGCCGGAATATCTTCCATAATCACAAGATTTTTATTGTCAAAGCTTCGAACTATTTCGCGCAGAATCTCTGACTCTTCATCAGCTGGACTCACTCTGAATTCACCAAGATCATTCAGTGTTGATGCGAATAAATCTGACACAAGTGTATCAATCTGTTCAGTCTTCTCATGTATTCCAGATGTATCTTCAAGCATATCAGTTATTTCTTCTTTGCTAAATGCTACATCTTCATCTTTTTCTTTCGAATCAAGCTTAGTCCTTAGCCTCATTTCCATAAATTCCGTTGTCACCTTTATTCCTGTAACAGGAGTTTTTAAATCATGACTAAGTGATGCGACCAGTTCCCTCTCTTTCCTCTGAAGCTCAAGCTCTCTCTTTCTTGACTCTGCAAGTTCTTCCCTCATAATATCAAAGCTTTCAGAGAAAGCACCGAACATATTTTCCCTGTCCATTTCAAGCGGTTCATCCAGTTTCCCCTGAGCTACTTTAGCAGCAAAATCTTTCATTCTCCTGAACGGTACAATTATCGAATGCCTGATATAAATCCCATAACACGAAGCAGCTATGAGTATCAGTAAACAGCAAATACATGTACCAACGATAAAACTAGTTCTTAATACTCTGAACTCATCCATCCCGTCATCAATCATAATGACTGTTCCCCATACACTATCCCCTTTTTTTAGAAACATATATGGGTATCGATTCTGCACTGCATTTTCCACGGAAATATCATTCAAGATAGCAGAGTCCTCAATGTGGGAATAAAGCACATTGTTAGTTTTATCTATTATCACAAACTCGCACTCAAAGTCTTCTGCATCCAGCTTAGTAAGATTACCCACATTTTCTTCAGCCCTCCCGACAATCTTATTCAGAAGAACAATTTGTTCGCGAGACTTATTATCCGATCCGGCACCTGTATCTTTAGTTATAACTATGAGTAATATTACACCGATAACGAATACCAAAGACATTATAAACAAAGCATTTAAATATCTCTTCATTCATCCACCTTTTCTACAACATATCCAACACCCCATACTGTTTTTATAACAGTTGGATTCTTAGGATCATCCTCAATCTTTCCCCGGAGTTCACGTATATGTACAGTAATTGTTGCGTCACAAGTATACTCATCTCCCCATACTTTTTCCAGAAGTTCGTCTCTCGTTACTACTCTGCCAGCATTCTCCAGAAGATATAATAGGAGTTTATATTCCATATCTCTAAGCTCTTCACTCCGTCCATTTTTAGTAAGATTATGCATAGATATATCAAGATACGCTCCATCTCTGATAAAAATCTTCTCATCTGAAGTTGGAGAAGCTTTTTGAAATGACTCGGCTACAAGCCTGGCATTTTCCTTTGCCTTCTCATATCTTGCAAGAACCGCTTTAACCTTGGCAAGAAGAATGTTCGTTGTAAATGGCTTCGTTATGTAATCGTCACCACCAATATTAAGTGCAATAAGCACATCATCATCACTTGTCCGCGCACTGATGAAAAGAATTGGCATATCATACTTCTCTCTAATCTCCGTACAGAGGTCAAAACCGGATTTATCACCCAGATTAATATCCAAAAGAAGCAGAGATACTGAATTTTTATCCAAAAACTCTACGGCATCCTCATATGTAGTTACATAGGTTGTTTTAATCCCAACAAAATTAAAATACTTTGATGTGGAACGAGCAATAAGCTCATCATCATCAACCATAAGTACCTTGTAATCGTTTTCTTTCATTATTATCCTCGTTTCAAATCATTTTCATCTTAGAGTTCCAAAGCAGTAGACCAGCCTCCCATACAAGAAAGATAGCCTCCTTTTAAAAATATGTCAATCGTTCATTCGGTAATTTGGCGTATTTATATTCGATGTACAAATATTATTTTGCAACACTCATTGTGTAACAAAATAAATATATCCACAACCAGTAACGCTATATAAACTAATGCATTTAACAAAGTCTCTCTTTTTAATATTTCTGAAAACACAGGAAAATAAAGAACTTTCGGATTATTTTTGATAAGTTATTTGATAAGTAACACAAGAATAACAGATAAAAACAGATGTCTTGCAGGAGGAAAACTCAGCAAGATTTTTATTATTTTTGTAAAGTTCGAAAAATTTTGATAAGTAATTTGATAAGTAGACGTAATATCGGGCTTATAACATGTTTTTTCAAAATCACATCCAGCACCCGCAAACCCGCATAAACTCTAGACAGTAAAAGAGCGTGTCGGGGTAGACACGCTCTTTTGGAGAAGGTATTTTGTTACTTATGGGGTGTAGCAAAAAACTATATAATGTATTGGGGGGTTACAAGTATTATTATACCCATATCCCTTAAAAAGTGTTCACAAAAAAGAAATTTATTTAAATATTTTTTTGTATATTATAACCAAGTTTTATGCAACACTCACAATGAGTTATGCATTATATCTCATTTTAAGCATTTCGGTTGTACACATTTACCAATATTATTTGTTCTCATCAAATAATTCCAGGAATTCAGCACCAGTAACTTTTTCTTTTTCAAGAAGTAATTCTGCTGACTTGTGCAAAATGTCAATATTCTCTTTGAGAATGCGTTCTGCTTCGCTGTAGCAATAATCTATTATCTTCTTTACCTCTTCATCTATCTGGGCCGCTACAGCCTCACTGTAAGGCTTCTGATGGCCAATCTCGCGTCCTATGAACACTTCCTCGCCTTCGCCAGCCTCGTAGCTTAGGAATCCAAGATTTTCTGAGAAGCCATATTTTGTGATCATGCTTCTTGCAACGCTCGAAGCCTGCTTGATATCCTGAGAAGCTCCAGTGGTAATGTCATCAAAGATCAGCGATTCAGCAATACGTCCACCCATTGAAACCTGAATGTTCTGAAGCATTCTGGTTTTTGACCAAAACATCTCATCCTGATCAGGAAGTGGCATTGTATAACCACCTGCCCCTGAACCATTTGGAATAATCGAAATAGTATAGACCTCTTCCATCTCGTCAAGTAAGTGGAACAAGATAGCGTGACCTGACTCATGGTAAGCTGCAATCTTCTTTTCTTTCTCAGAAACCACACGAGATTTCTTTTCAGTTCCTATTCCAAGCTTAATGAAAGCATCATCAAGGTCTTTCTTTGTAATGTATTTTCTTTCTTCTTTAGCTGTCTTTATGGCAGCTTCATTAACCAGGTTTTCCAGATCAGCACCTGAGAAGCCTGCTGTAGTTCTGGCAATCTCGTGAAGATCCACATCATCCCCGAGAGGTTTCTTCTTAGTATGAACCTTAAGGATAGCCTCTCTACCCTTAACATCAGGGCGACCAACCATAACTCTTCTATCAAATCTTCCCGGTCTTAGAATAGCAGGATCAAGAATAT
>JAEEGJ010030708.1_pt1 | contig 10473 bp, 9 predicted proteins | sample 8958761 | NCBI WGS metagenome assembly JAEEGJ01 (sample SAMN16246546, study PRJNA631951) | gut metagenome | biome: gut microbiome; feature: rumen; material: RS-attached | host: Bos | place: Iran: Karaj | collected 2018-10
CGTTCTGCATGAATTCGCCCTTGATGTGGTAGCCCGGGCCGCCCATGCCCGTCCCCTGCGGGTCGCCGCCCTGGATCATGAAGCCGGGGATGACGCGGTGGAATATGAGCCCGTTATAAAAGCCGGAACTCACGAGAGAGATGAAGTTATTGACGGAATTGGGCGCTATTTCGGGATAGAGCTCGGCCTTGATGACGCCGCCGTCCTCCATCTCGAAGGTCACGATGGGATTGCTCATTTTATTTCCTCCTGATCAGTTGTTTTTCTCTTTGAGGGCGCGGTCCATGACGCGCTTTGCGTCCCGCTCGGCGGCGGCGTCGCGCTTGTCATGGAGCTTTTTGCCCTTGCACAGGCCGAGCTCGACCTTGACGAGCGGCCCGCTGAAATACACGGACAGCGGGATGAGCGCCATTCCGTCCTGCTTGACGCGGCCGTAGAGGCGCATTATCTCGCGCTTGTGCATGAGGAGACGTCTGTCGCGCATGGGGTCCTTGTTGAAGATGTTCCCCTGCTCATAGGGGCTGATGTGCATGCCGCGCACGAACAGCTCCCCGTTTTTCACGGCGCAGTAGGAATCCTTCAGATTCAGCTTCCCCTGACGGATGCTCTTAACCTCCGTCCCGGAGAGGGATATACCCGCCTCGAAGCGCTCCTCGACGAAATACTCGTGGAAGGCCTTGCGGTTTTGCGCGACGGTCTTTATTTTCTTTTCCGCCATGGTCCTCCCCCGCTTTCAGCTTACTTGTTGTCGACGGAATACATATGAGCCATGAGCTCGAGCATCTGGCAGGAATAGCCGAACTCGTTGTCGTACCAGGCGACGAGCTTGGCGAAACGGTCCGTCAGCGATATGCCGGCCTTCGCGTCGAATATGGAGGCACGGCGGTCTCCGAGGAAGTCGGAGGAAACGACGTCTTCGTCCACGTAGCCGAGGATGCCCTTCATATAGGTCTCGCTGGCGAGCTTCATCTCGGCGCATATCTCCTCGTAGGTCGCGGGATCGCGGAGGTTTACCGTCAGGTCGACGACGGAGACGTCGAGCGTCGGGACGCGGAAGGACATGCCCGTGAGGATGCCGTTGAGCGAGGGGATGACCTTGCCGACGGCCTTCGCGGCGCCGGTCGTGGACGGGATGATGTTGCCGGAGGCGGCGCGGCCGCCGCGCCAGTCCTTGGCGGAGGTGCTGTCGACGGTCTGCTGCGTGCCCGTCATGGCGTGGACGGTGGTCATGAGGCCGCCGGTGATGCCGAACTTATCGTTGATGACCTTCGCAATGGGAGCGAGGCAGTTGGTCGTGCAGGAGGCGGAGGACACGATATCCATATCCTTGGTATAGGTTTCGTGGTTGACGCCGTAGACGAACATGGGGGCGTCATTGGAGGGAGCGGAGATGATGACCTTCTTCGCGCCCGCCTTGAGGTGAGCCGAGGCCTTCGGGATATCCTTGAATTTGCCGGTGCAGTCGAGCACGTAGTCCACGCCGAGATCTCCCCAGGGGATGTCCTCAGGCTTGTCTCTGTTGACGATGGCGATCTTCTTGCCGTTGACGATGAGCGCGTCGTCCGTATGCTCTACCGTCCCCGGGAAGCGGCCGTGCACGGTGTCGTACTTGAGCATGTACGCCGTGTAGTCAGGGCCCTTATGGGGATTTATCGCGACGAACTCGAAGCGCTCGTCCTCAATGCCCGCGCGGAGCACGACGCTGCCTATTCTTCCGAAGCCGTTGATGCCTATCCTGATACTCATTTGATACACCCTCCATTTATTTATAAGCCCACCGGGCCAGGGATCACTTTTTCTTGCGGAGCATACGCTCGGCGAGCGCGTACTTCCTTCGGCTGTGGTCTCCTTCGAGCCCCATCTCGTAGTGCACGCCGCCGCCTGTGAACATTATGGTCTCGTTCTTTTTCCCGTGGCAGAGGGCAAAGTCGCTCAGCTCCGCTATCGGGAAGGACTTTTCGCCGACGGAAATCGTCCCGTCCGCCAGAACGAGGTCGCCCTCGGCGACGCGGACAAGCTCGTGGTTTTCGCCGAGGCTGGCGAGCCAAGCGCCCTCATCGGAGAATATCCCGCCGCCCTTTTCGACGCGCGCGCCAAGCTCGGCGCGCTGCCAGTCGTCCCAGTCGGCTATGGTCTCAAACGGCGCGCCTTCTGCGAAAAACGCCTTGTCCGTTATCCCGGCGCGCATGCCGCACCGGCAGGAAAACACGTTCCCCTCGCCGTGCATCGTATCGACTCCGCCGCATTCGGGGCAGATGAAGAGCGCCTCTTCAAGGCCTTCGGCGAGGTGCCTGCCCTTATAGGTGAGCATCTCCTCGCGCTGCGTCTTCCATGCGTCCTCATATATATCGGAAAGGACGGCGTCGTGTATCTCCGCGACGCTCATCTTTTTGAGTTCCTCCGGCTGATAGATGCGCACGACCTTGCCGCGCATATTGCCGTGACGGCGCTTTTTCGCCCAGCGCGGATCGGCGAGGTAGCCGCCCTTGAGGCGGAAGGTCACGACGGGGACGCCCGCCGTGCGAAGGAGCTTTGCCGTGCTCGGATGCAGATCGGCCGTCCTCCCGTCGAAGCTGCGCTCGCCCTCGGGGAAAAAGCAGATGTTCTTGCCGCTTTTCAGCCTGCGGAGCATGCCGAGGACGGCGGAGGCGTCCGTCGACCCCTTCACGCGCCCTATCGGGGCGGCCATAGCCTTCATGACGATTGACTGCAGGCCCATGCGGAAGCTGTGCTCGCTGGCGAGGAAGTACATGTGCTTTGCAAACGAGAGGCCAACGAGGAACTGGTCCCAGTAGGTCGTATGGTTGGCGACGACGATATATGGATTGGGCAGCTTCAGCGGGCGCCCGAAGCGAAATCCGTAGCGCGCTCTGGTCGCTATGGACATGGGCAGTCTGAGAAAATTATAGACTAATCTGTGCCAGTTATAAACGGCGTCCATACCGTCGCCTCCCTTCTTGAGCATCTCCTATGATTTTATCACACGCCCGGTGCGAAAACAACAGCAAACTATATCCCGATCATGCTCATGACGATCAGGGCGAGGGACGCGATGAAAAACAGGATGAAGCCCGGATTGAGATACAGCGAGGAGAACATCCGCCCCTTCGGGATCTCCACGGGACCGGGCTGACACACGAAGCGGCGGCGCTTGACTATCAGAAGGATGATGCCGGCAACGCAGAGCCCGAGCAGGACCTGCGAATAGAGCGCCAGAAGCAGCATCGGTCCTATCGAGCCGGCCATGCTCCGCAGCCCTTCGACCCCGCCCTCAAGAGCGGAAAACGCGTTTTGCTGCAGTATCTCGAGGTCTATCTTTCCGACGACGAAGGAGGACACGACGGAGCCGATGAAGTTAATTATCATATGAAGCCCCATCGTATAGCGCAGCTTTCCCGTGCGCGCATAGATAAAGGCGAAGAAAAGGCCGAGGCCGAAGGCATAGAAAAGCTGGGAGAAGTTGCCGTGGTAGAAGGCGAAAAGCGTCGCGGAAAAGAGGATGGCGGCCTTGTCCCCGTAGCGGCGCATGCGGCCGACGATGAGCCCGCGGAAAAGAAGCTCCTCGAGTATGGGCCCGAGTACGACGGCGAATAATATCGTCATCAGAGGCGTCGAAGAGCTGACGGCGGCCTCGACGGGGTTTACGGCCCTGCCGCTCAAAGCGCCGAAGAGCATGTTGAGCAGGTTGCCCACGATACTGAGGGGGTACATTATGCCGAAGCACATGACAAGGGCGACCATGAACTGGCCGAACGTCATGGAGTGCTTCTCACGCTCCCGCGCGGGCACCTTTTTTATCACGGCCAGACAGACCGGGAGCCCGAATACGTATATCGGGATCATGGAAAGCGCCCAGACATACCACGTCTTCTCCGTTATCTCAGGCGCGTACGCGCTCAGGAGCAGCGCGGCGGCTATCTGGATGACGGTCGCCACGACGAGCATGGCGAAAAACGCAAAAGCAACGCGGGATATCTTTTTCTTTTCTTCCGCCGGAAACAGTCTGTCCAATCCTGTCTCTCCCTTCCCCGCGCGCATATCGCGCGGCCACATTCAATATAATGTTCCCTGCTTCTTTCGTCAAGGGCGGAAGCGGACTTATTTTAGCACTCTCTGTGTTTGAGTGCTAAAATTAACAGTCCATTCATAAAAAAATGCGTATTTGTTCATGCTGAAGAGGTATCCTGCAAGCGATGAAGCTATCAGATAACAGGCAACGCAGCGCGGCGGACGACTCATAAAGGCGGCTGCCGCCGACGGACAAATGAATGGAGGTTCAATACAATGTTCGATCTTATCCCCCGTAAATATACGACTTACAATCCCTTCCGCGAGATGGAAAAATTCTTCAGCGGCACGGCCGACCGTGAATTCCGGACCGACGTGATAGACCGGAACGACGCCTACACCATCGAGGCAGAGCTTCCCGGCTTTGCCAAGGAGGACATCAACGTCGACGTCTCCAACGACGTCCTGACGATCTCCGCAGAGCGCAAGATGCCCGAGAACAACGGCGAGTATATCTGCCGCGAACGCTTCTACGGCTCCTTCGCCAGGAGCTTCGACGTCTCCTCCGTCAAGGTCGAGGGCATCACAGTCCGCTATGAAAACGGTCTGCTGACCCTGACCCTCCCGAAGAAGGACAGCGTCATCCCCGCCTCGCGCCACCTCGACATCGAATGATCCGACCCGCCCTCTCACGAGGGCAAAACAAACGGCATGGTCAGTTCTGACCATGCCGTTTTCATTTTGTCAGTTCTTATTTTTTGTCGCTCATGCCGAGGCTGAGGTCGCCTTCCCTTATCCAGCCGAGCTTTCTGCACAGCAGGCAGAGAAGCTGGCAGATCACGGCGGGAAGAACGATGCAGACGAGCGCGAGGCCTATCCAGTGCATCGCCGTCGGCGCTATGGCGGAGGCACCGTTGGCGACGGCAGCCTCGCTCGGGGAGAACCATCCCGACCAGACGCCTATCGGCCCGACAAGGCCGCAGGTCCCCATGCCGGAGGAGACGGGCGCTCCGTTCATCTCCAGCTTGAAGACGCAGGTCGCGATGGGGCCGGTTATGGCCGAGGTAACTATGGCGGGCAGCCAGATACGCGGATTCTTGACGATGTTGCCCATCTGGAGCATGGAGGTGCCGAGCCCCTGGGATACGAGCCCGCCCCACTTGTTTTCGCGGAAGCTCATGACGGCGAAGCCGACCATCTGCGCGCAGCAGCCCGCGACGGCGGCGCCTCCGGCAAGGCCCGTAAGTCCCAGCGCGGCGCAGATCGCGGCGCTGGATATCGGCAGCGTCAGCGCGACGCCGACTATGACGGATACGGCTATGCCCATGAGGAAGGGCTGAAGCTCGGTAGCGAGCATGATGAGCTTTCCTACCCAGCTTGCGGCTATGCCTATCGGCTTTGCGATGAGGTAAGCGAGGCCGACTCCGGCGAGTATCGTAACGAGCGGAGTCACAAGGATGTCCACCTTCGTCTCCTTGGAGACGACCTTGCCGAGCTCGCCGGCGATTATCGCTATTATCAGGACGGCGAGAGGTCCGCCCGCACCGCCGAGGCTGTTCGAAGCCCAGCCCACGGCCGCAAGCGAAAAGAGCACCAGCGGCGGGCAGTGCAGCGCGTAGCCTATCGCTATCGCCATGGCTGGACCGGACATCTGGGACGCGAAATTGCCGACGGTATTGAAAAACGGCAGATGCGCCTGCGTTCCTATGGTGTTGAGTATGGTGCCGATGAGAAGGCTGCAGAAGAGGCCCTGCGCCATCGCGCCGAGCGCTTCGACGCCGTATCTTTTGCCGCTTATGACGATATCCTTGCGTTTGAGAAAGGCCTTGAATTTGCTCATTTGTCTGCCGTCCTTTCAGACCCGGTCATTTATCGAGCGTGATGTTGTCGACACCGTTCTGCTCGAACTCCTCGATATACTCGTCTATCCTGGAGGCAAGCTCGTCGGCATTTTCCGAATCTATCGGGGCGAAGTCCATGTCACGGCGGGCGAGTTCCTCGGCAAGTATCTCGTAGAAGACCGTATCCTCATAGTCCATTATCGCCTCGTGGATGCCGCCGTCGGCGAACTCCACGGACGGCAGGACCTCGTTGTCCACGACCTCGAAAAGCGAGTACATCCCGGCCTTGATGCAGTACGAAAAGATCTTCGACTCAAGCTCGTCGTAGGCCCTTATCCGCTTGTCTTCCCTCGTCGAATTGAGTATCCAGTTGCCGACGTAGACCATGTCGAGAAGACGCCGGAACTCCTTTTCCGTAAGCTCTATTTTCATTTTTGCCTCACCTCCTGACGCCGGACGCGCGTGCACCCGGCATATAGCCCAACGCGCGCCCGAGAAGGCGCGCGATCCGGGTTTCATATTATTATACACCTCTACGAAGTCAAAATCCACTATTATTTGCGGCCGTCTCTTATCGCGTTCCTCCGGATCTTTCCGTTTATCGTCTTGGGCAGCGAGTCCACGAACTCGATGATGCGCGGGTATTTGTAAGGCGCCGTCTCGCGCTTGACGTAATTCTGGAGTTTCTTTTTCAGTTCCTCCGTCGGCTCCCAGCCGCCGTTGAGGACTATCGTCGCCTTGACGACCTGGCCGCGTATCTCGTCCGGCGCCGCCGTTACGGCGCATTCCAGTACGGCGGGATGCTCGAGCAGTACGCTCTCGACCTCGAACGGGCCGATCCTGTAGCCGCTGGACTTTATGATGTCGTCGTTCCTTCCGACGAAGAATATGTACCCGTCCTCATCGCGCCAGGCCGTGTCGCCGGTATGGTACCAGCCGTCGTGCATGGCCTCGGCGGTCTTCTCCTCATTGCGAAAGTAGCACATCATCAGCCCCTCGGGGCTCGGATCGCACCGCACGACTATCTCGCCCGTCTCGCCCGGACGGCAGGGTTCGCCGTCCGCGTTGAGCAGGTCGACGTCGTAGAGCGGCGCGGGCTTGCCTATGGACCCGGCCTTCGGGCTCGTGCCCTTCAGATTGCAGACGGTTACGGTGGTCTCCGTCTGTCCGAAGCCCTCCATGAGGGTTATGCCCGTCGCGTCGCGCCAGCCGTAGAAGACGTCGGGGTTGAGCGGCTCGCCGGCTATGCAGCAATACTTCAGGCTGCTCAGGTCGAAGCTCGAAAGATCCTCGCGCAGGAAGAAGCGGTACATCGTCGGCGGGCAGCAGAGGGTCGTTACCTTATATTTTTCTATGACGGCAAGCATCTCGGCAGGAACGAACTTCTCGAAGTCGTACGTCAGGACGCAGGCTTCCATCATCCACTGGCCGAAGAGCTTCCCCCAGACCGCCTTGCCCCAGCCGGTGTCGGCTATGGTCAGATGCAGGCCCTCGGGGTCGACGTTCTGCCAGTGCTTGGCCGTAAAGAGATGCGAAAGGCCGTATCTGTGGTCGTGCATGACCATCTTGGGATAGCCGGACGTGCCGGAGGAGAAGTACATCAGCATCGGATCGTAGACGCTCGTCTCGCGGCGCTCGAAGACGTCGGAGGCGGCCTCGACGCCCGCGTCGAGATCGAGCCAGCCCTCTCGCGGCCCGCCGGAAGCTATCATCATCTCCAGCTCCGGGCACTCCGGCCTCGCCTCGTCGAACGCGTCGGCAGTGTCGCCCTCGACGGTGCAGATGACGGCCTTTATGCCGCCGCTCTGGATGCGGTACACGCAGTCGTGGCGCTTGAGCATGTGCGTCGCGGGGACGAACACGGCGCCGAGCTTCATCAGGGCGGGCGTCACGTACCAGAACTGGTAGCGGCGGCGCAGCACGACGAGGACCCTGTCCCCCCTGCCTATGCCGAGGGAGGAGAGATAGTTGGCGCATTTATTGGAAAGGAGCATGATATCGCGGAACGTGAAGACGCGCTCATTGCCCTTCGTATCGCACCAGACCATGGCCTTGCGGTCGGGGTCGTTGGTCCCGATATCGTCGACGATGTCGTAGCCGAAGTTGTAGTTATCCGGATATTTGAGCCTGAAGGAACTGAGGACGCCGTTTTCGTCGAACGTCTCCTCGCAGTATCTCTCGTTGATGTTACGCATCTGCCTCATCCTCTCTCATTACGACCGCGAGGAAGGTGCACCCCTCGGGGTTCGCGGCTATCATCCCGTGCGGACGGCCGGAATCGTAGTAGACCGAGTCGCCGGCGCTGATGAGCTCCGTCTTCCCGTCGAACACGCATTTGAGCGAGCCGGAGATTATATAGTCGAATTCCTGCCCCGCGTGCACGCTCATGGGTATCTCCGCGTGCTGCTCCTCCTCGCGGTAGGGCGCTTTGACGAGGAAGGGCTCGGATATCTTGTCCTTGAAGTTGGCGGCGAGATGGAAATACTCGAAGCCCTCTCTGCGGCTCATGCGCAGGCCCTTGCCGCCGCGGACTATCGTATAGCCCGTCAGGTGCGGGTTCTCGCCCGTCAGAAGCTCGACGATGTCGACGCCGAAGGCCTCTGCGCAGTGATATAGGAAGCTGAAGGTAAAGTCCTCCTCGCCTCTCTCGAACCTGAGATATTCCTCCTCCGTGACTCCCGCCGCCTCCGCGACCTCGGCGGACGTCATGCCCGTAATGTCCCTGAGCATTCTGATGCGCTGCGTTATCTCCAAAACTTTCGGTTCCATTTTAGTTCCTCCTTAAAAAACAAATCCGTCCCATGCAAAAGCATGGGACGGATAATATCCGCGGTACCACCCATATTGCAGCGAAAAACGCCGCCTCTCTGCGAGATTCAGACAAATCTCCCGGCCTTTAACGCTGCCGCTGCGCAGACGCCTACTCGAATAATCTTTCGGGCCCGTACTCCGAAGTGATCCGCCCATGTGTTCCGCGCGTGCTCGCACCCGCCGCACGCTCTCTGTGCCGGTTCCGCACAGGGCCGTTCTTCATCAACGTATTTGCTCTTTAATTGTTTAATTGGCGCTATTTTAGCACTTATTCCCTATTTGTCAAGCATTATTTTTTATTTCCGCTCGAGCAGAGGAACGTACGGCACGCGCTTGTTCATGTATCTGTACGCCGGGCGCATGATGCGGTTGCTCTCGCCCGTGACCTCCTCGATGCGGTGGGCGCACCAGCCGGCCATGCGGGCTATCGCGAACAGCGGCGTATAGAGGTCGACCGGGATGCCGAGCATCGAATACACGAAGCCGGAATACATATCGACGTTGGCGCAGATTATCTTGTCCGACTCCTTCTCGTCGAAGAACACCTCCGGCGTCAGGCGCTCGACGCTCTCGAGAAGCTCCAGCTCGTCGTCGCAGTCCTTCTGCTCGGCGACCTTGCGGGCAAACTTTTTGAGCATGACGGCGCGCGGGTCGGACAGAGTGTAGACCGCGTGGCCCATGCCGTAGATGAGGCCGCTGCGGTCGCCCGCTTCTTTATTGAGGATGCGGCGCAGGTACGTCTTTATCTCGTCGTCGTCTTCCCAATCGCGGACGTTCTCCTTGATGTCGTTGAACATCTCCATGACTTTTTTATTCGCGCCGCCGTGCTTCGGCCCCTTCAGGGCGCCGATGGCGGCGGAAATGGCTGAGTAGATGTCCGTCCCGGTCGAGGAGAGGACGCGGCAGCTGAAGGCGCTGTTGTTGCCGCCGCCGTGCTCGGCATGGAGCACGAGGCAGAGGTCGAGAAGGCGCGCCTCGTCGTCCGTGTAGCTGTTGTCGTGTCTTATGGAATAAAGGAAATTCTCCGCAAGGCTGAGCTCCGGCTGCGGACGGTGGAGATAGAGGCTCTTATTGTCGTAATAGTGTTCCTTGACGTGGTAGGCGTTGGCGACGATGGTCGGCGTGCGCGCGATGAGGCGGATCGCCTTGAAGAGCTCCGCCTCGAGGGTCATGTCCTCGGCGTCGCGGTCGTAGGAATAAAGCGAGAGGACGCCCCTTGCGAGCTTGTTCATGATGTCGCGGCTGGGCGCGCGGAGGATCATGTCCTCCGTAAAGCCCGTCGGCAGAGCGCTCCACTGGTTGAGCACGCTGTGTATCCTGTCGAGCTGCTCCTGGGTGGGCAGAGAGCCGAAGAGGAGCAGATAGACCGTTTCCTCGTAACCCCAGCGGTTTTCGTTGATAAAGCCGTTGATGAGGTCCTCGATGTTGATGCCTCTGTATATCAGACGGCCGGGCATGGGGCGGCGTTCGCCGTCGAGCATGACGTAGCCCTGGACGCTGGCGATGCGGGTGATGCCCGCGAGCACGCCGGAGCCGTCCTCGTTTCGAAGGCCACGCTTGACGCCTATCTTGGTATATTCTTTGGGCTCTATATAGTTATTGTCAGCGATCTCGTCGCGCAGGTCGGCAATGAGCTTCTCGGTCTCGGCGACCATGGATTCCTGAATGATGAGGTCGATCTTTTCTTTTCCTATAAAGTAATCCATCTGGTTATCTCTCCTTTCCTTGTCACTCGGCTTACGGCGGTCGGGCGGGCGGATAGATTTTGTTTATAATACTTTTTTGCGCATTAATTGTCAAGGCTTCCTGCAAA
>JAEEGJ010030709.1_pt1 | contig 10473 bp, 10 predicted proteins | sample 8958761 | NCBI WGS metagenome assembly JAEEGJ01 (sample SAMN16246546, study PRJNA631951) | gut metagenome | biome: gut microbiome; feature: rumen; material: RS-attached | host: Bos | place: Iran: Karaj | collected 2018-10
TGGAGAAGGTTGTATGAGCCGCACCAACACTAGAACAGCATTAAAAGAACTTCGTCAGCAAACATTCGGTCACGCTGATGCAACAGATAACATTTACTATAGCGATGATAGAAAGACTGCTTTATTCGCGTTTGATTCATTCGCTTTTGGCACATCTGATGAGGTGTTCAATTCAGATGGCACAATTAAAGAAACCGCTAAGGATCATGATACATTCTTTAAAGTTTTGGATGTTTTCCAAAAACTAAAATTAGAAGGCACTGTTGAGAATGTAATTCTCGACATCTCTACAAATGGTGGTGGTGTTCTCGGTGTCATGCTTAAACTTTTAGCGTTAATTTCTAAAGACAATAACAGCAAGATCGCTTTATATCATGATTCGAATAGCCAATTAGCAATGTATACTTCTCATGTCGATAGTAATGGCGATGGTTTTTATGATACAGAAGACTGCTTTGGCGATGACTTCAATATCTATATCTTAACTAGTGACTGTTCTTTCAGTTGCGGCAATGCTTTCCCATGCGCTGCTCAACTCGATGGAAGTGCTAAAATCATCGGCCAAAAAAGTGGTGGTGGCGAATGCGTTGTTGGTGTCCATTACCTCCCAAATAGCGAGTACGTGTATCATTCTTCGAACACTCACATCGGTGTAGCTAACGAAGATGAAACAGAATTTTTAGGTTTTGAAAGTGGTGCTACTCCAGATATTGAGGTTGAAATAGATAGAGATTTCTATTCGGTCGATTACCTAAATAATTGCATTATAAATGCTCGATAGTTTCTTAATATAGTGAGCTATTTTGGAAAAATAAAGATTGATATAATTCACATTTTTCATATAATTTTGGTTGTATAACAAAAGGAGAAACCCTTATGGATAATAAATATGTCAAACTTCATTCTCTATTAAGAATGTTGGGCGCTTTATTAGCTATCATCGTTTTTATTTCCATGTTCTTTACTAAGATGGTTATCATCGAAGGAGATAGCAATCTCTTCTGGCATTTCAGAAGCGGTGCCTTCTTCGGTGCTTCAGATTGCAAAGGCAACGTCTTTGGCTTTATTGGTTATCTCTTCGTCTTACTCGGAGGACTCGCAGGTTTAGCTTTCGTATTTATCGACGAACTTATTGGTAAAGATTTAACCAAGACGCTTTCCTATGTTGCTGGTGGTGTAGCATTAGCAGGCGGATTATTAATCTTATTGTTCGCTCCTATGTTCATCATCATCAATGGCCTCAATCATTGCACAACAGCTGCTGGTCCAATTGTCTTTGGTATCTTCGGCTTATGTGTTGGTGCGATTAATGTTCTCGCTCCAATCCTTGAAGAAAAAGGTAAATAATCGATGACAAAATAAACCATCCAATGCGATGGTTTTTTTGTGCCTTTAAGAAATAAACACTCGATATTGAATGTAACATTGCACATTCTCAACGAAATGAAAAATTATATAATAAAGTCACTTAAATAGAGAAGGAAATCCCTATGTACACATTATTCACAGATACCGATTGCGACATTACTCCAGAGATTGCCGCTAGATATGGTTATAAGCTCATTTCCATGCCTTATACCATCGAAGGAAAACAAATCTTCCCATATGTCGATTTTGACAAATTTGAATACCATGAATTTTATGACAGATTAAGAAAAGGCGTTATTCCAACCACAAGCGCTCTTTCTCCTGTTGAATATATGAATTACTTCGAACCAGAATTTGCCGCTGGAAAAGACATTTTATATGTCCATTTCTCCGCTGCAATGTCTGCAACATTTAATTCTCTCCGCTTAGCAATGGAAGAATTAAGTGAAAAGTATCCAGAAAGAAAATTAACACTTATTGATACCAAAGGTATCACCTTGGGTAGTTATAACATCTGCCATTACATTGGTGAAATGTATAAGAATGGTGCTTCCATCGCGGAAATCCAAAAGTGGGCCGCTGTTGAAGTTGATAAGACAGCCTTCTATTTCTACGCTGATGACTTAAAGTTCTTCGGCAAGAGTGGTCGTGTTTCTGGCTTTGCCGCCTTCTTTGGTAACATCATTGGTTTGAAACCAATCATCTTCATTGGTAATGATGGTAAGATGACCACTAAAGATAAGTGCCGTGGTCGTAAACAAGCCCTTCAAAAACTCTTACAATACGTCATCGATTTGGAAGATGATATCAAAGGTCACCGTGTGACAATCGCGCATACCGATGCCTTAGACATCGCTGAAGAATTCGGTAGCATGATGAAAAAATACTTCGGTGAAGATCTCAACATTGAATATGAAGTTGTCAATCCAACCGCTGGTAGTCACTGTGGGCCAAACGCCATCGGCGTTAGCTTCCACGCTAAACATAGATAATTAGGAAAAAGGTTCAGAAATGGACCTTTTCTTTATTTTTACTTTCTTTATAATAAGACCTGTATGCACAATCTTATTTTAATTACTGGCGATTTAGCGTCAGGCAAAAGTACTCTCGCTGCTTCTTTAAGCGAGTCTTTAAACATTCCTTTTCTCACCAAAGATAGTCTTAAAGAAATCGCATGTGATGCAATCGGATATGCTTCTAGAGAAGAAAATAGAAAGTTGTCCATTGCCGCTGTTAACTCGATGATTTATGTTTTTGAGCAATCCGCAATGGTGGGACAAGACCTTATATTAGAAGCTAACTTTAGAAGTGAAGAATTAATGAGAATAAAAGAGATGTGTAATGAATATTCATATAATGTCGTACTCATCGCTTTAACTGGAGATATCAATCTTCTTTATCAAAGATTCTTAGATCGTTTACCAACTCGTCATCGAGCGCATACTTCTTTAAACCTTAATTATTCATTAGAAAGATTTACCTCTTATATTGAAGAAATAAGAAACCAAGATATGCTTTTCCCTGTCAATTACATTGATATGAGTGAACTTGATGAAGATGAAGTTACCGATAAAGCGCTTGATATCATTTCTAATCAACTAGGTTTATAAATAATCGTATTATTTCTAATATTTGAAATAATGGTGTAGAATACATTCCGTAACGAAAGGAGTTAAAGTTATGTATCGTAAAAACGCATGGCTCAAATATCAAAACAAAGAAGAAGTAATGAAATTCGCTGAAGGATATAAGGATTTCATTAGTACCGCTAAAAGCGAACGTCTCGCTGTTAAAGAAGCAGAAAAGCTCTTAAAGGCTAACGGTTTTAAAAACGTTGATGATGTTAAATCATTAAAAGCTGGTGACCGTGTCTACTTCATTAACAAGAAAAAGAATGTCGCAGCCTTTATTATCGGTAAAGAACCATTAATTAATGGTTTAAGAATTTTAGGTGCTCATATCGACTCGCCTCGTCTCGACTTAAAAGAACACCCAGTTTATGAGGCTAAAGGCTTTGCCTTAGGTGATACTCACTACTATGGTGGTATCAAAAAATACCAATGGACCACAATCCCTCTTTCATTAGTGGGTGTTGTTTGTAAGAAAGATGGTTCAGTTGTCGAAGTTAATATCGGTGAAGATCCAAAAGATCCAATCGTTGGTATTACAGACTTATTAATTCACTTATCCGCTGATCAAATGGCCAAAACATTAGCGAAGGCTATTGAAGGTGAAAGCTTAGACATCACCTTAGGTTCAATGCCATTAAACGAAGAAGATAAAGAACCAGTTAAGGCTAATGTCTTAAAACTCTTAAAAGAAAAATATGATATCGAAGAAGAAGACCTCGTGTCCGCTGAAATCGAAATCGTTCCAGCCGGTCCTGCTAGAGACTATGGTCTTGATAGAAGCATGATTGCGGGTTATGGTCACGATGATAGAAGCTGCGCTTATACTTCCTTAATGGCCTTATTAGACACTAAGAAAGTTAAATACACAGCTTGCTGTATCTTGGTTGATAAAGAAGAAATTGGCTCTGTTGGTGCAACAGGCGCTCAATCTTTATTCTTCGAAAACGCTATTGCTAAATTGGCGGCTCTTTTAAAGAGCAACAATCCTTTATGGGATGCTCGTTTAGCTATGGAAAATAGCAAAATGTTGTCCAGTGACGTCAGTGCTGGTTATGATCCTTTATACGCTAGTGTCAGTGATCCAAAGAACGTTGCCTATTTAGGTGAAGGTCTTGTCTTCAATAAATACACAGGCGCAAGAGGTAAATCCGGCAGTAACGATTCCATGCCAGAATATTATGCTTTCATTAGAAACGCCATGGACAAGAACAATGTTAACTGGCAAAACGCCGAGCTTGGTAAAGTTGACCAAGGCGGTGGTGGCACAATTGCCTATATCTTAGGCAACTATAATATGAGTGTTATCGATGCTGGTATCCCAGTTCTTAACATGCACGCCCCAATGGAAATCGTCAGCAAAGTTGACGTTTACGAAGCATATTTAGGCTATAAAGTTTTTCTTATCGCATAATAAATGCGTGCTATAATAGAGGTAACATAAAAGGAGAATTATATGGGTTACGTCAAATGGATGGATGAGTTATCCAGAGTTTTGAAAATCATTTTCTGTATCTTCTACCTCGACTTGACTTGGATGGTCTATCGTATCATCAAAGCATTCCAAGCTAAAGATACAACAAAAGCGGTTATTTGGATTCTCATCGCCGTGTTCCTCGGTTGGCTCTGGTGGATCATCGACCTCGTCACAGTCATCGTCAACGGCAAAGTCATTGAATTCTAATAATTTAAAAAGAAAAATCCCGCTAATTAGACAACTAACAAAGCGAGATTTTTTCTTTTTGCCTAAATCTAGCAAAACGCTTTGACAAAAGGTGGCAATGATATTATCATATATAAGCAATTTGGCGGGTGTGGTGAAGAGGCCCAACACACCTGGCTGTGAACCAGGCATTCGTCAGTTCGAATCTGATCACTCGCCCCAATCCGCAAATTAGTCTGATGTGAGTCAGGCTTTTTATTTTATTTAAGAAAAAAGTAAAATAATAATATGACAAGAATTAAAAGATATTGTGGACCTTACATTTATGAAATAGATAATGGCCGCTTAAAACAGTATTGTGGCCAATACCGCTATGAATTAGATAAGAAATACATTAAGACCTATTGTGGTCCTTATTCTTTTGAAATTGACGGAAATAGGATTAAGCAATACTGTGGCCCATATCTTTTAGAAATCAGTGGTAACTATATTAAGCAATACTGTGGTCCATATATTGCCCAAATAGAAGGTAATAGGATCAAGCAATACTGTGGCCAATACTTATACGAAATCGAAGGCTATTTATCAAAAGAAGAAATGATGATGCTCATCGCTATTCTTTTCGCGTAGTTTTTCTATACCTATTTTTAAGCGCATGATAAAATTTTTAAGAAAAATCGACAAAAACTCTTTTTGTGATTGTTTTATTTAATAGAGATGGAAAAGATTAGCAATTCGGTTATCAAGGATTTGTGCTCATCAATCCGAGAAGTAAGGGATGATTCTTTTAATCTCATCTTTGAAAAATATCGTTATCTTGTCTATTACGTTTCCTATGATGTTCTTAAAAACGAAGAGGAATCTAAAGATATCGTTAATGAAACATTCTTAAAGATGTATGAGAATAGAAGATCATTTTTAAACGAAACCAAACTCAAGTACTTCTTAATGGTGACTGCAAAAAATCTCGCGATAAACCGCTACAACAAGCTAAAAAACTATCTCTCTTATTCCGATGATATTAGTGGGGAAAATGACAGCGAACTCTCTTTATATTTAGAGAAATTCAAAGACGTCTTAGATGAAGAAGAATACAAATACTTAGTTCTTCATATCATCTATGAATTCTCTTTTAGAGAAATCGCTAAAGCTAATAAACTTACCACCTCTCAAGTTTCCTCAAAATATCAACGTGGAATTAAGAAACTTCGCGACTTTTATGGAGGAAGTATCTAATGAATAACATTGAAGAACAATTCAAAAAAGATTTTGAAGAATCTAAAAAAGTGGAGCTATCTTTTGACACCACCCAATTAGAGCCAAATTATAGACCAATAAAACAACCTTTCAAACCTTGGAAGGTAATCACTCTTTCTGTTGTTTCAACATTTGCAGCATTATTTGTCATTATCGCTGTCACAGTTGGCGCTAACTTAATTAAAACCGATGAAAGTGTCAAACTATCAAAAAAGAGTTATGCGATGAATGAAATTCGTATTGCCGAATCAAACTCTTTCAAAAAGCTCAATAATGTGACTTACCCTAATGGCGATATGCCTATTAGAAACGCTATTAGTGAAGAAGAAAATAGTGCTTATAACCATTTCGCCGATACCACTTATCATTCTTTAGTTAATACATCTAAAAATGACAACATGACCTATTCAGTCGTGGGCTTATATTCTTTGGTGAACGAATTAAATTCCGCGACTTCTAGAGATGATTTAAAAACTAGACTAAACGATCTGCTGGGCCTTAATGAAGAATCTCGAGTGGAGTTCTACGACAAAGTGATGAAAGCGAATTCTTATGCGGCGGAAAACATGACCACACAGTTAAAGAATGGTGCTTTCTTTTCTAATGGACTAGAGTATTCTTCAAATTACGTTGAAAAACTAACAAGGTTATATTGTGAAGCTTATCAAATCGATTTCACAAATGACAGCGATGTTTCTAAGATGGTGAAATGGGTTAACGAAGCAGTTAAAAGCAATGGCTTTATTGATAAAGAATTCTTAGAAATGGATAGAGAAACTGTTCTTTATCTCTTCTCAACTTTATATTTTAAAAACGCATGGTCAAATAAATACTTATCAGACGAAAATATCAAAGATACTTTTCATCTCGCAGATGGTAGTGAAATCACAACTACATATATGAAACATTCATATACGACAGAATACTATTACGACTACGATTCATATATTTCGGTCAAGGACTATTACGATTCCTCTTTTGCTTCAATTACTTATATCGTTCCAAAAAAGGTCGACGCTAATATTTTTGAATTAACCAAGACCGCTAATATCTTTGAAGAGAAGGAAGAAAACAAAGTCCTTCCTGAAAAATATGGCATCATGGTTAATCTTCAAACACCAAAATTCAAATCTAAGGGAGACGTGAACTTTGAAAACTGCTTCAAGAATCTTGGTTTTGGCGATATGTTTGATCGCGCAATCGACTCATTCCATAATGCGTTCGTCGGAGAAGTGGCCGACACTATGAACTTCTATCTTCAAAAGATTAAGCAAAGAAACGAAGTGGAATTCAATGAAGATGGCTCAATCGTCAAAAGCGTAGCGATGGCCGCTATTGGTGGTGATACAGCTGCTGTTCCTACGGAACGAGATACTCTTGATGTCAAACTCGATCAACCATTCATTTACATCATTAGAGATATCAATAATGTCCCAATATTCGTGGGCCATATGGATAATCCAAAAGCATAAAAAAGAGGACTTAGTCCTCTTTATTTTTTCTCAAAATACTTTTTAAACTTTTCTGGATGTTTCTTTTGATAATTAGCGGCTTTATGAACGCGTTTCAACAAGCGTTTATCTTTCCTTCTTGGCTTAACGCTGTGTAAGTCTTTGCCTTCTTTTTGCTCGTTATAGGCATCAATAAACATTTGCTCTAACTTATCGACTTGCTTATCTAAAGCGTACTTAGGAGCGTCCGCTAAATAGGTTTTCCTTAATTCTTCTAATTCGCTAGGATGTTCATAGAACCATTCAATCTTCCTACATAGGTCTTTTGGAGAACCATGCTTGAATAAACAATGTTCATCATCTAAAGAAAATTCCTTGGTCGCACAATATTTGGAATTAGAAATAAGTGGAACCGCTCCACAAGTAATAGCCTCAATGGCTGCTATACCTTCGATTTCATAATCAGAAGCGTGGACATATAAATCGATATAGTTAATTGTTTCTCTCACTTCTTCGGCAGTGCAGAACTTAATCTTAATCGGGTTAGCGAGTTTTCTAGCTAATCTAAGATATCTCTTATAGTTAGTGCCTTGACCCATCAAGATAACTTGAATGTTCTTGTTATATTTGCTTCTAGCAACCGCTTTGATTAATAAATCTTGTCGCTTTTCATCCACTAAACGACCAGACATACAGACCACAAATTTATCTTTGTACTCTTCTGGTTTCTCAATATTTTCGAGTTTCTTAAAGAACGGAATAACGCCATTTGAGAAGACACGTGCCTCATTATTTTTAAATTTATGTTTCTTCATAATGTCTGCAGCCATTTGACTTGGGCAGTGCACGTATTTTACTTGGTTATATAAATAATTCTTAAATGAGAAAAGAAGGATTCCGTTGATAACTTTTGACCAGGCTAAGTGCATCGCGGCGGTGACATTTTGAGGAACGATATGGAATGCAGTAGTGCACGCTATACCTTGTTCTTGGGCAATTAATCGACAAACATTTGATAATTTGAAAGGTAAAAACAAATGTACTAAGTCTTGTCCTTTAATTGCTTCATATAATGTTTCATAAATGAGCTTACAAACTAAAAACCCACCTTTAACAATCAAAGGATCAGTCACAGGAAAATAGTATTTTGGTAAACCATAATAACGGTGATAGGCTTCACCAATAATACGGTCACAACCAATAATGCTCACTTCGTGACCTTTCTTTTCTAATTCTTTAGCAAAACGGACACAAGAAGCAGTTGTGCCGTTCGTGGGCTGATTAGCGCACTCTAATACAAACAGAATTTTCATTGCCAGTATTATATCACATTAGTAAAACCCTTATAATAATAGGTAACTAAACCATGTTTGTTCCAAACACTAATAATAAGTTTCCTTATCCTGAAGACACATGTGGCCACTACGCCGAAGTTAAGATGGACCGTGGCATTGTTTTTGATAAGGACTATCCATATGTTGATTATTCAAAGAAGTTTGCCTTTAAAAGATTCTGGGTCAGATTCTTACTTCGTCTCATTGTTTTCCCAATGGCCAAAGTTAGAATGGGCATTAGAATCAAAGGCAAAGCCAATATCAAAGCCAATAAAGAGTTGTTAAAGAAAGGCGCTGTTACAGTATGTAACCACGTTCATTATTGGGATTACATTTGCATTATGAAAGCCCTTCATAACTTTAAATGGCCATATTTATTATCTTGGGATAAAAACGTTAATGGAGATAGTGGTCCACTTGTCAGATTTGTGGGCGGTATTCCTATTCCATTAAATGATAATGAGGCTACAATTGCATTTACTAAATCAATTAAGAAATTATTAGATGATGGTAACTTCTTACAAATCTATTCCGAAGGAAGTATGTGGGAATATTACGCTCCAATTAGACCGTTTAAAAGAGGAGCGGCATCTATTGCCATTAAAAACGATAAACCAATTCTTCCAATGGCGTTTACCTATCGCAAACCTGGTTGGATTAGAAGAAAGATATTCCACCAAATGGCGTTATTCACCCTCCATATTGGTAAACCATTATTAGCGAATAAAGAGTTAGAAAAAAGCGCTCAGGTTGATGATCTCACCATCCGAGCGCATGAATCCGTATGTGTTCTCGCTGATCAAGAGAAGAGCCTCTATCCAGCGATATATAATAACTCAAAGAGAATTGATGACTAGATTTGATCTAGCTCTTTTCTTATGGCTTTTTCGTTTAAATTTTGTCCGATAAAGACAAGCTTCACTAATTTATCGCCATATTCATCGTTCCAGTCATGAGCGAAGTTTTCGTCGTTCTCTCTTAAGTATTTAAGTTGACCTTTACTTAAAGTAGCGGAGAACCATTTTCTTGAATAAGTTAAAGTGATTTGGCTGCCTGCTGATTCGTAGATGTAAATGTTATCTGGTTCATTGTCAAAATAGACAATACCTTTCGCTCTAATGATCTTATGTTTACCGCTTTCATCTTTAGCCCATTTTTCAAATGCCGCTTGATTGAAGGCTCTACGTCTATAATAGACAAATGTATTAATGTCGTATTCTAAGGCTGTGCCTTCTTCTTCGTTTTCTACGCCATGGTGATGGTGGTGATGATGGTGGTGATGATGCTCATGCTCTTCGTGTTCATGTTCGTGATGATGATGTTCGTGTTCGTCCTCATCTTCATCTTCATCGTCGTCATCGTCTTCGTCGTGATGTTCGACATCGGTATCCCAGTCTTCAAATTCTCTAATCCACGCCGCAGAACCACTAGCTTGTTCAAAGTTAAATAAGTTAGTGTCAATTAAGTCATTGATATCAACTTCACAGTAATCAGCGTCGATAATCTTCGCGCCTGGTTGAAGAGCCTTAATAGCCATCTTCACTTTTCTTAATTCTTCCGCGTTAATTAATGAGACTTTATTTAATAAGACAATGTCACAAAATTCGATTTGTTGAATAACGAGATTTTCTAAGTTTTCCTCGCCACGTGTCGCTTCTTTTAATGAATCGCCACAACCAAATTCATCTCTTAAACGCAACGCGTCTGTGACGGAAATAATCGCATCTAAGTAATAGAATCTTGGTAAGCTTTGTCTTTCAAACTCTTGTTCC
>JAEEGJ010030712.1_pt1 | contig 10471 bp, 7 predicted proteins | sample 8958761 | NCBI WGS metagenome assembly JAEEGJ01 (sample SAMN16246546, study PRJNA631951) | gut metagenome | biome: gut microbiome; feature: rumen; material: RS-attached | host: Bos | place: Iran: Karaj | collected 2018-10
GCCGTCCGGTTCAAAAACAGAAACAAAACCTATTCAATAATTGTTCAACCTAAATTATTAAAGAAATGAAGAAATTATTCTTGACCTTAGCACTTGCTTTCGCAGGTATTTTCGCTGCTAACGCACAAGTTTGGATTGGCGGTGGCCTGGGCGCCCAAATCAACAAGGACAACACCTCTTTGACTGTCGCTCCTGAAATTGGCTATGCTTTCAACAACCATTGGCAGTTGGCTCTTGGTGCCGGCTACACCTTTGACAAATCAGACTATGGTAAGGCCAATGTGCTGTCACTCGAACCTTACGTCCGTTATGTGGCGACCACCATTGGTGACAAGTTCTCCCTGTTTTTTGACCTTACCGGCGACTTCGGCCTGCTTGACGCTTCAGGTTGGGCAGCAACGCTTCGCCCCGGTATCGCTTGGATGGCCACCGAACATTGGACTGCAGCTTTCCGTTTTGGCTTTGCAGGATATGACCATGGTTTTTACGGAGCCGACAACGGATTCTTTATGAATTGCGACCTGGCCGCTCCGCAAATTAGACTGTATTACAATTTCTAAATTCATAAAAGTCGGAGACGCAGCACTTGTGTCTCCGACTTTTAATACCATGAAAAAGACTCTTCTCATCTTTGCTTTAGTCTTTGCATCCATCATTTCAATGCAAGCCCAAATGTGGCTGGGCGGCAACATCAATACCCAACTCAACAAAGAAGTCAAAACCTTCAGCATCGCTCCCGATGTGGGGTATTGCATCCCCAACACGCCGTTCTCCATCGCTTGTGCGGTTGAATATGAAGGAACCATCCAAAAAGACGAGGCTTACTCCCATTCCTTGACTGTCTCACCCTATTTCCGTTACGAAATCTGTGAAATTGAAGAACGCTTTTCCCTGTTCGTCGACCTCATCTCCGACATCGAAGCGCTCGATTTCAGTTTCTTCGACATCGGATTGGCTCCTGGTATTTCTTTCAACCTTACGGAACATTGGTCAGCTGAGTTCAGCTATGGGTTTTTAGGATACCAACAAGAACAAGTCCCTGGTGATCGGGTTGATCGAAATTTCGTGTTAAATTTCTCAACGGCTACTGGATTGTTTGGGATTTATTACAGTTTCTGAGTGTCACATAACAATCGCAATAACACAAATCATCATGAAACTCCTGAAACTTCTTACCGCCTCCATGCTCATGCTGTTGGCCTTAGGCCTTAACGCCCAAAGCAAGAACATCGCCTACCAAGATGAAAATGTCCGTTTTACCATCATCACCGACGGTGTCATCCGATTGGAATACGCCAAGGATGGCCATTTTGTCGACGAAGCCTCACAAGTGGCCGTCATCCGCGACTATCCTACAGTGGATTTCAAGGTCAAGGAAGGCAAGACCATCGAAATCACTACTGCCAAATTGAAGTTGCAATATACAAAAGGTAGTGGGGCTTTTACCGCCGATAATTTGAGTATCAGCTCGTTGAAAGGCATCAATCCGAGTTTCACATGGAAGCCTGGCATGGTGCAGGAGCACAACCTGAAAGGTACCTACCGCACCTTGGACGGTTATGATGGCGACACCAGCGTCTGGGGCGACCACCAAGCCCTTCCCATCGAAGACGGCCTACTGGCCACCGACGGCTGGACACTCATCGACGACTCGCAAAGCTACCTCTTCGACGACAGCGACTGGGCCTGGGTGAAGGAACGCGAAAGCCTCGATAACCAAGACTGGTACTTCATGGGCTATGGCCATGACTACAAGCAGGCGCTGAAGGATTTCACCGTCTTTGCCGGCAAAGTGCCGCTGCCGCCACGTTATGCCTTTGGCTATTGGTGGTCGCGTTATTGGTCGTACAGCGACAAAGAACTTCGTTCCTTGGTGGGGAAATTCGAGCAATATGATATCCCATTAGATGTTTTGGTCATCGACATGGACTGGCACTACACCGAGAAGGGCAAAGGCAGCTGGACCGGCTGGACTTGGAACACCAAACTCTTCCCCGACTACACGCGCCTCATTGCCGACATGGACAAAAAAGACATCCGCACCACACTGAACTTGCACCCCGCAGGTGGTGTTGAACCATACGAAGAACGCTACAATGAACTGGCCGCCTACATGCACCTCGATACCACCGGTCGTCCTGCCATCCTTTGGCAAAGTTCCAACAAGGCCTTCATGTCAGGCATGTTCGATGTCGTGTTGAAGCCTATGGAGCGCAACGGCATTGACTTCTGGTGGCTCGACTGGCAGCAATACCCCAACGACAAACAACTCACAAATCTGAGCAACACCTGGTGGATCAATTACTGCTTCTTCTCCAACTTCGAACGCAGCCGCGACATCCGCCCGATGCTCTACCACCGTTGGGGCGGCTTAGGCAACCACCGTTATCAAATCGGTTTCTCGGGCGATGCCGTCATCTCTTGGAAGTCGCTTGACTACCAGCCTTATTTCAACGCCACGGCGAGCAACGTGTTGTATGGTTTTTGGAGCCACGACATCGGTGGTCATTGGGGTGGCGCCATCGCCCCTGAACTATATGCCCGATGGATGCAGTTTGGTGCTTTGAGTCCTATCTTGCGCAGCCACTCCACCAAAGACGCCCGCATCAACAAGGAGCCGTGGACACTGCCCGAAGAATACACCGAAATCATCCGCAACACCATCCACCAACGCCGACAGATGATTCCCTACATCTACACCATGGCACGCAAAGCCCATGACGAGGGTCTCTCGATCTGCCGTCCGCTCTACTACGACTGGCCCGAGGCACCTGAGAGTTATTCTTTCCGCAACGAATACCTGTTTGGCGACAATATGCTCGTGGCACCCATCACCGCGCCCATGGAAAACGGCATTTCCACGTTGGAGGTCTGGCTACCGCAAGGAACATGGTTTGAGGTCAGCACAGGGACGATGCTGCAAGGCGGACAAGCCCATGTCCGTAGCTTCATGATTGACGAATATCCGCTCTATGTGAAAGCAGGCTCCATCATCCCGCAGTATGCCGACTGCCATCAACATGTGGACGGCAATGAATGGACACGTTTTGACTTGATGATTTATCCTGGCGCCGATGGTGACTTCACGATGTATTACGATGACGGCGACGACAAGGACTACGACGCAAACAACATGTGGGTGAGATTCCGCGCCACAAGACAAGGAAACACCTATTTCGCCAACATCTACCCTGCTGAAGGCAACTACATACCTGCCTCACGCAACATCACGCTGAAGTTTGTCGCTTCTGACGTCCCCCAACACGTCTATTGCAACGGCAAGGAAATCGACTGGACCTACGATGGTGACAACTTCACCCTTGTAGTGCCGCTGCCCGAAGGCAATTGGGAAGACAAGACTGACATTCGAGTTGAATACCCACAGAGTGGCACCCTCAACTTGACCGACGGACTTATTGGCAATAGCCATCGCGCCGTCAAAGCCATTGCCGGACTGAAAAACCGAAAGGCCGATATTGTGCTGAATGATGCGTTAGGATTGATAAGCAGCATCGGACAGAAGGTGAGCTATTTCCCTGAGACACTCCACGAAAGCGTTACATTATTCCGCCAATACTTCGACAACCTCGACCAATCCCTGCTCGACCAAGGGCTGAGCGAAGAAGACCAAACTTGGTTTAAGGAGCAAGTGGGTAAGAAATAATCACGGGATGCGCTGGTAGACCGTAGCCGTCCTGCTCACATTATAGACCTTCATCGTGATGTTATCCGCTTTCTTTTCTGAGGGGAACTTCACGCTGGTGTCGATATTGCCGAAACCGCCAAAGGCCTTGTCATCAGAGGTAAGGACGATGCGATAATCGCCTGTTTGTCTAACGGGAATCTTATAATCGGGGATGGAATGATAGCCCCAATTGAAGACGAAAATGAGGTTACCGCGCTCATAAACGACGGTCTTGTTTTCCTCATCGGCATAGAGCATCCATGCAGGTGGTGCCTGCATCACAGGATGATGTTTCACAAAGTCGAGCATGGCCTTGTCGAAGGCTCCCATAAAGCGATACTTCAAGTTCGGATTGTCCACCAACGACCATTGCCGGCGGGCGTATTGGTAGCTCCAGCCGTTGTCAAGACGCGGGAAGTCAATCCACTCAGGATGGCCGAATTCATTGCCCATGAAATTGAGCCAAGCCTCACCGCCCAAAGTGAGCGTAAAGAGACGAATCATCTTGTGAAGGGCAATGCCTCGGTCAACGGTCATGGAAGGTGTGTCAACACTCATTGCAGTGTACATCTCTTTGTCCATCAGGCGGAAAGCGATGGTTTTATCGCCTACCAAGGCTTGGTCGTGCGACTCGGCATAGGCCACTGTCTTGGTCTGCGGCAGGTGGTTGGTCATGGTGAAGAAGAAGTTCTTCATGTTCCACTGCTCCTCGGGCTCGTCTTTCAACACCTTAATCCAAAAGTCGGGCAAGCCCATGCCCAAGCGGTAGTCGAAGCCCATGCCGCCGTCGGCAATCGGATTACAAAGGCCGGGCATACCACTCACATCCTCAGCGATGGTGACCGCCTGTGGATTCAACTGATGGCACAAGGTATTGGCCAATTGCAAGTAAGTCACCGCATCGGCATCCACATTCTCGTTGAAGTACTTCTCTGGTGCGTCGAAAGTCGTTCCTATACCATGGTCGAAATAAAGCATCGAGGTCACGCCATCGAAACGGAAGCCGTCGAAACGGAACTCCTCAAGCCAGTAGCGTACATTAGAGAGCAAGAATTGCAGAGTCTCCTCTTTGCCGTAGTTGAATAGTTTAGAGTCCCAAAGGTTGTGGTTACCGCGCGGGCCAGAATGCAGGTATTGGCTGTCGGAGCCGTCGAACAGGTTGATGCCCTCGCGGATATTCTTCACCGTGTGGGAATGCACCAAGTCCATGATGACCAGCATACCCATGCCGTGCGCCGTGTCGATGAGCTCCTTCAACTCCTCGGGCGTTCCAAAACGCGAGCTCGGCGCAAAGAAATTGGAGACATGATAACCGAACGAGCCATAATACGGATGCTCGGCGATGGCCATGAGTTGGATGGCATTATAGCCGTCTGCCTTGATGCGCGGCAGGATGCGTTCGGTGAACTCCTTGTACGTCCCTACCCTTTCTTCTTCCTGCGCCATGCCTACATGCGTCTCATAAATCAGCAACGGCTCATTTTTCAGTTGTGGCGCAGCATGCTTAAATATATAAGGTGTAGGCGGATTCCAAAACTGGCCTGCAAAATCTTTGTTGCCTTCGTCCTGAATCACCCGTTTGATATACACGGGAATGCGCTCATGCTCCCCAATTTGCGACTGCACCAGCACCTTCAATTTGCTGCCGTGAACCAGGCGATGGGCAAACTCGCTGTCGGGCAGAAAGACCTCCCAAAGACCAGCACCAGCCAGTTCCAAAGGATACTCATAGCGGTTCCAGTCGTTGAAGTCGCCCATCAGTGAGAGGTAATGCGCGGCCGGAGCCCATTCGCGGTACCACCAGCCGTGGCGGCGTTTGTCATAGTTGAAGCCTAGAAACTGATGTGCCGTGGCAAAAGTCATTAGGCTACCATAGCGGTTCTTGATACCATTGAGCCGTTGTTCATAACGGTTGTGACGCTGATCCACCAACTTACTGACAGGGTCTAACCAATGGTCTTGTTCAACGAGAGGGAGCATAGTGTTTAATTTTTTTGTTCTCCTATTTCGAAAATTCTTTTCTTAAACTTACATATTCTGCAAAAATAGCAAAAAACTCTAAACCATTGCGAAAAACAATGGGATTGACGGTTGACTTATATCCGCTTTAGCCAAAGTCCAAGGAAACGATCATATATGATATAGCCTTTAGGGGTCTGGTAAACCAGGTCTTTATCCACCAGCACCGACAATGCCGATTTGACACTGCTCGCGCTAGGCAAATCAAAGCGTTTAAGAAAATCGTTGCCCAAGGGTTGATTGACAATCTCAGCATGGGCAATGGCTTTCATTAAACTCAACTGATTGTCGGTCAAGAATGAGGTCAACATTTGATAATGCGGTGCTAATGTATTGACATGAAACAGAATTGCCTCGACAGCCTGTCTATCCGTTTCCACCTTTTTCCATTGCTCATACAACCGATTCAAGATAGCTTGCAGATACCAGGTATAGCCGTCGAAACGCTGATAGATGTTATGGAACACTTGCCTGTCGAACGAACCTTTCTTTGCTTCGAAGAATGCTTTGGCAAAGTCATAATAGGTCTCCTCGTGAAGTGATTCCAAGTTCATCAGTTGCGTGCTTTGATAGAAAGGCCTGTTGGGAGCACAGAACATTTCTTCCATCAAATGCTTCTTACTTCCAGAAAAAATAAACTTCACATGATGGATAAACTGGATATAGGAGCGCAACATAGCCTCTATACCTGTTTCAGGATACTCCGTAATCTGTTGAAACTCATCGATAGCCAGATACACAGGCTTATTCAGTTCGTTTAGATGGGTGAAGATACTCTTAAGCGTATATTCAGCCTGCACAGGGACCACGCTAACCGAAACAGTGGGCAAACCTGTCATCAAGTCAGGCGTGATCGTAGGTCGAAGCCCCTTGAAAAAATCCAGGACTTTATTGGCAAATGATTTCTCCCTTTCCAATGCATCCTCAATAACTGCCCTACCCAACGTTTCCACAAACTCCTGCAGGTTTTTGGTTGAAAAAATGTCAACATAGATGCAAATAGCATCCTTATTTTCCTTCTTGATTTGATAAAAAGCATGGTTAATCAGTCCTGTTTTTCCAATTTTTCTTGGAGAAATTAAGGTGATATTACGCCCATTTTTAAGTGCAGAAATCACATTTTTTGTTTCTTCCTTACGGTCACAAAAATATTCCGGTCCTTCGTATCCTTGGAAAACAAACGGATTATCAAGCCGTTTTTGTGTTTTTCTTGCCATAATATCTACATACTTTTATTACGAACTTTTCGTAACGAACTATTCGTAACGAATATTTCGCAATGCAAAGATAGATATTTTTTTATTTATGCTACATTTTCTGTGTGATTATTCAAGAAAAAACATCAAGTCATCAAAAAAAAAGTCAACTGAGACTGTGAAACACAACCTCTCCAGAATCCAGATCTATGACCTTGGCTTCCGAAGCCGCCAAATGCACTGGCACAACCTCGGAAGCGAAGTCATTCATGTCGAATTCATTGGCCTTGCGCTTGCCTATCAGTGCTAATGCGTCATGCGGGATTTTCACTTCAACATCACGTGCTTCGGTGCGGTTGAAATTCACGACTACTAACAAGCGTTCCGTCTCGGAATAACGCAAAAAGGCATAGACAAATTGGGGGTCGAAGTTCATGTACCAGGGGTTGCACCACATCAGGTCATAAAACTTGCCTTCTTTTATTGCCGAGTGTTCATTTCTGAAATGTAATAGTTTACGGTAATAGCCGAACAACTTCTTCTGTGCTTCATCAAGCCCACCTCCATCGAACTTGCCACCGTTCATCCATTTTTGGTGTTGCGGCATGTGACAATAGTCGAAAATAGAAGTGCGCCCGTCGTCGCCACTGTAACCTACTTCGCCAAGGGCGTTCTCTCCACTTTCTTGGCCGTTGTACACCATGAACGGTCCTGTATTCATCAAAGCAGAAAGCGACACAGCAGGCAAGGCAGCAAAGGCATCGCCCACAAACTGCGGTGAAGCCAGACGCTTCTCATCGTGATTCTCCATGAAACGCAACACGTGGTCGTCCAGGTCGTGCAAGTCCTTCCACACCTCGCTGATTTCTTTCGCCTCATGGCCTTCGCAAAGCACCCGCTCTAAAGTATTGTACAAGCCAACCTTGTCATAAAGGTAATCGAAGCCTGTATCCAAGAAAGGCCTGTAAAGCTCTGGCTGATAGATTTCTGCAATCATCAAAGGTTGGCAATCCTTACGCAATTCGCCAATCACCCACTGCCAAAACGCCACTGGCACCATCTCAGCCATGTCCACTCGGAAACCATCGACATTCTTTCCGCACCAGAAACGTAGGATCTCCAGCATCTTCTCCCATGTGTCGTGCTCATCATAGTTCAGCTTGACCGTGTCGTACCAATCGTTGATGCTTGGATTGGGCGCAAAGACATTGTTGCCCGTGGCCTTGGCAGGATATTCCTCATAAGGTTGCTCCGCGACTCGACGAGGAGAAACAAAGCCTTGTCCCTCGCAATAATAGAAATTGCAGGGGTCAAAGTCTTTGTTCTGTCGTGCCAAGTGATTGGGAATGAAGTCGATGATTACTTTCATTCCTTTTTTATGGATGCGGTTGATTAAAGCCTCAAAGTCGGCCATCGTGCCCAAATCGAGATCAACAGCATGGTAATCGGTGACAGCATAAGGCGAGCCTGCTCGACCTTTGGTGATGTCGGGGTGCGTGCCAGTGCTTTCGGAGGCATGTTTCAAGATGCCAGTCAGCCAGATATGAGTGAAGCCCAAGTCTTTAATCGCTTCAAGGGCGGTGTTGTCAATATCATTGAAAGTGCCGCAGCCATTTTCGGCCTTGCTGCCGTTCATTCGGAACGCGGTCTGCTTGTTTCCGAATAGTCGGGGGAAAAGTTGGTAAATGTTCATACGGCAAAATTAAGAATTTTTAGGCAAGTCCCGACATTGACGGATAAAATGACTACTTTTGCGCATTATGAAAGCAAACAAAACCTTCCTTCTCATCGCAGCGTTGCTTTTCAGCAACCTTCTATCTGCACAAGTTCAACCCACCTGGGAGTCCATCAACGAAAGGGGCTATCCGCAGTGGTTCTCCGACGCCAAATTGGGCATCTTCATTCATTGGGGCGTGTATTCCGTACCCGCTTACGCCAGCCTCGAAGGCTATGCCGAATGGTACTATCGCGGCCTGACCACCAACGACGACCGCAAAGCCTTTCAAGAACGCATCTATGGCAAAGACTTCAAATACGAAGACTTTGCACCGATGTGGAAAGCCGAGCTTTGGAACCCCGATGAATGGGCTGAGCTGTTCAAGAAATCGGGAGCAAAGTATGTCTTGTTGGTTTCGAAGCACCATGACGGCTTTTGTCTCTGGCCGAGCCAATATGCGCCCAATTGGAACTCGGTGGAGGTCGGGCCACACCGTGACATCTGCGGTGAACTGACCGAGGCCGTGCGCAAAAAAGGCCTTAAAATGGGCTTCTACTACTCCCTTCCTGAATGGACAAGCCCTATCCACCGCTGGTATGAAGACCCCGATGAGAACATCAGCACCTACGTTGACACACACATGATTCCGCAGTTCAGAGAACTCATCACGCGCTACAAGCCCACCGTCCTCTTCACCGATGGCGAATGGCGCAACAGCGCGGAGCAATGGCACGCCACCGAACTCATCTCGTGGTATTACAACACCGTGGGCAAGGACGCCATCGTTAACGACCGCTGGGGCAATGGACAACAACACGGTTTCCGTACACCCGAATACAGTGCAGGCATTACCCTCACCGACCGTCCCTGGGCCGAATGTCGTGGCTTAGGTCGCAGCTTCGGTCTCAACCGTAATGAGCCTTTAGAGAACTACTTGACCTCTGACGAACTCATCCGTCATTTCTGCGTCCTCGTGGCGGCGGGCGGTGGCATGACACTCAACGTGGGTCCTGCTGCTGATGGCAAAATACCGCTGTTACAACAAGAACGCTTGCTTGACCTCGGCCAATGGCTCGATATCAACGGAGAAGCCATTTACGGGACACGTCCTTACAAAAAGTTCTATGAGATGAAACCCGTCACGGTTTCGCGCAACGATGCGGAAATCAATTTCGACTGGAAACGCAACTCCCCCGATCCCGCCATCAGCTGCGACCATTTCCAAGCCCATTGGCAAGGTGCGTTTTCCTGCATAGCCGACACCTATACCTTTGAAATCCAGACTGATGACAAGGCAAGACTCATTATCGATGGACAGACCGTCATCGAAGACACGAAAAAAGCGAAGTCGGGCAAGATGAAATTGGGGCAAGGCCAACATTACATCGAAGTTTTCTATGAAGAAGACGAACTCGAAGCCACGGTTGCCTTGTATTGGTCATCGAAAAAGATGGAAAAGCAGGTGATGAAGGACTTTCAAGTGGGTGGCATGCTACCCGCACAAGGCTTAAAAGCCACTTACACCTGCGAGCAGCCCAACATTTGCTACACGCAAGGTAAAGATGCACTCTATGCCATTGCTCTTGAGTATCCCGAAGACCAATTGGTTTTTGAAATCGATCAACCTGCCGACAACATGAAAGTCACATTACTTGGATGTCCTAAGACCTTGCTTTGGAAATACAAGGACGGTCAGCTCTTCATCGACACCAGCGAACTGAAATACAGCGACCTTCATAGCACAGCGGCTTGGGTGTTCAAGATGAAATGAAAAAAAGCGGCTTTTGCCGCTTTTTCTGTCTTAGTCAGTCAGTTCCTTTATGCCTTGATAACCTATGATTCGGCTCGTTTTCT
>JAEEGJ010030713.1_pt1 | contig 10471 bp, 9 predicted proteins | sample 8958761 | NCBI WGS metagenome assembly JAEEGJ01 (sample SAMN16246546, study PRJNA631951) | gut metagenome | biome: gut microbiome; feature: rumen; material: RS-attached | host: Bos | place: Iran: Karaj | collected 2018-10
CATAACCCGGCTTATTCTAACTGGTACGCTCTTGATGCATGGGTAAAAGAGTATGGTATCCTTAACGGAACAGCTCTTACAGATGCAATCACAACTGACTGTTTCCTCAAGGACTTCCAGCTCACATACGCTACACTCTTTAGCGGTGTTCGTCATGATTCTGGCGATCCAATCGAGTGGGGCGAGAAGATGATCGCGCATTACGAGAAGCTTGGAATTGATCCTAAGACCAAGACACTTCTCTTTAGCGACAGCCTTGATTTCGAGCGAGCAGACAAGCTCTTTAGACATTTCAATGGAAGAGCCAAGGTTGGATTTGGTATCGGAACATACATCTCTAACGACACAGACGTTGAGGCACTCAATATCGTAATGAAGACTACAGCCTGCAACGGCCAGGATGTTGCCAAGATTTCTGATGTTGCCGGTAAGGGAATGTGCAAGAACCCTGATTACGTAGATTATCTCCAGAGATGCATTGACTGGAGAATGACTCACGAGAAATAAAGGATAGGTGATGTGTATGGATTTTTTACAGAACTTTGATGCTGAACATAAGGTAGAAGAGATTGTAACCTGGATCAGAGACTGGTTTGATGCTAATGGCCCCAAGGCAAGCGCTGTAATTGGCCTTTCTGGTGGCAAGGACTCTACTATTGTGGCAGCTCTTTTGACAAGGGCTCTGGGAAAAGAAAGAGTGGTAGGCGTTCTGATGCCTAACGGAGAGCAGAAGGATATTGCAGATTCAAGGCGTGTAGTAGAGGAACTGGGTATAGAGGCATACGTGGTAAATGTTAATGCCGGTGTCGAAGGAATTTACAGTTCCATCAGAAACGCAGAGGTACTGAATAGCGATAAGGAAGGTGGCAGCATTGGCGGAGCTTTGGGTAAGGACTCTGTCATCAATACTCCACCAAGAATCAGAATGGCAACCCTTTATGCTATTGCACAGTCACTTCCAAATGGCGGAAGAGTAGCTAATACCTGCAACAGATCAGAGGACTATGTTGGATATTCAACCAAGTACGGTGATGCAGCAGGCGACTTCAGTCCATGCTCAGACCTTACTGTAACTGAGATGAGACTAATTGGCGACACACTTGGACTTCCTCATGACCTGATTCACAAGACTCCATCAGATGGCCTCTCTGGAATGTCTGATGAGGACAAGCTTGGATTTACCTATGATGAACTAGACAGATATATCTTCACAGGTGTCCTTGAGGATGAGGAAAAGAGAGCAAAGATTGACAAACTTCACAAAATCAACCTTCATAAGCTCCAGCTTATGCCTATGTATAAGCAGAATAGATGAGATATAATGCGATTTTATGCCACATTTCCTGGTTTTGGGAGATGTGGCATATTTAATAGGATAATGGTACAATTGTTACAGAATATCGTTTGTCATATTGATTGTTTATTTAATTACTGAGGGGATGGGGAATGGCATTTGATGTTTCCAAGATTACAACTGCAGTAAATAATTATCTGTATTCTATTTCGGATACAAATAAGATGCTGACGGAAAGTGTAAGCTCTGGCTCTACAGATCTGTCTGGTATATTCCAAAAGTATCTTACAGGAGCTCTTAATAGTATAGATGCCAGTAATCTTAGTACCGATGACAGGCAGGCTATCATTGATGCCATGAAGGTATCAGATAGTATGAATCTTTATGGCTTGAATGGGGATTCGGATAGTGATTCTTCGCAGGATTTGCTGAGTACTCTTAGTAGTCTGACCAGCCTTGGCGCTGGGAATGATACAGCATCAACAGATGTCGTAAAGTCTGTAGATAAGTCATCAGACTCAGATTTAAGTCAGGCCTTTGCGCAGGCAAGTGATATGAGTTCAAATACAGCTTTGCATCTTGAAGATGAGATTAAAGGTGTGTTTGCCGGAATGGATAATCTTGGCGAAGTAATCCTTAATAAGATTGCCAGCAGAGATAGTACTGGTGAGATAAATAGAAGTGTCGCTAATCTGGATATTCAGAGCGACATTCAAAGGAGTATAGCAAGTCACGACAGAAGTGATGAAATCAGTGAATATAATAGTTACAATGCATCAAGGATAGCATCGTATAAAAATGCTGGGGGAAGTACAAGTGTCTTCGGCGATTTTAAGCTATAACTCGCAGGAAATGCATCAGAACAAATAGTTTCTAAATGCTAATTTTGTGAGAAAAAAATAGTTGAAAAATCGGAAGTGATAGTTTAAAATGTACTAGTTGTTTGATGTGAAGTAATTTAGGAGGATTTTTTATGATTTCTGCAAGTGATTTCAGAAATGGTGTAACCATCGAAATCGATGGCAACGTATGTCAGATTATTGAATTTCAGCATGTTAAGCCTGGTAAGGGCGCTGCTTTCGTAAGAACAAAGCTTAAGGACATCATCAATGGCGGTGTTAAGGAGACAACCTTCCGCCCAACTGAGAAGTTTCCAGCAGCTCGTATCGATAAGAAAGATATGCAGTATCTCTATCAGGATGGAGATATTTTCAACTTCATGGATTCAGAGACTTATGAGCAGATCGGTCTTACATCAGATCAGATCGGCGATTCTCTCAAGTTTGTTAAGGAGAACGAGGTTTGTAAGGTAATGTCTTACAACGGCAGCGTATTCGCAGTTGAGCCACCTATGTTCGTTGAGCTTACAATCACAGAGACAGAGCCTGGATTCAAGGGCGACACAGCTACAGGTGCTACAAAGCCTGCAACAGTTGAGACTGGTGCTAACGTATCAGTTCCTCTCTTCGTTAACGAGGGAGATGTTATTAAGATTGATACTAGAACAGGTGAGTATCTCTCAAGAGTTTAATTGACTACGTAACCATATCTGACACGTATATTTAGTCATAATTCTTTATAGAACTTAGTAAGACAATAGATAGTCATGTTTACACATGACCTCTATTGTCTTTTTTTGTCTGTTTTTAGGATTATGCGAGATTATTAGATTTTGAAAGGGATATGGAGAAGATATGAGAATTGAAGATTTTGGAATGGTAGTTGCTGATGAAATTAGGGGGATTTTAGGCTCAGAGTATAGTATTGAGTACAAGGAGGTTGGCAGGAACAATGGAGTTACTTACCACGCTCTTTTGATCAAAAGAGAAGGTGATAATATCTCACCTACTATATACATTGACGGCTTCTTCCACGAATATGAAAGGGGAACAGATAGAAGTAAAATTGTTAATGACATCATCAGGCTTTACAGGGAGAACGCCATCAGAGATGGCTTTGATGCCAGCTTTTATACAGACTTTTCTAATGTATGCAGTCGTCTGGCCTTTAAGGTCACCAATTATGAAAGAAATAAGAAGGCGCTAGTAGATCTACCCTACAAGAAGATGGAAGACCTGGCATTTGTTCCTATCTGTCTGGTTTCTGATAAAATCCTTGGAGAAGGGAACATTACGATCAAGAATGAGCACCTTAGAAAATGGGAAATCTCTTTTGACGAGCTATGGGAAAATGTCTGGGAAAATGCGGCCAAAATCGCGCCTGTTAAACGCAGAAACCTTTTTGATATTGCAGGCAATGTGATGGGAGATGACACTTTATTTTGTGAGGATCTACCCAGAAAGATGTTTGTTATAACAAATTGTCAGGGAATGTTTGGGGCTTCGGCAGTTTTTTACCCGGGATATCTGGAGGAGCTTGCCTTAGAAATGGAAAGTGATATGGTAATAATACCTTCTTCTGTCCACGAGACTATAGTTATGAGCGCGCCAGATGCCAGGGCGTCTCTTAGTGAACTTATAGCAATGGTTAAAGAGGTTAACCGTACAGTTTTGGCACAGGAGGATTTTCTAAGTGACTGCATCTATCTGTATAAGAGACAAGAGAAAAAGATAGTCGTAGTGCATGAATAAAAGAATTTTGGACTTTCTAGGGGTGTTATGGTATTATAACCTAGTACGTTTGTGCACCCGTAGTCTAACGGATAGAACGTAGGCCTCCGACGCCTTTAATGCTGGTTCGAATCCAGTCGGGTGCATATTACAATTAATAGAGGTTATACATGAAGAAAAATAAGAAAGCATATTCCTTTAGGAATAATAAGAAGAATATTTTTGCAATACTTGGTGATAATAAGAAATATCTGATGCCTATATTGTTTGTACTGGCAGTAGTACTCACAGTGGTGATCGCGCTTAATGCCAATAAGAGAACTAAGGAATCAGCTACTACTCTGGCAGATGCAGATGTAGGTGCAACACTTGAGATCAACGAGATAATACCAATGGCAGAAAATGCTTATGAAGATGTGAATGCACTTATTGATACCTATTACACAGCTTCTGCTAATGGTGATTCGGAGACTATTGCTTCTATCTATAAGGGACTCGAGGATACAGAGCTTCTCAAGGCCGTTGCGGCAGCAGATTATATAGAAGGTTTCCAGAATATCACAGTATATACCAAGCCTGGTCCTGTTGCAGGCAGTTATGTAGCTTACGTTTACAATGAAGTTAAGCTTTATGACTATGACAAAGCTGTTCCTGGTCTTGAGACACTATATATCTGTACAGATGATGATGGCAAGCTATATATCAACAGTGATATTGCTGATGCCAGTGAAATCGAGTATCTTAAGCAGGTTAATCTGCAGGAGGATGTAATCGATCTCAATAACAAGGTAGCTACTGAGTATAATGAGATGGTTAATTCAGACGAGACTTTGGCAGAGATTCTTACAAAGATGAGAGCAGGACTTCAGGTTTCAGTTGGTGAGGCTCTCGCTTCATCAGAAGCTAGTACAGATGCTGCATCAGCGGAAACAAGTGCCGAGGATGCTGCAGGAGAGGCTACTACAGATGCTCCTGTTCAGACAGTGACAACACATACTATCAGGGCAACAGACGTTATCAATATCCGTAGCTCTGACAGTGAGACTGCTGATGTTATCTCCAAGACATCTAAGGGTGAAGAGTTTAAACAGCTCGAGGCTCTTGCTAATGGCTGGAGTAAGATTGAGTACAAGGGCGGTGTTGCTTACGTTAAGACCGAGTTCTTTGAGGTTGTAGGAGAAGAGACTGTAGAGGTTGAGAACACTGATGATCAGAATGATCAGAATGCTACAGATGCTGCTCAGACAACAGTTAAGTCTTCAGATACTGGCAAGATGAAAGTTAACGACAGTGTCAGACTTCGTAAGAGCCAGAGCACAGAATCCGATGTCCTTGATATGATCTATTCAGGTAGCACTGTTAACGTTATTGAACAGTATGCTAGTGGATGGGCCAAGGTAGAATATAATAATAAGACAGGATACATTAAGTCTGAGTTCCTGACCAAAGATTGATTAGTTTTTTGATTTTATAGTATTTGACAATAGCCAGCAGAAATTGCTGGCTATTGATGTATAATGATAGTTATAACAAATCACGTAAATGTGCGGAGGTACTATATATGTTTGGGCGTGTTAAAGTTGCAATCATGGGAACCGGTAAAATTGCCAGCATTATGGCAGATACACTTAAGTCTGCCAGAGGTGTTGAATGCTATGCTGTAGGCTCAAGAGACTTAGAGAAAGCCAAGAAGTTTGCTTCTGAGCATGGTGTTAAGAAGTCTTATGGTTCATACGCTGAACTCGTAAGCGATCCTAAGGTAGAACTGGTTTATGTAGCTACACCTCATTCAGAGCACTTTGAGAATGTTAAGCTTGCTCTTTCTGCTGGCAAGCACGTTATCTGCGAGAAGGCATTCATGCTGAATCAGCAGCAGGCTATTGAAGTGTTCAAAATGGCAGAGGAAAAGAAACTCCTTCTTACAGAAGCTATGTGGGTAAGATATATGCCATTTAGAAGTAAGCTTACTGAGGTTTTGGCTAGTAACGTTATTGGACAGCCTTACATGCTTACTGCTAATCTTGGCTATAATATCAGTGCCAAAGATAGAATAAGTCTCCCAGAGCTTGGAGGTGGAGCGCTGCTTGATCTTGGTGTATATGTACTCAATTTCGCGTCCATGGTATTTGGTAATGACGTAAGTGATATCGCATCCATCTGTACTTTTAACAACAATGGAATGGATATGCAGGACAGCATTACCCTTAGATATGCAGATGGCAAGATGGCAGTGCTAAATGCTACAGCACTTGGCATTAGCGATAGAAGTGGTGTTATCTATGGACCTAAGGGATACATTGTTGTAGATAATATCAATAATTTCGAAGCTATACACGTATATGATACTTCATACAAGAAAATAGCAAGCTATAAGAGACCCAAGCAGATTACCGGCTATGAATATGAGATTGAAGCCTGTGTGAAGGCTATGAACGAAGGATGGCTTGAGTGCCCTGAAATGCCTCATTCTGAAACTCTCAAGATAATGGATATGATGGATTTTATCCGCAAATCCAATGGAATCAAATTTCCAGGTGAGGATATGCCAGCAGCAGAGTTTACTCCAGCTTCAGCTCATAACGAGAGCTCATATCAGGTAGAGACTACTATGGAACCATCAACAGAACAGACAGAAGAGGTCGTGCAGTCACAGCAGGAATCTGTACAGCCAGCTGAGGATACCACAACTCCAGAGGCCGAAACTGCTAGTGAAAATGAGTAAAGCTTTTTTGATAATAATTAATTCAAAAAACTCTTGCGCTTTAAATTATTAAAGTATATAATATCGAACAGACAGTGATGTCTGCGCAATGGGGCGTAGGGACCATAAGGTTTCTTGCGCCCTATTTTGCTATAATAAAAAGTTTTGTCATGTACCAATGGTACGGGAAGGAGAAAAAATGTCATACGTTGACGAGATTTACGATTATGTTGTTGAGAAGAACCCAGCTCAGCCAGAATTCCATCAGGCTGTAAAAGAGGTACTCGAGTCACTGAGAGTAGTTATTGAGGCAAATGAAGATGAGTATCGTAAGGATGCTCTCCTTGAGAGACTTGTAACTCCTGAGAGACAGATCCTTTTCAGAGTACCATGGGTTGACGATAAGGGACAGGTTCAGGTTAATAACGGTTTCAGAGTACAGTTCAACTCTGCTATCGGACCTTACAAGGGAGGACTTCGTTTCCATCCTTCAGTAAACCTTGGTATCATCAAGTTCCTTGGTTTTGAGCAGATCTTCAAGAACTCACTTACAAGCCTTCCAATCGGTGGTGGTAAGGGTGGTTCTGACTTCGATCCTAAGGGCAAGTCAGACAGAGAAGTTATGGCATTCTGCCAGAGCTTCATGACAGAGCTCTACAGACACATCGGAGCAGATACAGACGTTCCTGCTGGTGATATCGGTGTTGGCGGACGTGAGATCGGCTACATGTATGGTCAGTACAAGAGAATCAGAGACGTATACGAGGGAGTTCTTACAGGTAAGGGGCTTACATACGGTGGATCACTTGCTCGTACACAGGCTACAGGATATGGTCTTCTTTATCTTACAGAGGAGCTTCTTAAGTGCAATGGTCACGATATCAACGGCAAGACAGTAGTTGTTTCTGGTGCTGGTAACGTTGCTATCTACGCTATCGAGAAGGCTCAGCAGCTCGGCGCTAAGGTTGTTACATGTTCAGATTCTACAGGTTGGATCTATGATCCAGAAGGAATCGATGTTGCACTCCTTAAGGAAATCAAAGAGGTTAAGAGAGCTCGTCTTACAGAGTACGCTGCTGCTAGAAAATCAGCTGAGTACCATGAGGGCAGAGGTGTTTGGTCAATCAAGTGCGATGTTGCACTTCCTTGCGCTACACAGAACGAGCTTCTCATCGACGATGCTAAGCAGCTTGTTGCTAACGGCGTAATCGCTGTTTGTGAGGGTGCTAACATGCCTACAACAATCGAAGCTACAGAGTACCTTCAGAAGAATGGTGTTCTCTTTGTATGTGGTAAGGCTTCTAACGCAGGTGGTGTTGCTACATCAGCTCTTGAGATGAGCCAGAACAGCGAGAGACTTTCATGGAGCTTCGAAGAGGTTGATGCTAAGCTTAAGCAGATCATGGTTAACATCTACCACAACATTGATGATGCTGCCAAGAAGTATGGCATGGAAGGCAACTATGTTGCTGGTGCGAACATCGCAGGCTTCCTCAAGGTTGCAGATGCTATGAAGGCTCAGGGTATTGTTTGATAAATTGATCAGATAATTCTATATTGAACAAACAGGAACCATCAGAGAAGGAAACTTCTTTGATGGTTCTTTTTATGTGACCATGATATCTTTTTCGGGTAAAACAACCTTGCCGCAAAGGCTCAGAAGTGGAATAATAGAGGAATACTTGGAAATTTTTACTTGCGAGGGTTGTTATGAAAAAAGAATTTGATGATGATGACTTTGAGTTTGAAGAAGGGGGAGGATTTCTTAGGATTGCAATAGGTGGTGCGGTTATAATTGTGCTTATTGTAATAGGTTGTGCAGTACTTTTTCTTGGCAAGGACCGTGAAAAAGCCCCTGAAGTAGCTAACGATGATAATCTTTTTGAAGAAATAGATGCTGGTGCACTTCTTACGTCAGAGGATTTGAGTGCTGTTGCAACTTCGGAAGACTCTGCTGAGAGTGATGCCAGTGAACAGGCCAGCTTGGAGGTTATAACTGATGCTTCAGCTATGGCAAGCAGTGCGGAAGCTCAGAGCTCAGACGAGGACAATGATCCTGGTGCAATTACCAAGACTGAGAGCGGAGCATCTGTTGATGTAGCTCAGCTTGTTAGCGCCAGCAATGTTGGTGAGAATTCAAATGTGACCTATGGAATAGATGTATCAAGGTTCCAGGGAACAATTAACTGGGAACATGTTGCTGGAAGTGGCATTGAGTTTGCTATGGTAAGGGTTGGCTACAGAGATGCCAAGACCGGTGAAATCAAGGCAGATACTAATGCCAAATATAACATGCAGGAAGCTGAGAAATATGGTATCAAGGTTGGAGCATATTTCTTTTCCACAGCTATAAACAGTAATGAAGCGGTTGAGGAAGCTAACTGGGTTACAAACTATATAGCCAAATATGCTATTACATATCCTGTAGGTTATAACTGCGAAGGGTTTGAAAATGCAGCAAGCAGGCAGGTGAACCTGACACAGGATGAGAGAAGTAGTGTAGCAATGGCTTTCCTTGATCAGATATACAGCGCTGGCTATACACCTATCTTTTACGCATCACAAAGTGAACTTGCGGGCGATGCCAAGTGGAATACTTCCCAGATTCAGCAGAAGTATAAGATATGGATGGCGTGGTACAATCAGGATGCCAGCAGCATCGCTGATGGTCCTAACTATGGTGGACAGTGTGCTATGTGGCAGTACACGAGCCAGGGTATAGTTCCTGGAATAAATGGCAAGGTGGATGTTGATGTTGCATACTTTGGATACAACGGAACAGAGACTGCCAAGGATACATCGGAAAGGGAAACAGCTTCAGCCGATGTTGAGGCGCTTATGAATTTTGATGCTGTGGATGAAACAGTTACTGCCAAGAACAGCACAAACCTTAGGAATAAGCCAAGTCAGGGAAGTGACAGTACAGTTATGGTGACTCTTGAAAATGGTCAGACTGCCCAGCGAACTGGTGTAAGCCCAAGCGGTTGGTCAAGAGTCGTTTATCAGGGGAGTACATATTATGCAGTTTCAAGTTACCTGACAACAGACCTTAGTGCTCCTAAGCAGGAAACTCAGCAGCCGCAGGAAACATCAGGCTTTAAGACCAAGTTTGCTGACTGTAGTGAAACAGTCACTGCTAAGGACGTAGTAAATCTGCGCAATAAGCCAAGTGTTACAGATGAAGACTCTCAGGTTATTGCATCTCTTTCTGCAGGTGAAACTGCTCTTAGAACAGGTATTAACAATGAATATGGTTGGTCTCGCGTGGAGTACAATGGTCAGACACTGTACTGTGTGAGCAGCTATTTGAGAGTCGTAGAATAAGTAAAAGGTTGAAATAGGTATTTGGAGAAGGGGGTAATATGAGAGCAGTAGTGACAAGGGTGCTTTCTGCATCAGTTACAATTGATGGACGAGAAGTAGCAGCTATAGACAAGGGCTTTTTGGTACTTCTGGGAGTTCATAAGGATGATACCAGGGAGCAGGCTATCAAGATAGCTGATAAGATATGCGGCCTTAGAGTGTTCGAAGATGAGAATGGCAAGATGAATATAAATCCCAAGGATGCTGGCGCTAAGCTTCTCATTGTCAGTCAGTTTACTCTTTATGCGGATTGCAGCTCCAGAAGGCCTGGATTTACTGATGCAGCCAGACCTGAGATTTCAGAGCCTTTATATGAGCTGGTTGTGGAAGAGTGCAGGAACAGAGGCTTTGAAGTAGGAACAGGGGAGTTTGGTGCTGACATGAAGGTTGCTTCTGTCAATGACGGCCCTGTTACGATTGTTCTTGATGTCTGATAGAAGATAGAATACTAGGGGATGTATAGTATAAATATTGGGGTGTAGGGAGTTTTTTTTGATGGATAAAAAAGTAAGAATCTCAAATTATGATTTATTTAGAGTACTG
>JAEEGJ010030720.1_pt1 | contig 10468 bp, 6 predicted proteins | sample 8958761 | NCBI WGS metagenome assembly JAEEGJ01 (sample SAMN16246546, study PRJNA631951) | gut metagenome | biome: gut microbiome; feature: rumen; material: RS-attached | host: Bos | place: Iran: Karaj | collected 2018-10
GCTGCCGCAGCCGGTGCAGTCATACTGGGATACCTGCATTCTGTACTGATAGCCTTCCAGTTCCTTGCCCTTGGCGGGAACGGTCTTGAACGCAGCGGGCTTCTTGGCCATTTCTTCGTCATTAAGCAGTATCGGTCTGATGGCAGCGTGCGGGCAGACCAGCGCGCAGCGGTTGCACTGCAGGCACTTGGTGGCGTCCCACTCGGGAACCATGACGGCGACGCCGCGCTTCTCGTACTTGGTGAGCGCGCTGGGGAACGTACCGTCCGGCATACCGAACTTGTCGTACATGGAGACGGGGATATCGTCGCCTTCCTGACGGTTGACGGGGATCACGACGTCCTGTACGAAAGCGGGCAGGTGGCTGTTGTCCGCGGGAACGACTTCCAGGTCAGCCCAGGCGGCCGGAACGTCGATCTTGACGAGTCCGTCGACGCCCATGTCGACTGCCTTGTAGTTCTTTTCGACAACGTCCAGACCCTTCTTCAGGTAGGTCTTCTTGATCGCGTCCTTCATGTAGCCGAGCGCTTCTTCCATGGGGATGATGTCCATCAGTTTGAAGAATGCGGACTGCAGGATGGAGTTCGTTCTGTTGCCCAGGCCGATCTCCGCAGCCAGGTCGACCGCGTTGATGATGTAGAACTGCGCGTGCTTCTCCGCGAGGCCCTTCTTCAGGTCTGCGGGAAGTCTGTTTTCCAGTTCTTCGGGCTTCCACTGGCAGTTCAGCAGGAAGACGCCGCCGTCCTTCAGGTCCTTGGTCAGGTTGTACTTGTGGACGTAGGTCTGGTTGTGGACCGCGACCAGGTCCGCGTTGGAAACGTAGTACGGCTGCTTGATGGGCGAGTGACCGAAACGCAGATGGGACTGGGTCAGGCCGCCGCTCTTCTTGGCGTCATAGGCGAAGTATGCCTGCGCGTACATGTCGGTGTTGTTGCCGATGATCTTGATGGAGTTCTTGTTCGCGCCGACCGTGCCGTCTGCGCCCAGACCCCAGATCTTGCAGGACGTGCAGTCCGCGGGAGTGATGTCGATGGGATCGCCCAGGGGCAGGGACAGATGCGTGACGTCGTCCACGATGGAGATCGTGAAGTTGTCCTGCGGCTGATCCTTGGCCAGGTTGTCGTAGACGGAGATGACGTGCGCCGGCGTGGTGTCCTTGGAGGACAGGCCGTAGCGGCCGCCCACGATGATGGGGGCGGGCTTGCCGGACATGTGGTACGCGTTGACCACGTCCAGATACATGGGTTCGCCGATGGAGCCGGGTTCCTTGGTCATGTCGAGCACTGCGATCTTCTTGCAGGTCTCGGGCACGGCGGCCAGGAAGTGCTTCATGGAGAACGGTCTGTACAGGTGGACGTTGATCATGCCGACCTTGCGGCCGCTGGCGTTCAGGTAATCGCAGACCTTTTCCAGCGTGTCGCAGACGGAGCCGTTCGCGATGACGACTTCGGTCGCGTCGGGCGCGCCGTAGTAGTTGAACAGCGTGTAGTTGCGGCCGGTCAGCTTGTTGATCTCGTTCATGTAGTTCTCGACGATGCCGGGAACTGCGTCGTAGAAGCGGTTCTGCGCTTCTCTGCCCTGGAAGTACAGGTCGGGGTTGATGGTGGTGCCGCGGATGCAGGGATGTTCGGGGTTGAGGGCGTTCTTGCGGAACGCGTTGACCGCATCCATGTCCACGAGCTTCTTCATGTCGTCATAATCGAGGGTCTCGATCTTCTGGATCTCGTGAGAAGTCCGGAAACCGTCGAAGTAGTGCAGGAACGGGACTCTGCTCTTGATGGCGGACAGGTGCGCGACAGCGCCCATATCCATGACTTCCTGCGGGTTGGCGGAAGCCAGCATCGCGAAACCGGTCTGGCGGCAGGCCATGACGTCGGAGTGGTCACCGAAGATGGACAGGCCGTGGACAGACAGGGAACGTGCGGAGACGTGGAACACGCCGGGCAGCAGTTCGCCTGCGATCTTGTACATGTTGGGGATCATCAGAAGCAGACCCTGGGAAGCGGTGTAGGTAGAGGTGAGGGCGCCTCCCTGCAGGGAGCCGTGGACCGCACCGGCTGCGCCGGCTTCGGACTGCATCTCGACCACCTGGACCTTCTGGCCGAAGATGTTCTTGCGGCCTTTGGCTGCCCATTCGTCCACCATTTCTGCCATGGGGGAGCTGGGCGTGATCGGGAAGATACCCGCGACTTCGGAAAATGCGTAGGATATGTACGCCGCCGCGGTATTTCCGTCCATTACGTCGAATTTCTTAGCCATTGATTTCTCCTTATATTCGTAAGTTGATAAAACAGGTGTAACCGATTACAGCGTCTTCATGAAGCGCTCGAGTCTGTCCATACCGTCGGCGATGTTCTCGTCGTTGGTGGCATAGCAGAAGCGGACGAAGCCTTCGCCGCCTTCGCCGAAGCCGACGCCGGGGATGACCAGCATGTGCTCCTGGTCGAGCAGCTTCGCGGCGAACGTTCTGGAGTCGAGGCCGGTCTGCTTGATGTTCGCCATCAGGTAGAACGCGCCGGCCGGATCTTTGCAGGTGATGCCGGGGATCTTATTGATGCCTTCGACGAGCAGGGCCTTTCTGTGTCTGTACAGAGCCTTCATGTCTTCCACGCACTGCTGGCTGGACGTGAGGGCCGCGACGCCGCCCCACTGTACCGCCGTGAAGACGGAGGAGAACACGTTCTCGAGCAGCATGATCATCTTGGCGATCATTTCCTGCGGGCCTGCCGCATAGCCGAGTCTTGCGCCGGTCATCGCGTAGGTCTTGGAGAAGCCGTCCACGATGATGGTTCTTTCCTTCATGCCGGGGAAGGACGCGATGGAGACGAAGGGCTTGCCGGTCCAGTTCAGTTCTCTGTACATTTCGTCGGTGACGCAGAAGATGTCGTTCTCGACGCAGATCTCTGCCAGCGCCTTCATGTTCTCGTAGTCAGCGACGCCGCCGGTGGGGTTGGACGGGAAGTTGATCAGCATCAGCTTCGTCTTCGGGGTGATGGCTGCGCGGACCGCTTCGGGGTTGAACATAAAGCCGTCTTCCTCGAAGATCTTGACCCGTACGGGCTTGCAGCCCAGCATGATGATCATGCCGTCGTACGCGGCGTAGCAGGGGTCGGAGATGATGACTTCGTCACCGATGTCCAGCGCGGCTTCCAGAGCCAGCAGCAGAGCGGAGGTGCCGCCGATCGTGACGACCATTTCGTCCAGACCGTAGCTGAGGCCTCTGTCCGCATAGGACTTGGAGATGGCTTCTCTCAGAGGGAGAATACCGGTGTTGGGCGCGTAGAAGGATTCGCCTCTGTCCAGGGATTCCTTCATGGCGTCGGTGATGTGCTTCGGGGTGACGAAGTCGGGCTGGCCGAAACCGAAGGACAGCACGTTGTCGTACTTGTAGCTCATGCCGACGAACTCACGGATGACCGATCTCGGAGTGTTGGCACTCTTTTCAGACATGAAATTTCTCATAGTTCCTCCTTATGAAAACTGGGGGGTGCGTCTGATTTACTTATCTTCGATGCCGGCGATCTTCTTGGCCAGCTTCTTCTTGTTTTCCATGTTGCCCTGGCGAGCGATCATGATGCGCTGCGCCTGGGGAGAACCGGCGCCGTGCAGCGATTCGGTCCTGTAGCCGACCGCGGAGGAACCGAGGCAGATGTTCTCCAGGAAGCGGAGGATGCGCATGCGGTCCATGGTGTCGACTTCGGGCTTGGTGCCCAGCAGGGACGTGCAGAATTCGCCGAGGGTCTCGCCGTTCTTGCCGACGACCAGGTCGGACTTGAAGTCCTTCTCGGAGGGCATGGTGACCATCAGGCCGCCCGCGATGTCTTCTGCCAGTCTTGCGATCTCATAGGGGAATCTCGTGACGTTCTGCTTGCAGACGTTGGCCTCGAGCAGGTTGATCTCGTAGTTGCCGGCCTTGGTCGGGTGACCGTCCGCAGAGCAGGCGATGCCGCAGCAGTACATGGTCTCGTTCAGGTGGGTCATTTCGACCAGCTTATCCTTGACGGCGGAAGCCTTCTCGCAGCCGTTGTATTCCGCGGCCAGAGCGGCAGCGCCGATGATGACGTCGCCTACGCCGACCTTGCAGCCGCCGTAGCTCTGTCTGTGGTAACCCGCGAATCTTTCGACCAGCATGCCCGCGAATTCGGTCTCGCCGTTCATGAAGATGTATTCGTTGGGGATGAAGACGTCGTCGAGGATGACGAGGGCTTCCTGGCCGCCGAACTGTTTGTTGCCCAGGTCGACGTCCGCGCCTTCTTCGAGCTTACGGGTGTCGCAGGACTGTCTGCCGTAGACCATGAACAGGCCGTCCGCGTCGGACGGGCAGGCGAAGCACAGGGCGAAATCCTTGTCTTCGGGCTTCATGGCGATGGTCGGCATGAAGATGTGCCAGTGGGAGTTGACGGAGCCGGTCTGGTGGGCCTTGGCGCCTCTTACGACGATGCCGTCTTCTCTGACTTCCTTGACGTGTACGAAGACGTCGGGGTTGGCCTGCTGGCTGGGGCTCTTGGAGCGGTCGCCCTTGGGGTCGGTCATCGCGCCGTCGACGGTGAGGTCGTTGTCCTGGACCATGATCAGGAACTTCTTGAAGCGTTCGTGATAGTCGGTGCCATACTTTTCGTCGATCTCGAACGTCGTGGAATAGACGGCGTTGAACGAATCCATACCGACGCAGCGCTGGAAGCAGCTGGCGGTCTTCTGACCGAGCATTCTCTGCATCTTGACCTTCTTGCACAGGTCGTCGGTGCTCTGGTGGATGTGCGCAAAGCGGTTGATCTTGTTACCGGTGAGGTTGCTCGTTGCAACCATCAGGCCGCTTTCGGCGGCGTCTGCGGCGGCGTCATAGGTGGCGGCTACGCAGTTGATGGACGGACGGATCATGGGGTGATCCACCCAGTTCTCAATTCTTTCGCCGAACATGTAGACTTTGGTGTTCAGCTTGCGCAGAGATTCGATATACTCTGCTCCGGTCATTAATGCCATTGGTATCTCCTCCTAAACTGTAAAACTTCTGGGGGGGGGCGAATCGATTTTTAAAGCACTTATAAGTATTGCAAGAAGCGTGCCAAAGACGCGCAGAGAAAACGGAAAATATTTATCGCTATTATTGGAAATAACAGCCAGGTCTGCCGTCTTTTTCGGGGGTTTACAGTTCTTTTTGGTTAGCAACCGCTAACATGCGAACCGTTTTTGCACATTGCTTGAACCGATAACGGTTCTATGCTAAACTGACAAATAAGGAGAAACCCTATGAAGCACTTACAATACTCTTTCTTTGTCGACAGCGTCGGCAATCTTGTCGCCTGCGACAAAGCGTCCGAAGAGTTCCTGGACAGCATCGACCTGGCGGATTTCCAAGCCCATCTGCAGAGCCTCGAGCTGAACAACGCCAATCTGGCGACGACCATCCTGCTCAACCACACGAGTTACACGCTGCGCCTCGTCCCGGTCTCCGCCGTGCGCAGCGCGGCCCAGGCGCGCATTCTCGATAAATGGAACGGCGCGTATATCGCCGTGCTGCAGGACCAGGTCTCCCTGTCCTCCGTCCTGTATTCGCTCAACAAGAGCGCCGGCGCGCAGAACGGTTCCGGGGTCACCGAGGACATGTTCGAAGACTACGACACCGGCATCTACGTCACCCGGGCGGACGGCGTGTCCATGTTCATCAACTCCCGCTACGAGCAGATCACCGGCATCCGCCGCGAGGAAGCCGTCGGGCAGACCATCTTTACGCTGCACAGCCAGGGTATGTACATGCCGCTGGTGACGCCGGTCATCCTGCGGATCAACAAGGAATACACCGTGCTGCAGGCCTTCGCCGGCGGGCGCTACGGCATCATCTCCGGCACGCCGATCTATGACGCGAGCGGAAAGCCCTACTGCGTGCTGATCTGCGTCAACCAGATCGAAGAAAAAGCCATGAACACGATCAACGGCACGCTCAATCCGGAGACGATCCGAAAAGTACAGCGCGCCGACCTGCAGTACGTGCAGGAATCCCCTGTGGACATCATCGCCGAAAGCACCGCCGTGCGCCAGGTGCTGCAGGACTCCATCCGTGTGGCGTCCTACGACGTGCCCGTGCTGCTGCTGGGCGAATCCGGCACAGGCAAGGAGATCTTCGCGTCCATCATCCACTCCTCCGGCGCGAGGCGGTTCGAACCCTACGTCACGCTCAACTGCAGCGCGATCTCCACGAACCTGCTGGAGGCCGAACTGTTCGGCTACGAGCCCGGCGCGTTTACCGGCGCGTCCGCCAAGGGCAAACAGGGCTTCTTCGAAGTGGCGACGAAAGGCACGATCTTCCTGGACGAGATCGGCGACATGCCGCTGGAATCCCAGGCAAAACTGCTGCGTGTGCTGCAGAACGGCGAGTTCTACAAAGTCGGCGGCATCGAACCCATCAAGACGAACGCACGCATCATCGCGGCGACAAACCGTAACCTGAAGGAAATGGCCGAAAACGGCACGTTCCGGCGCGACCTGTACTACCGGCTGAACGTCATCCCCATCACCATGCCGGCGCTGCGTGACCGCAAAGAGGACATCGCCCCCCTGCTGCTGCACTTCCTGTACGTTTTCAACCAGACGTACGGCACGAACAAGCGCTTTTCCGCGGACCTGATCCAACTTCTGATCGACTACGAGTGGCCCGGCAACGTGCGCGAACTGAAGAACCTGGTAAAGCGGCTGATCATCATGTGCGTGGACGACGAGATCACGCCGGACCATTTCTATCGCATCTGGTCGCAGGAACTGGCGCAGGACCGCCGGGAAGAGGCGCCGGAAGAAGGCGTGGTCGTCAACGGCCTGCCCCCGCTGACCCGCGCAATCGCGGAAGTGGAGCGTACACTCGTGGAGCGGGCGCTGGAAAAAGGCGGATCGACCCGCCGGGCGGCGGAACTGCTGGGGGTCAGCCAGTCGACCATTATGCGAAAAATCAAGGAATTCGGAATCTCAGAGTAAAATGGAAACATATTTTAAATACGGCGCGGCGGAAACCGACGCGCTGAAAGCAAAGGACAAGAAACTGGCCACGGTCATCGACCGCATCGGACACATCGAACGCCCCGTGGACACCGACCTGTTCGAATCCGTGATGCGCAGCATCATCGGCCAGCAGATCTCCACGAAGGCGCAGCGCACGATCTGCGCGCGCATGGAGGAAAAATACGGCACGGTGACCCCGCAGACCATCGTCTCCGCCCCGGTCGAAGAGCTGCAGAAACTCGGGCTGACGTTCAAGAAGGTGGACTATATGCAGGACTTCGCCCGCAAGGTGCTGGACGGCTCGTTCGACCTGGATGCGGTGGAACACATGTCCGACGAAGAAGCCATCGCAGCCCTCTCTTCGCTGCGCGGCATCGGCGTGTGGACGGCGGAAATGCTTCTGCTGTTCTGTCTGCAGCGCCCGGACGTGCTGAGCTACGGCGACCTGGCCATCCTGCGGGGCATGCGCATGGTATACCGGCACAGGAAGATCGATAAGAAGCTGTTCGAGAAATACCGCCGCAGACTGTCGCACTACGGCAGCGTGGCCTCTCTGTATTTCTGGGCCGTCGCGGGCGGCGCCATCCCGGAACTGACGGATCCGGGAGCGAAGAAGAGACAAACTTGACAATCGTCACTTTATAGCGTTACCCTGTAAAAAAGGAGGGCAAATCCCATGCCTTATGCGCAATATATGACACATTTCTTTACAACAGCGCAGAATCTGGATTTTCTGCTGCGCATCCTCGTAGCCTGCGCCTGCGGCGCGGCGATCGGGTATGAGCGCAGCCGCCGCTTTAAAGAGGCAGGCATCCGCACCCACGTGATCGTCTGCTGCGCGTCCGCATTAATGATGATCGTATCCAAATACGGTTTCGTGGATCTGGGAAGCGGGTCTGCCGGTTTTCTGGAGGGTACAGGCGGCGCGGACCCTGCGCGGATCGCTGCGGCGGTCATCAGCGGCATCGGCTTTCTGGGCGCCGGCGCGATCTTTCGCAACAAGAACGCGATCAAAGGCCTCACCACGGCCGCGGGACTCTGGGCGACAGCGGGTATCGGTCTGGCTGCCGGCGCAGGCATGTATTGGCTTGGGATCGTCACGACAGCCATTATCTGCTTCCTGCAGTATCTGATGCACCACTTTACCGTGGGCTCCGACGCGTTCCAGGACAACGTTCTGGAGTTCGACGTGGACAACGAAGTGGATTTTCAGCCCCTCCTGACGGAACTGGTCCAGAACTTGGATGGCCAGATCTCCAGCTACAGTTACGCGGTCAGCGGCAGCACGACGCACTACAGCGTCACGCTGAAAACCAAAAAGCCGGTGACCATGGAACTGATCAGCGATTTCGCCAAGAAGAACCCCGGCGTTCGCGGCGCGAGCGCCAACAAAATGTAGAGGATCGTTTATGGACAAAGACATTTTCGAAAAGGCCGCAGCCCTGCGCCACGACATCCACATGCACCCGGATCTTTCCAACGAGGAAAGGCCTACGCTGGAACGGGTGATGACCTTCCTGAAGGAAAATACGAAGAATATCGAGATCCACGATGCCGGCCATTACGTCTGGTGCGCTTACCGCAGCCCGGATCCGAAGAAGCCGAACATGGCGTTCCGCGCGGACTGCGACGCCCTGAAGGCCCAGGATCTGATCGACAAGCCCTGGAAGTCGGTCTATCCGGGCAAAGGCCACAAGTGCGGTCACGACGGCCACACGGCGGCCCTGGCAGCCCTCGTGCTGTCCGTGGACCGCTACGGCGCGGACCGGGACGTGTTCTTCATCTTCCAGCCCGCCGAGGAGAACGGCAGCGGCGCGAAGTCCTGTCTGGACTTCATCACCGATAACAACGTGCAGCAGATCTTCGCGGCGCACGGCCACGGCAAGTACTATCCCAGGGACGTGATCGCTACGCGCGTCGGCACCATCCAGTGCGCCAGCAAGGGCATGATCGTCGAGATGACCGGCAAGCAGGCCCATGCGGCGACGCCCCAGGACGGTATCAACCCCTCTCTGGCGCTCTGCCATCTGGCGGAATACAGCCAGGAAGTCCTGAAGGATCCGAAGTTCAAAAGCTTTATCCTCGCCACCATCGTGCAGATGGACATCGGCGAGCACGAAGCGTTCGGCATGAGCGCCAGCCACGGCAGGCTGCTTCTGACGATCCGCGCGGAGGACGAGGCGGAACTGGACGAACTGCAGGCCATGATGGAAGCGAAGGCGAAGGAACTGGCTGCTGCGGAAGGGCTCGAAGTGAAGTTCGAATACCGCGACGAATTCCCCATGACCCGCAACACGCAGGAGGGTTACGACAAGGTCAAAAAGGCGGTTGAAGCCTGCGGTTACGAATTCTATGACGTGCCGGAACCCAGAAGGGGCAGCGAGGATATGGGTCACTTCCTGAAGATGGTGCCCGGCTGCCACTACTACGTCAGTTTCGGTCCGGATTTCCCCGCCATCCACACGGAGAAGTACGACTTCCCCGACGAAGGCATCGAGCGCATCGTGAACGTCGACATGGCGCTGATCGCAGGAGAATAGTTCCTCAGGCATAACAAAACCGCCCGGAACCCGGGCGGTTTTTAATTTGCTGTTATTCCGCGAACCAGATCTGGGGCTCGCGGGTCTCTTTCCCGAACGTCTCTTCGCAGTTGCGGGCGACTTCGAGGAAGTCCTCCTGCCGGAACTGCATGGACCCGATCGGGCAGGTCTTAACGCAGGTGTTGCATTTCAGGCAGCCGGGTTTGATATCGTCGCTGTCGTCGACGTTGATCAGGCCGAGCGGACACACGCTCGCGCAGGCGCCGCAGCGCAGGCATCTTTCGTCCGGCGCGGGCCGGTTCGGCGTCAGCCGTCCGAGCCTCTCCCGGTGCATGCCGATGGCGTCGAGGTCGACGGGTCGCTGCGGGATCTGCTCGCGGGTCATCGGGCGAAGCGTTCCTGCGGAAAGCTTTTCCCGGACATTTCTGCCGAACGCTTCCGCCAGCGCCAGATCGTCCGCGTTCGGACGTCCGGTCTGGATCTTCCTCGAAAAGCTGTGTTCGCCGATAAATGCGCCGCAGGCAACGACTTCGAAGCCGGCTTTCGTCGCAGCTTCGTACAGATCTGCCAGCGCCATATCGTAATGTCTGCCGCCGTAGGTGCAGAGGATCACGGCCGGGCGTCCTTCGCCGTTCAGCTTGGCGATCGTGGACGTCAGCAGCTTAAAACTGCGGCCGCCGTACACGGGGCCTGCGAAGACCGCCAGCCTCGAAAGAACAGGCGAAGCGTCGATCGCGGGGGCTTCCGGGTCGGGCGCAAGACCTCCGGTGCGCACCGGGCCTGCCTTGACGACGTTCCTGCGGCTTTCCGGCAGCGTGATATCGTTTTCGATGAGCGTCCCGCCGTAGCCCTTCGCGAACGCTTTTACAACGCGCCGCGTCGTGCCGGTGGGGCTGAAATACAGTGTGATCATTTTGTGCGGATGGGCATCATCCAATGGC
>JAEEGJ010030722.1_pt1 | contig 10468 bp, 7 predicted proteins | sample 8958761 | NCBI WGS metagenome assembly JAEEGJ01 (sample SAMN16246546, study PRJNA631951) | gut metagenome | biome: gut microbiome; feature: rumen; material: RS-attached | host: Bos | place: Iran: Karaj | collected 2018-10
ATCAAAAATCAAATTTATATCATCAAATATTTAAATTTGATATTAGAAATGATAAATTTTATCCAGTATGGTTTTGTTCAGAAATGGATGATAATAATTATATAAAAAGAAGATTAGTATATTCATCACCAGTTCAATATTTTTGTGAAGGAGATTATATATTTTTTAAAATAAATTTAATAGAAGGAAATAATGGTGTTATTTCAGATATAAATTTCCAATCATTAAAAAGTGATTATGCTCCAAGAAAATTATATTTAAGAGGAATTTTTAGAAGTGATATTAATTTTGATAAAATTAGAGATTGTGAAATTGAAAATATGGTTTTAAGATGGAATGATGAAAATAATTTAATTAAAAATAGTGAAATGTATTTTTATGTAAATAAATGTTTTAGTAAAAATTTCGAAATTAAAGAAATAAAATATGATATATTAAAAATAATATTTTATAGAGTCAAAATGATAGCTACTAAAATTGGTATAGTAAAAATAAATAGAGTATTTAATTTAAATATAGAAATTCTCCCTGAAACATCATCAACAACAAATGAATGTATAAACATAGGATGCGTAAATACTTATACAAGGAGTAAAAAAATTCAAATTAGAAAAGGAACATTATTAATTTTATATATAACAGATGTCAGAAATTAAAAAAAAAAAATCAAAAAAAAAATTTAAAAAACTAAAAAAAATATATATATATATAAAAAAAATAAAAAATGGGAGCATGTTGTAGTACTCCTCACAATACAAATAAGCATTCAAGAGTTACTGACCAAAAGCAAAAATGTGAATTAGATAAAGCTGATCCAAATGCATCACAACAAATAGAAACTAATGAAATAAATAAAAGAGAAAAAATATTAAGAAGAGGATTAGCACATGAATTAGAAACTTTAGTAAATAATTTTGATGAAGATATTAATAGTTATGTATTTGGACAAAATAAAACTTTATTACTTGAAGCATGTATTGTTTGTCCTAATCCTGATATTATTGATTTTATTATGAATAAAGGAGCTAATGTTGATTGTGAAGAATATCAAACTGGTAATACTCCTATCTTTTTATGTGCTTTAGATTTAAAAGTAGATTTTGTTAAAAAATTATTAAAGTATAATCCTAATTTGTTACATAAGAATCATTCACAACAAAATATCTTTGATTTTTTAAAGTTTCAATTAGTTGATCAAAGGAAAAGCTTAGGTGGGGAAATGTCAAGGAAAGAAAAAGAAAAATATGAAGAAATTGAAAATTTACTGAAAAATGCTGTTAAGGAATAATCGTTTGTTTTTTTATTAGGTTTTTTTTTGGGAGTTTTTTATTTTAGATAATTATAATATTATTGTTCAATTTTTAAGATTTTATTTTTTTGAATAATATGCTTTTTTAAAAATTATATTGTAAAATTTGATTTATAAAAGTAAAATTACTTACTTTCATTTATTTAATTTGTTTTAAAAATATTTCATTGAATTTAATATTAATAAGGTTATAAATAAAGGATGAATGAGGAAAAAGATTAAATAAAATCAGTAATAGGAGAATATTCCTTTCAATTAAATAAAAAATAAAAATTTAAATATAAAGAAAGAATTATTTAAAAGCAATACAATATATAATATTAATTTCATGATATTTATTGAATTATATCTATCTATCGAATAAATTTAAAGATCAATAATTTAATTGTAATTTTAAAATAAATTTTTCTTCAATAAATAAATAATTAAATTAACTTAAAAGTATTTGTTATTTAAAAATTATAACTAATAGGATTATCATCATCTTTATTAATATTAATATCCATTAAACAAGGTAAATCAACACAACCACTTCCATGTATTACTCCTCCTTCTCCTTCATTTTTATCTTTACTTCTAACTAAAAATCCAACACTTTTATTAATATTATATATTTTCTCATCTGAAGAAATAATTACACCATAAACACTAAATTCGCTATTAACAGTATTTACAATAACTTTTTCATCAATTAAATTTAATGTTTCATATTCAGGGGCTTCTATTCTTTCCATAATTATTGAATTTAATAATTCATCACTTGGTTCAGAATCATCTTTTGGTAGTAAAGGAATTATTTTTTCATCATAATAATTATTTCCTCCTCCTTCTCTTTGAGGTTTTATTACATATGAATGTGGATTTGATGTTATTTGATTAAATAATTCTTTTTGCTTTTCTTTATCCATATCTCTTAAATAATATATTTTAGTGAAGAAACGTATTATATCATTTGATATTAATTCTTCATTAATATATTTTTTTAAGATATCTGGTTTTGTTAATTCATATTGAAAAACTTTGAGTGTTGTTAAAAATAAATTTATATTCGGAACTTTAATTGCTGTTGATAATTCAATCATTTCTCTTCCTTTCCATGATTCTTCATCTTTATAATCTGAAGGAGTATATCCTGCTCTAAAATAAAATAAAGATATTATTTTTTCTTCATAAGATATTTGTCCTTTTTCATCAACTTTGCAATTTTTTGCTATTTCATTTAATGTTAATCTCTTTGATAAAATATTATATTTCTCATATAACTCATTTTCAATTGTTCTTTGATCAAAAACATTTTTTTCGTTTTCTTGAACTACAAATATAATTATTGTATTTTTATAATTTTCAGGGGAAAATAATTTTATTGATTCTATTAAACTAGATGAAAATTCTGGAATCACATCTTTTTTTTCTAAAGGTATTTCTTTGCCTTTATATCTTTCATATATATTTGGATATTTATTAGAAAAGAAAGAATAAAATTTTTTTAATTTATCAGAAAATGAAAACATTGAAACTGCAATTGTATTAAATTCAATTTGATATATAAATTTTTTTACTTTATCTACCATATAATCATTTCTAAAAAATCCACATTGGATTTTTTGTTTATTTTCAAATGTTGAAACTTTTTTTGAAATTTCAAGTAATTTTTTAATAAATTCATCTTTTTCTGAAATTGGAGTTAATATTTGTTCAATATATTGTTGATCTCTTGATATTTTATCCATTATTTTATTAAAAGCAATTTGATAAAATTGAATTTTATCAAAAAAAGATTTTACTATTGGACTTGGATATAAAGTTATTGGAATATGTTTTACTCCTATTCCTTCTTTATTTTTAATTATCAATCCATTTGAATATAAATAATCTATCATTTCATCAATTATATATTGGGGAATTGTTTTTTCTGTATCCTTTAACATTTTTGGGAAGATAAAAAAAAAATAATTGAAAAAAATTTAAATAATTTTATTCAAAAAATTATGATTATATATATATATTGAGATATTAATAGGAATTTATTTTTATTTAAGTGCTTAAGCAATATAATATATTATAAGTCACATTATTGTTTTGATTAATTTATCTATTTCTTTTAGACCAATTTTAATGATTTTCAATTAAGAGTTAAAGTTAAAAAATAATAAATGAGAATATTATTATTTCTTAACAATAATTTTTTTTATTTAATAATAATTTATTTTTATGCTTTAATTAAAATGGGAAAATTTACAGAAGAATTTTATTCATCACAAATTGATGAATGGAAAGATTATTATTTAAAATATAATGAATTAAAAGATATAATTCACAATATTGAACAAGAAATTGGAAAAAATAATATATCAAAATTTAAAGATGATTTATTAAATCAAGAATCAAATTTAGAAAAACCAAATAATTTAGAAGATTCTTATTTTCTAAAAATAATTGAAAATAATTATCCAGAATTAGATAGAATACCTTTTCCTTCTTATATAAGAAATTTTATTTATGAACTTGAAAAGCAAGTACACTCTATTTATCTGTTCTATTTAAATATTGAAAGAGAAATTTATTTAAAAATTAATTCCAAATTATATTTGAATAAAATACAAAATAAAAACGAAGAAGAAATTATTTTTGAAATTAATGAATTAATAGAAATTGGTTACTTAATTTATAGTTTTTATATTTTTACAAATAGTAATATTGAAGCAATTAATAAAATTTTATCAAAATTTGATAAACATTTAGAAACTTATTTTAAAATAAGTCTTAATTCCTTATATCTTAAAAATAATTTATTAAAAGAAAATAGTGATTTAAAATATATGTTATTATTTAAAATTATAATTGAAGCATCTGCTGTTCTTGAAAACTTTACCAGAGATTATAAAAAATTATATCCTAATAATTCACAAATTTTAAATAAAAATAAAGAGTTATTAGAAATTATTGATTTTATTAATGAAAAAAATACAAATTTAATAAGTAATTCAATATTTGAGACATACATTATAAATAAAAATACTTCATTAATGAAAAATAAAAGTAATTTAAAACATTTTATTCATAATTCATTTTTACTTTCAAATAAGTGTCAAGATGATAATATGTATTATAAAATTGAAGAAAAGGAATTTGATAAAGAAATTAATATATCAATGACAATAAGAAATGAAATAAATGTTTTTATATGTTTATTTCATACTTTTTTTTCTTCTTTTTATTTTATAATTCCTTATATTAATTTTGTATATTATTATAATGGAAAGAAAAATAATTTTGGATATTTAGGATTAATACTTTCAATATCACATTTAGGAAATTTTTTTTCTAATTTATTTTTTATTCAAAATTTCAAATTTAAAAACTCATTAATCTTATCTTGTGTTTTATTCCTTATTTCTATGACAAGTTATATATTTGGAGATATATCTTACGAATCTAATTTTATTATATCTTTAATTTTTTTTTGTTTTGGAAGATTAGTTTATGGTTTAGGATATGGAAAAGTAATAAATAGAAAATATATGCTATTATATTTACCTGAAAGTAAAATTCAAAAATATTCTTTTATATATATTACATTTAATCATTTAGGATTTTTCTTTGGAACTTTATCAAATTTTTTTCTTAAAGATCCAATTAAAATATATGGAGCAGAATTTCCTAATTCTTTAACTTTTATTGTTGGCTTTTTTATATTTTTAATTTTTATTATTATAATTCTAGTTTTATTTACTGAACCATCATCTTCAGATAATTCTTTACCAATGTTAAATAGATTGTCAAATAATTTTTTAAATGAAGAAGGAAATGTGAATGACAATGAAAAATTATTAACAAAAAATCAAATTAAAGAATATAATTCTTTAGAAGAAGAAATTGTGAATTTACATAATACAAGTAAATTTAATGATTCAAATTTAATGTCTGAAACAATTGAAAAATTAAAAAAAAAGAAATTCAATAATAGCAGAACTTTTTGGAAAGGATTTGGAATTATTTTTTCTTCTTTACTTATTATTAAAATTATAAGTGAATATTATCTTATCTTATGCTTATTTTATTTAAGAAACAAAGATTCTGTGATATTAGATTTTTCACTTTTTATTTTAGCTTTTTTTCCTTATGAATTATTTATTCGAATTATATTTAATTTTTCTCAAGAAAGAAGAGCAATTTTAATATTTAATATTATTTTATTATTTACTTTATTATTATCATTAGTTTTTGAAGCAATTGAATATAAATCTGAGGTAATATTTATTTTAACAGGATGTTTAAAAATTATAATTTGTACTTCAATTGAAGGAATAATTTATATATTAATTGAAAAATTATTTCATTCTTATGTTAAAATTGCATCAATGAATATTAAACATTGGTTTTCATTTGCAAATTTAATGGGAAAATTTTTAGGAGCCTTTATTTATATATTTTTATTTTTGATTCACAATGAAATTAGATATGTAATGATTATAGTTCCTAGTATTTTCTTTTGTTATATTCTTTCATTGGTTATTCTTTTGTTCAAATTCTATAGTTCATTAAAAGTTAGAGCTATAAATAAATTAATATTTATAAATTAAAAAAAATTAAAATTTCTTATAAAAGGTAATTTTATTTTTTATTTTTCTAAAGTTTTTAATCTTATTTAACATAAAAAAACATCAAAAAAATAAAATAAATATAATTGAACTAGTAGGCTTACAGAATAATAATAAAAAATTATTAATGATAATCAACTAACTTATTTGAAAAAGATAAATGAAAATAAAAAAATAAATTATCATATGGAAAAAAATAGCGTTGGAAATTTTTTCCAAAATCTTTTTAAATTTCAAAAAACATGTTTTTCAGATGAGCTTAACAAAGTACCTTTTTTCCAAAGAAAAAAACCTTCTGAAAACTCAGAATTCAAATGTCAATATTGTGGTAAGAATTATTCAACAAAGGGAAATTTAAAGAATCATTTAAGTTCAATCCATTTAAATAAGAAGCCTTTTAAATGTCAATTTCCCAATTGCAACAAAAGTTATATTAATAAAAGTTTACTAAACATTCATTACATTAGTCATACAGGAAATAGACAATTTATATGTAGAATATGTGGAAAGAAGTTTATTGGAAAAAGTAATTTAAGAATTCACTTAAAATCTCATTCTAATCAAAGACCTTATATCTGTGAATTTTGTGGAAAAAGTTATAAAATTATTTGTCATTTGAAAGAACATATTAATCTTTATCATTTAAAAATAAAAAAATTTAAGTGCTCATTATGTGATTCTTGTTTTGGAAGAAAATCTACATTAAATTCACATATGAAAACTCATACAGGGGAAAAAAATTTTTTGTGCCCAATTTTTGGATGTAAAAAATTTTTTGCTGAAAAAGGTAATATGATTGTTCATTTTAAAAGGCATTTTAATAAAATTCAAGGATATTTAAAAAATGACTTTTATAGAAAAGAGAGTGGGATGAATGGAAATTTATTAGAAAATTCAAAGCATTTTGAAAACAATTTTAAAGTAATGGAGGTAAATAATAAATTATTAAATTTTAATGTATGGGATTTTTGTTATTTTGATTTGAAAAACAATCTTATTTATAATAATTTTAATGAATTAAGAAATGATTTATTTTCTTTACAAATATATAATAAAAAAAATATATGTTTTAATAATTTTCCAAATGATAGTTTATTTGCTTTTTATTATCCTTCTCAATTTAATATATGACTTAAAATCATTTTTTTATATTAAAGTTTAATTTAATTTTATTTAAAAGTATGTATATTTTTATTTCTTGACTTATATGATGATATTTTTTTTTTTGGAGAAATTTAGTCTTTCCAATTTTTTTTTTTTATAAAAAGATTTATTAAAATTAATTATTTGTTTCTAATATCAATTTAAAATTTTTTTTTGATTTTTTTAACAGTTTTTATTAAAATAATACATTTATTGAAAAATAATAATTTTTATAATTGAATATTTTTTTTAAAAATTAAATAAAAATTTAAATCACAAAAAAAGAAAAATTATTTCATAAATTTCTCAATAATCTAAATAAAAGACAAGAATGAAGGAATTCAAATATTCAATCTAAAATTCATAAAAATTTTAAATTTATACAATTAATAAAACAAGTCAAACTTTTCAAAATATTTTCAAAAAAATAAGACATAATATTTATATTTTATTTCATTTATTTTTTTTGTTGATGATTTTTTTTTCAATTGTTTATTTTTTTTTTCTCTTTTAATTGATTTCTATATTTTCATTTGATAATATTATGAATTTATTTACTTTTAGTATTTTTTTAAATGTGATATATATATTCTAATTAATGCCAAAGGATTTTAAATAAATTCTTCTTTCCTTTTCATTATCATTTAAGAATATAAATTTTATCATGAAAAAAATACTTAAAAGAAAATTAATTTCATTTCCTTCTATTAATTTATTATAATTTCTAATAAAACATAAAATGTCATGAAATGATATCAAAAACTAAACTAATATCATTTATTGTTTATTTGATTCAAAAATATTTGAGAATAAATGAAATAAAAATATAATTGAATAAAACAAAAATTCCTAAATTTTTTCATAGGAAATATATGTAAATATTTAATCATTAAAAAAAATAATTCTCATCTGTTTAAGTAGTAGAATAATAACAATTAGTAAAAACTGAATCAAAATGTATTTTATCTTTTATATATATTTTATTTATTTTATATTTTAAAAATATTTTTAAAAGAAATTTAAGTAAAAAATAATATCTTTTAAAAGTCAATATTAAAAATTCAAAATTCTTCAACCAAACATTTATTTCCATCTTCAATTTCCATTTCATAATTTTTCAATATTAAATATTTTCTATAGATTGGTAAATAAAATCTGCTTTTATCTGATGAAGTTAATTCATTAGGTAATTTATCGAAATTTACTTTTTCAAATTGTTCTTCTTTAAAAAATGGATGTTCAAAAGCCTCATCACAGCTTATTCTATAAGCTCTATTAGTTTTAAGAGTAGAATGAAGAAATTGAATAGTACTTTCGCATAATTCATAATCAGCTCTTATTATACAATTTTTTTCCATAACTTTATTTTTAACATTTATCTCTTTTTGATTTCCACGATTAAACATTTCTCCAGTTAAAAGTTCAAACATAATTTCACCAAGTTCATAAATTTCTTCTTTATCAGGATCATCATAAGGAAATAAATCTTCTTTATACATTTTAGTATAAAAATCTTTATTATTCAATTCTTCAATATTTATTTTTCTTGTTAAATCTAAATCAACTACTTTAATTGTTGCACTCATATATTTTTTATATAAATCTGTTTCTTTTTCATCAATTATTATTAAAGCATTATCTGGTTTTAAGTCATTATGATATAAACTTTCTGACTTAGAAAGATGATGAAATAAATATAATCCAATTGATAATTGTTTTATAATATGTTGAATCAATTTTTGAAATTTTTTTTTGTCCCCTTTTCTTAATTTAGATAAATCATCTTTATCTTCTGCTGCTTTTTGAATACTTTTTAATGTTTTTCCTTCTTCCAATAAAATTATTTTTTCTTTTTTAAGTCCAATTAGCTCATATTCTATTTTTTCTTCGTTTGATGAGAATTTTTTTTTTAATTCTCCATTATTTCTAATTTCTTCTTTTATCTTTTTTAAATATTCGTCATTACAAGGATAATTAAATGATATAAAATTAAAACACCATAATTTTATATAATAATCTTGTAAAAGTGGCATTATTGGTTCTACTGTTTTTTTTTCTTCTTTTTTCTCTCCTTCTGTTATTTTGTCTTCTTTTTCCTCTCCTTCTGTTATTTTGTTTTCTTTTTCCTCTCCTTCTGTTTTTTTTTTTTTTTTTTCCTCTCCTTCTGTTATTTTGTCTTTTTTTTCCTCTCCTTCTGTTATTTTGTCTTCTTTTTTCTCTCCTTCTGTTTTTTTTCCTTCTTTTTCCTCTCCTTCTGTTTTTTTTTCTTCTTTTTCCTCTCTTTCTTTTTTTTTTTCTTCTTTTTCCTCTCCTTCTGTTTTTTTTTCTTTTTTTTCCTCTTCTTCTTTTTTATCTTTGTCATTAATTTTTTTAAAAGCATTTATTATATCAAAATTCGAATAATTTTTGTCTTTTTTTATATTTTCATAAATTTCTTTACATATGTTTCCCTCTTTGCCACTTAAAATACTATAAAATAAATCTTCTTTTTTTTCATCTTCGATTTCTTCCATTAATTGTTTTATTTCATCTTGATATTTTCCTTCTTCTTTAAGAAAATTTAAAATAATTTTTAATACATTGTCTCTTTCTTTTTTTATAGTATTATATATTTCAGATTCTTTATTTGCTCCAAGAGTTAATATTTTAAAAAAAACCTTTTGATCTTTTTTTGTTAGACTATTAATTAGACCAAATCCTCTATTTGGCATTTTTATTTAATTTTTTTAGAATTAATTAAAAAAATTAATCATGGGAATAATTAATTAACATTTATTTCCATGTTTTTTATAATTGAATGTTTAAATTATTAACTTGAAGAATAAGTAAGTTTTGATTGAGAATTTTATGAAGTTTTTAAATTTTGTTCAATTTGATTCAAATCATTGATTGATGAAGTAACAAAATTATTTATTATGGGTAAATATTTTTGATTAAATAAGGAATCAGATATATGCTTTTCAAGTCTTTCATATAAATTATCAATTATTCTTAAATGATTTTCAGCAAATGGTAATTGTTTTAAATATTTTTTAATAACTTCATTTGATTTAATAGTTTGAAGATTAACTCTTATTTGTGTAATAATTGTTTTATATTTCGATATCAAAGCATTTTTTAAATTATTTTGAATATAATTTCTTATTTGAGTCAATGAATTTATATAGATAGTATAATAATTTACTTATTTTGCAGTTCTATGAGTCGATGTATTCAGTAGATAAATTTTTATTTATTTCAATAATTAAGCTTATATTATTCATGGTATAAGTTAATATTTGACTATACACTTCATCTAAATTATTTAAATTTAAATCAGATAATTCAATTTGAATATTACTAATTATTTGCTCTAAACTACTTCAACTTTCTGTTCTAGCAGTATTTATTTGCTCATTAATTAATTATAATTATT
>JAEEGJ010030723.1_pt1 | contig 10468 bp, 9 predicted proteins | sample 8958761 | NCBI WGS metagenome assembly JAEEGJ01 (sample SAMN16246546, study PRJNA631951) | gut metagenome | biome: gut microbiome; feature: rumen; material: RS-attached | host: Bos | place: Iran: Karaj | collected 2018-10
GGATTCCGCAGCATGCAAAATCCCGCCAGAAGTTCTTGAGCAGTTGTCGATACGCGCCCGGTATGCGGGCTACATAACGCGCGAGGAGGCTGCCGCCGCACGGGCGAAACGTGACGAGGAGATTTCCTTCCCCGCTTGGCTTGATCTCGACAAATGCACTGCCGTGCGTTATGAAAGCCGGGAGAAGCTGAAACGCTACAAGCCCGAGACGCTTGCGCAGGCTTCACGCATCCCAGGCGTCAATCCTGCAGACATTGCTGTTCTTGCAATCATCATCAAACGTGGCCATGTATAGTTATGCGTCATAAAACATATCTCCAATTGTCGGTTATGAAACGGGCTGCCGGCAATGACGATTCCGCAGAACGGCTGTGAATGTTGCCAATGTGTGTGCTAGTGTTACCAGTTCCAATGTTGCCAATGCCCAATTGGTCATTGGAACTGGATATTGGCAACATTGGCAACATTTCCACTTTCCCATTGCACATAAAGGGTAAAAGCGGTATACTATTCTGCCGTGAAACAAGAAGAATTAAAACTTACTGCGTTCTTCGGTTTGGAGGACGTGTTGCCGCAGTGCGGCAAAATGTCGCGTGACGACATTGTGCGGACGCTTGTGACCGGGCTTGCCGAGCGTCATGGGCTCCCTGGCGGGGACGAGCTCGCGAAGAGCGTCCTCGACCGCGAGGCGTGCGGTTCAACCGTGATCATGGACGGGCTTGCCGTGCCTCACGCGCGCATAGAAGGGCTGAAGCGGCCATACGCCGCAGTCGCCACCAGCGAGCGCGGCATTGAGTGGCCAGGCGAGGGCAACGGCAAGGTGCACATCGTGTTCCTCATGCTCATCCCGCGCGACGACCCGGCGCTGTACCTGAAGGTGCTTCGTGTGCTTGGAACCATGCTCGACGACCCGGCGGACCTCAAGCTGCTCGCAGGAATGATGAGCGCCGGAGAGGTGTTCCGCTTCCTCGAGAGCGGCAAGGCGTATCTCCCCAGGTTCCTCACGGCGGCGGACATAATGACGAACGACTTCAGGGCGCTTCCCGACGACGGCACTCTCCAGACGTGCATAAGCGCCCTCATATCGGAGCATGTCTCTGAATTGCCCGTGACCGACGCCGCCGGAAACCTCAAGGGAGTGGTCCGCGCCGACAAGCTGCTGCGCGCCTGTATCCCCGAGCACTTCCTCTGGATGGACGACTACTCCTCCATTCTCGACTTCGAGCCGTTCGCGCAGGTTCTCGACAACGAGCACAACACTCCGCTCACCACGATAATGGACGACAAGTATCCCGTCGTCTCTCCCGGCAGCCCCGCCGTGCAGGTCTCCTGCGAGATGATGAAGCACAAGAGCTCCAAATGCTACGTTCGCGACGAAGGCCGCCTCGTGGGCATCGTGAAGCTAACGGAATTCCTCAACAAGATATTCAGAGAGTGATCGGGCGCCATGAAAAAGTTCTTCAACCCTAAGTTCATACTTCAGCTTCTCATCATCTGCGGCGTGACGTTCGGCGGGCTCGAGGCCGGGCTTGCGACGAACGCCACGCAGGCGCTCACGCTCGCCGTGTTCTCGGCCGTCATCTCCACCACGCTCCTCTTCTGGGAGCGCCGCGTGGGCGTGGCGTTCATAGGCGTGGCGCTGCTCGTGGCCTGCAAGGCGATGTCGCTAAAGCAGATGCTGATAGGCACTGAGCTCGACATCATCCTGTTCCTGGTGGGCATGATGATCATCGTGGGCGTGCTGAAAGACCTTGGCTTCCTCACATGGGTGATCCAGCTGATCATCAGCAGGAAGAAGATGACGGGAGTGTCTTTCACCGCGATACTCTGCGTGCTGTCGGCGGTGATGGCGTCGGTGGTGGACGAAGTGTCGTCCATCGTCGTCGTGCTCGCGCTCGTCTTCCAGGTGTGCGAGACCCTGAAGCTCAGGCCGCACCCGTTCGTGCTCATCGCCGTGATGGCCACCAACATCGGCTCCTCGGCGACGATGCTCGGCAACCCCGTGGGCATCTTCATCGGCAACAAGGCCGGCTTCACGTTCTCGCAGTTCCTCGTGGGCGCAACTCCAGTTGCGTTCGCCTCGCTGATCTGCACGTTCCTGATCACGCTCTTCTGGTTCCGCAAGGATATCCATGCGATGTCGCAGGCGATGGAGGCGCACCGCAAGACGGGCCTCGGCCCGACCGCGAAGATACCCTACAAGGCCGGCCTCGTGGTGTTGCTCACCACTGTCGTCGTGATTGCCTTCCACCATCAGATTGAAGGCCTGCTCGGCCTCGAAGGCGCCGAGAACCACAATGCGTTCCTCATCATGACGCCTCTTGTGATGGCGGGCCTTCTGATGATCCTCCGCCCATCGCGCGCCCGCCAGTACGTGGAGCACGACGTGGAGTGGTGGACGCTGCTGTTCTTCATGCTTCTCTTCACGATCTCCGCTGCACTCAGCACAAACGGCATCACGGCCAACCTTGCCACCACTCTCACTCAGCACGTGAAGGGCGGTCCCACTGGAATGATCCCGCTCGTGGTGCTGATCTCGTCGCTCGGCTCGGCTTTTGTGGACAACATCGTGTTCGTGGCGGCCTTCACCCCCGTCGTGCAGGAGCTGATGAAGATGTCGTCGGAGTACTCGGTGCTCTGGTGGGCGCTTCTCTTCGGCGCGTGCTACGGCGGCAACATCACCGTGGTGGGCTCCACCGCCAACATCGTCGCCTCCGGCCTTCTCGAAAAGCACGGCCAGCATCCCATAAAGTTCAGCGACTGGATCAAGATCGGCGCGATGGTGGGACTGGTCACAGGAATCGTCGCCTGGCTGATGCTGCTCATTATGCCGGTGCCGAAGCCCGCAGACATCGAAGCCGCCCCGAAGGCGGCAACTGTACAGAACGTACAACCAACCACTCCAGCCAAATGAACATGAATAAACTGTTATGTGCAGTGTTCGCCGGTGCCGCTCTCGCAGCGGTTGCCGGCGAATTTGATTTACAGAACGCGGAGTTCGCCAAGTACCACAAGGCGATCACCGGACGCGAGGCGCCAGAAGGGCTCGTCACGTTCGCAATCGACCCCAAGGTGTCGAAGAGCGGCCGCGACGCGTATACGATTCTTAGTGGAACGCTCTCCCAGCCCGCTCACGGCGCGAACGGTCAAGATGCCCGTTCTCCCAGAGGAAGCGTCACCATCACCGGCTCGAACATGCGCAGCGTATGGTACGGCCTCTATGATCTCCTTGAACGTCGCGGCGGATGCCACTGGTTCTGGGATGGCGATGTGGTGCCAAAGCGCGACTCGATCGACCTCTCGAACCTCGACGTCCATGAGGAGGCTCACTACGAGTACCGTGCCATCCGCTACTTCGCGCACCGCGGCCTCACGCGCTTCCAGGCAGAGCATTGGGGACCCGAGGACTGGAAGAAAGAGATCGACTGGTCCCTCAAGCGCCGTCTCAACGTTTTGATGCTACGCATCGGGCAGGACGACCTCTTCCAGCGCACGTTCCCAGACGTATGCGAATATCCTGATCCCTCGAAGCCGCTCCCCGGCGCTGGCAGGGGCTATGACGACCGTACTCTCTTCTGGAGCCTCCAGTATCGCGGCGAACTGCGGCGCAGGCTCCAGAAGTACGCCTTCGACCGCGGGCTGATGATGCCGGAGGACTTCGGCACGATGACGCACTGGTATTCGCGCACGCCCGAGGACTTCCTCGACAAGAAGAATCCTCCGTTCCTCCCTCTTTCCAACGGACAGTACGGGGAGCGCAACGGACAGGTCTGGGACATCCGCGATTCCAAGTGGGCCGATGAATACTGGAAAATGACCACGGCGGCAGTCGAGGCGTATGGCAAGGACGCGCCCGAGCCGCGTCTCCTCCACACCATCGGACTCGGCGAGCGGATGTGCTACAAGGACAGGCAGAAGAACTTCGACCTCAAGATCAAGGCGCTTGACATGTTTCTTGCGCGTGCGCACCGCGACTATCCCGACGCCAAAGTGCTTCTCGCCGGGTGGGATTTCTACAGCACGTGGAAGAACGAGGAAGTGCGCGCGCTGCTCCCGCGACTCGACCCCAAGCGCGACATCATCTGGGACTACGAGGCGGACGAGCCGCGCAGCAACAGGATATTCACGAACTGGGGCGTGATGGGCAAGTTCCCGTACACGTATTCCATCTTTCTCGCGTACGAAAAGGCGCTTGATGCGCGCGCGAACTATCCGCTCATCGAAAAGCGGCAGAAGCTCGTCCAGAACGATCCCTTCTGCAAGGGCTACATCTTCTGGCCGGAGTCGAGCCACACCGACACGCTCTTGCTCCGCTTCTTCACGGCGAACGCCTGGGCCGACAAGCCGATTCCGCACGGCGACGTGCTGGACGAGCTCTGCGCTAGCCGCTACGGCGCGAATGCCGAGGCGATGAAGGCTGCGTGGAAGGCCGTGCTGCCCGCATCGTGGCTGCGCGACTGGGGCAACAATTACTCGACAGCCGTGCTAGGCATATGCGGCGAGGGCAACACCAACGTTCTTGGAGGGCTAATCGGGAAATGGGAGAAGCCCGTCTCCGAGGCGGAGATTGCGTTTGAGATTCTGCAGCGCGTTCCGTGGAACGATCCTTTCGTGCAGCGTGACGCCATTGACATCGCGCGCATGGTCCTCGACCGCGCAATCGCCCTGCGCGTGTGGAAGTTCGGCTGCGACCTCACCAAATGGAAAAAGTCAGCCGGGAGCGGAATCACATCTACCACTGACATTGTTGCCAGCGCGAATCGTATCGCCGCGCTCTGCGAAAAGATGGCGGACATCCTTGCGCTTCACACGGACTATTCGCTGTGGGAGTCGTACCAGCGCCTCGATGCCGTAGAGAAGATCCGCAATCCGCTATTCGAGAAGACGCTATTCGAGAATTCGTCTTGCGGCTACTGCCGTAGCCACCAGTACGAGCTTGCGCGCCACTGGTATGCGCCGCACGTGAAGGCGGTGGCGGAAAATCTCGCGAAGGCCGTTTCCGCAGGCAACCGCAAAGCTGCTATAAAGGTCAATGCGGAGAAGGAGCGCCTCGCGCTCAAGGCGAAGCCTCTTGCGTCTCTCGCACCAACGCTTCCGCGCACCGAAGAAAACTTCCACCGCACCCTCCGCGAAATCACCGCGCTCCTCAGCAATTGAGTAACCCCATGAAGGACAAACTAAAGACATTCGCAAAGACATTGCTTGTCATCGTTTGCTGTTCGATGTCGGGCGGATGCTATATGTTTGAGACAAGGAGAGGTGAGTTCTTCACTTCGACAGATGCTGTATGGAATAAATATCGTGATTCGCGTATCCCCATGACAATTGGTGGGTGGATAGGATTAAGCGGTTTTGCGTTGTTTTACGTTGGAGCGGTTGTGACTATTCCTGCAGGGATGGCAATTGAATGTGCCGAGATGTGCGTTGTGGCGCCTGCATACGACATCTTGTGGATGCCGTACGACTGTTACAAGTACGTAGAGCGTGCTCCTGAAAGGCGAATCCAAAGAGAGAGGGCGAAGTCCTATGACCTCGCTTTGAACCATCTTGACGAAGCCCTGAACGACGAGCGTTATCTGTCGCCGACAAATACAATTCAGCGCGAGTCGCTGGGAAGGGCGCTTAAAGACAAGAAACGTGAAGACCTTACGTCGAAGCAGGCCGCGCGCATCCTCGCCGCCATTAGAAAGGATCCGTCCATGCTGCCGGATCTTTGCCACGTCGCCAAACAACTCGCCGTGTCTAATGCGGATTTTGAGTGGATCGTCAACCAAGCTGTCGAACACAAGAAGACTCTTAAAGAAGGGGAGCGCAATCCTATAGCGGACGCAGCCTGCGAGTCGAGGTACGTCACCGACGCGCAGTACGTAAAGCTAGCCAATGCCGGATGTTCCGCAAGCCAGATAAGATATTCTCGTGAAGAGCGCGACAGGCTCAGGAAAATGAAGGAGTTGGAAATCCGATATAGCATCGAAGGAGAAAAGCGCAAGGCGAGGGAACGCATATATACGGAGAGAACACGGAAGATAGAAAAGCAATTAGAAGGACAATGGAAGCAAGAGGCTCAGAAGAAGCAAGGGCCAAACACCCTATCGAATATTGTTCACAAATGACAATTGACACAATTGTTCACAAATAGCAATTTGTATTGGTGGCAATTATGGCGCCGGAGCTTGCGGTGGTGCGGGCGAGGGCCGTGTGGCTGGAGGTGGTGGACGGCGTGAGGGGAAGCGCGACCGCGCTGATGGAGCGGCTGGACGCGCTGACGGACCCGGAGCGGGTGGAGGAGACCACCATGCTCGCGGACTGGAGGGCGAAGTACGAGAATGAGATTACGGAGCGTATGAAATCAAAGTGGTGGAGGCGGATGGAGAGGAAGCGGGAGGTCGGATAGCAGACGCCGCACACAGTTCAGACATTGATCTCAATTCTGGGGAAGTGTGAAAACAGGTGTTCCGGCCGCAAGAACGACGCCTGTAGATGGGATGGGCAGGAAGTAGATGGAATGGTCTAGAGAGTAGTGGGAAGGTAGTGTGATGAAATAGTCAGATGTGCCTTCTATTACAATCGATTGTGTACCCTACTTGAAGGGCGCGGGCAAATGTGATAAACTCATGCGCATGAAGACATTAGTTTTGATTGCGTTCGCTTCGGCGTCCATCACCGCGCTGTGCGCGGGGGCTGTTTCCGAGGCGCAGGGCGGCGTGCGGTTTGACGTGCGGCGCATAGGCAGCGCGCGCACGGAGGCGTGCGGCGTGGCGGACTTCAACAACGACGGCCGGCCAGACATCATCGCCGGGCCGTATCTCTACCTTGCGCCGGCGTTCCGTCCGGTGAAGGTGCGCGAGGTGAAGACGAACGTGACGCCCGACGGCAAAGGCTACGCGAACGACTTCATGAACCTTCCGCTCGACGTGAACAACGACGGCCGCATAGACGTCATATCTGGCGACTGGTTCTGCAAGGAGACGTGGTGGATCGAGAACGCGCTTCCCTCCACCAACATCTGGCACCAGCACCTCATCGAGCGAACGGGCAACATCGAGACCGGTATCCTCGTGGACATCGACGGCGACGGCAAGGCGACGGACTTCTTCCCCGACACGCAGCTAACATGCCTCTACACTCCATCAGGCGGCGGTTCGTTCAAGCGCGACTCCGTCGACAACGAGCGTTGCAACATGGGTCGCGGCTGTGGTGACCTCAACGGCGACGGGCTGAACGACGTGCTCACGCCCACTGCCTGGTACGAGCAGCTGCCAGGGCGCAAATGGCGAAAGCACCCGCTCGACGTCGGCTTCTCGGACGGTGGCCGCGCGCTCGGCCACGCCTCCAACCTCATCGTGTACGACGTCAACAGCGACGGCCTTGCGGACATCCTCGTGAGCTCTGCGCACAAGTACGGCATCTTCTGGTGGGAGCAGCTCAAGGAGAAAACGCCATCTGGCGAACTGCAGTTCAAGAAGCACGTGATCGACGACACGTGGACGCAGGCGCACTACCTCGGCTGGGGCGACATCGACGGCGACGGGATTCCCGAGCTCGTCACCGGCAAGCGCTTCATGGCGCACAACGGCGGCGATCCCGATGAGAATGGTCCGCTCGGCGTGTACTACTACGACTTCACGCCTGGCCCTGATCCCGTGTTCAAAAAACATGTGATCACATACAACGAAGGCATTGGCGCGGGGATGAACATAGTGCCCATAGACATCGACGGCGACGGCGATGTGGATCTCGTCACCACCGGCAAGTGGGGCGGCCCAGTGATCTTCGAAAACAAGACGAAGTAGATTCGCGAGAAAAGCGACTGCGATGGGCGAACAGGGAATGGACAGCGGAGAGAAACTATGCGGCGGCAAGTGAAGATCGGTCTGGCGCTTGGTTCGGGCGGCGCGCGCGGACTCGCCCATCTAGGCGTCTTGGCGCGCCTAAACGAATGGGGCGTCAAGCTACACTGTGTGGCGGGCACGTCCATCGGCGCGATCATGGGCGCCATCTACGCCTCGGGCACCGTGGACAAGGCGATCGCCTGGGCCGAGCGCCTCGACTGGGCCGGCGCGGCGACTCTCTTCGCGGAGATCAACATGCCCGTCACCGGCTTCTTCACCGGCAGGCGAGTGGAGGAGCGACTGCGCAAGTTCATTCCATACGGCGACTTCTCGGAGTCGCCCGTTCCGCTGGCGACTGTTGCCACCGACATCGCCACCGGCGAGGAGGTCGTGCTGCGCACGGGTGACATGATGGAGGGAGTGCGCGCGAGCTACGCGATCCCAGGAGTGTTCACGCCGGTGGAGCGCGACGGGCGTCAGCTTGTGGACGGAGGGCTCGTGAATCCTCTGCCGATATCGGTGTGCCGAGAGCTCGGCGCGGATGCGGTGATCGCGGTGGACATCAATCTCAGGAAGGGTCCACCCGGATATCGCCGCACGAAGAAGTCGCTCAAGATCATGGAGATACTCGCCAACACCATCAGCATCCTCGAGAACGAAGTCACCCGCGGCACCCTTGCCGCCCAGGCGCCTGACGTGTGCGTCCAGCCTGCGGTGGGCGACATCTTCACGCTCGACTTCTTGACCGCCCGCACAGCCATCGAGGCAGGCTATGCAGCAGCCGACGAGCGACGCGCCGAGATCGAGGCGCTTGTGGAAGGGCGGACAAGTTGATGGTGGATGCGGCAGAATTCGGCGTGGCGCGATTCGTGGCGATCGACTTCGAGACGACCGGCTCGGTGAAGGGCTGGCCGAACGAGCCTTGGCAGGTCGGATTCGTCGAGATCGGAAGCGATGGGCCGGTGGCGGGTTCACAGCGCGAGCGTCTTCTCAAGACAGCGCCGGAGCGTCCGTTCTCGCCGCGCGCGCCGGGGAGATGGGCGCAGCTTCGCGGCGAGCTCGCGGCGGCGCCGGCGTTCATGGACGTGTGGCCAGAACTAGCATCCAGCCTCGTGGGCGTGCCGCTCGTGGCGCACAACGCCTCGACCGAACGCACCATACTAGAGAAGCGAGCGCCGCTCACGCGGTTTGGTCCGTGGGTTGACACCCTCCGCATCGTGCGCAGGTTCTGGCCGCTGATGGAGTCCTTTGCGCTCGGCGACGTTGTGCGCACGTTCGGCCTTCAGGCGCAGGTTGACGCGCTCTGTCCGGGACGCGCCTGGCATGACGCACTCTACGACGCCTGTGCGTGCGCCGTGCTGTTCTGCCATGTGCGCCGCCTCGCGCCGATGTGGATGGAGGTGTGCGGTGCTTGAGAGCCTTCTGGTAGTCGCGCGGCAGGTGGCCGTTCTCTTCGCGCTAATGGGCGTGGGATACGTCTGCAACAAAAGGCGCGTGCTCACCGAGACAACGGTGAAGGGACTTGTGGAGGTGCTGCTGCTGGTGGTCACGCCGTGCGTCATCGTGCATGCGTTTCAGCGTCCATTCGAGCGCCATCTTCTGCAGGGGCTTGGGTGGGCGCTTGGGATCGCCGTTCTTTCGCATGCGCTCGGCATGGTCGCTGGCCTGTGCTTCCGCTCGGCGGAGCCGGCGCGCCGCAGCGTGCTGCGTTTCGCCGTAACGTTCTCGAACGCGGGGTTCATGGGCATTCCTCTTGAACAGGCGCTTTTGGGAAGCGACGGTGTGTTCTTCGGCGCGGTGTACGTGGCGGTGTTCAACGTGCTGTGCTGGAGCTGGGGGTTGGTGACTATGTGCGGAAGCGCGAAGGAGATGCACACGCGAACGCTCTTCGTCAATCCTGGCACGGTGGGAATCGCATGCGGGCTGCCGTTCTTCCTCTTCTCGGTGACGCTTCCGGCGGCGGTGGGGGAGCCGGTGAAGATGCTGGCGGATCTCAACACGCCGCTTGCGATGATAGTGATCGGGTACTATCTCGCGGACGCGTCGTTCGGAGCGGTGCTGCGCTGCGGCGCGGCGTATGCGGTGGCGTTCCTGCGCCTTGTGGCGCTGCCGTGCGCGGTGCTGGGAGCGGTGTGGCTGAGCAGTCCGTCCGACGGCACGATGGCCGTGGCGCTCATCACCGCGTCGAGCGCGCCCGTGGCGGCGCTCACCACGGTCTTCGCAGCGAAGTACGGCCGCGACGTGCCGCTTTCCGTGGGCATCTTATCGGGCACAACTCTTCTCTCGCTCGTCACGATGCCGCCGATCGTGGGCCTTGCCATGTGGCTCTTCAAGGGCTAATTTGCACATCCCCTCAGGATTTGATAGAATATTGCGCATGGAACAAGGGAAAGAGACAGGCGCAGGCGGCGCTCTGAAGGAAGGCGCGCTTCTCGGCGGCTGGAAAGTGGTGAAGCTGCTTGCGAAGGGCGGCATGGCCGAGGTGTACGAGGTGGAAGACGTGCAGCTCGGAGTGCGCTACGCATTGAAGCTCTTCACCTATGAGCGCGGCGAGCAGGAGGCAGTGCGCAGGCGGTTCTTTGCCGAGGGCAGGCTGCTAGCCAAGCTGCGCCATCCGCGTCTCGTAGGAGTGTACG
>JAEEGJ010030725.1_pt1 | contig 10466 bp, 5 predicted proteins | sample 8958761 | NCBI WGS metagenome assembly JAEEGJ01 (sample SAMN16246546, study PRJNA631951) | gut metagenome | biome: gut microbiome; feature: rumen; material: RS-attached | host: Bos | place: Iran: Karaj | collected 2018-10
TAAGACAAGCAATGAGGCCAAGACTGTTCTTTTGTCTACACCATAGTGGTGCTGCATGGCATAGTAGGCTTCCGACAACACAAGATTTGATACCACCATGGTGTCGCCTCTCGCTATACGACGTGCCACATTCGCAATGACATTCCCCGCAAGAGGCTGAGGTTTGTTGGCGAGAATCCGCACGAGAACGGAAGTGTCAAGTGCGGTTTTCATATGGCAGACACCCGTTCCGCAGACTTGATGGATTCGCGAATCGAGGCCATGTCATGTGGTCCGTCCACATTTTTAGTTATTGCGTTTTCGCATAAGCCTGCCCAAGACGGATGATTGTCTTTTCGCTGGCCGCCATCGCCCTGCTCCATTTTCGGAATCAAAACCACTTGAAAAGAATAGGATCTGTATTCTTCCGGAATATGAAGTGTCAGCAAGTCGTTTACTGGCTTGGCGTATGTTGTTATCGTAGGCATGGAAATTCCTTCCTTATTCTCTGTCCGACCGCTTTGCAGCGCTGCAAGTTGTCATGTCAACTTCCAGCTTCTAGCAACACGAATATTATGCCACATGCGGCACGGCAGTGTCAAAGCCGAATTTCCACCGAAACTAGCCACTAGCCACTAACCGCTAACCACTAACCACTCGTTACTCGTCACTTGTCACTCGTCACTCTTCTCCACCATCCCGTTGTCGCGGTCGTCGCGGACACGGGTCTCGAGGTCGCGGAAGAGGCGGCGGATGTCGCGCGTGGTGCCCCAAGTGAACCAGACCGTCGTGATGACGCCAAAGGCCAGGGGCACGGCGAGGCTCGTCACGAACGTCTTTATGACCCAGGCGTGAATCGACCAGTTGAAGATTTTGGCACAGATCGCCACAAGGACAAAAGAGCAAAGGAAGCCATAGATGATGTTGTACCCGAAGCACACCCAGGCGAGAATGCGGTCCTCCCGCGTGTACTCGGCGTTGATGCCCACGAGGTGCGCCATCATTCGCTTGGCGAATGAGCCTGTTGGCGCTTTCGCTTTCTCGATCTCGACGCCATGCTTCCTGTGAAGCATGGCGTCGAGATCGAAGGGCTTGCGGCAGGTGAGGAGCGAGATTGTCACATAGCAAAGCAGCGCCACGAGCATGGCGATGAAGCTAAGCTCGACTGAGTTCACGGGGAACTTCACGGCCCACTCGGCGTCCGTCACCGTCCAGCGGATCCAGGGGTCGAAAGGCGACGAGACCACTTCCAGGAACCGGCGGACGCCATGTTCGAGGCCATGCGTCTGAAGCCAGGGAAGCACGGTGTCGGCCCAGCCGCGCTGGACGAGGATGCCGCAAAGCGAGATTGTCGCGGCCGAGATGAGCGACGCGTATGCTCCGGCCGTCGTGCCGCGCCGCCAGTAGAGGCCGAGAGTCACGATCGCCCCGGCGCCGGTGAACCACATCGAGCAGCCGATCGTGATGAACATCTGGATGTAGTCAAGCTGTGAGAAGATGCAGGAACCGAGCCAGAAACACCCGCCGATGACCAATACCACGGCCTTGAATATCGCGAGGTGCAGGCGCGGCGAAGGCGCCTTTTTGAAGAACGGCAGGATGAAGTCCTGCGTCCAGCACATCGAGATGTCGAAGATGCGGGTGTCGTCGGTGGAGACGACGAGCAGGATGCAGAGCATCAGGAGAAGGGCTGTAAGCCATCCGGGGAAAATGTTGCGGACGGCCACCGGCATCATCTGCTGCATGTACGTGGTGCGGTAGCTCTGGTAGAGCTTGTTGGCGGCGGCCTCGTCGTCCATGGTCGCATGGAGGGCTTCACGCGCGGCGTCCAGGGTGGGAGTGTCGAGGTTGTGGGCGCGGGAGAGTGGCGGATCAACGCCTATTTCGTGGATTTGCACGGGGACCTCGGCGGTCGCCGCCGCAACTGCGGCCGCGACCTTGGCGTCGGGGGCGAGTTCCTCGGCCACGCGGGCGGAGAGTTCCTGGCGGATGCCGTGCGCCTTCTCCGCGTAGTTGCGGTGGTTCATCGTGGCGATGATGCCGATGACGATGAAGAACGGCAGCAGCCACGCCATGCCCGCGCCGAAGGAGGAGAGGAGGTTCGACATCTTGCCCTCGTGGGCCGACTTCGCAACCGTGCCGTAGCCGTTGCCGACCCATTCGCCGCCGAGGATCTTGCGGTAGAAGAGGACGATCAGGGCAAAGAGATTGAAGTCGCGGAGCTGGGAGATGTCGTAGGGGTTCAAAAAACTCTCGCCCGGGACGCGGTCCGTCATGAGCGGGGCGATTTCGTTCCACCAGGAGAAGTTGCAAAGCACGTAGATGATGAGCACCACGAAGAGCGGGTAGGAGACAAGCCCCTGGGCGGCGTCCGTCACGAGGAGCGAGATGCGTCCGCCCGCCATGATCATCAGGAGCGCCAGCGCGATGCACCCCGCCAGCAGGATTGGAAAGGTCCTGAACTGTGCGCCGAAGATCGTGAACTTGTGCGGGATCCCGAGCAGGTAGATGAAGAAGCGGACGGCGACGGCCGGCCCGATGCAGTTGCCGAGCATGTCGGCGCCGCCGCGCAGAACGGCCGCGAGGCGGCGCAGCCCCTTGCTGTAGCGCATCTCGAAGAACTGTCCGGCGCTCATGGCACGCGTCTCGCGGAAGCGGTAGGTTATCCAGCCGTAGAGCGAGAGCATCACCGTCAGCGGCATCAGGAGGTTGTTCCAGAACGCGTAGGCCCAGCCGTTGTTGTAGTGAACCTCGACGCTCCCGACGAGGATTGTCACGGCCAGATTGCCCATCATGCTGCCGGAGATGAGGACGTAGCGGCCGGCGCAGCGGCCCGCGACAAGGAAGTCCGAGACGCTCCGCACGTAGCGGCGGCAACGCACGGCCAGCACGCAGACGGCCAGAACGGGAACCGCGACGATTAGCCAGTGATACCAGGAGAACATCAGCGAAGTCCTGTGCCGAATGCGATCAATGCCACAAATGCAAATAACGGATAATTGCGTTTTACAGACAATTGTGGCAGATTTCCCGCCGCCTATCGGAAGATGATATACAACGCTCCGACCGACTTGAGTTCCAGACTCTTGCCGTCATCCGAAACGGCCGTCGTGTAGCGGACGTCGCCAAGCGTCAAACCTGACGCGCGCGGACGCCCCGTAACGCCATCCGTGGAAGTTGCAACAGTGTATGTCGCAGACTTGCCGTCGACGGTAATCGGCAGTTCAACGTCCTTTTCAAGCGCAAGAGTCGAACCTGGCGCGAAAGTCAAGGCGTTTGCAGCGGTCAGCACCTTGCCGGCGGCGATGTCGCTCGCCTTCGCGCCGAGCGTGCCGGTAATTGTCGCCGTCACCTTGGAGTCGATGGTCAACGGACCTGACACATCCTTTAGAGTAACGGCGATGCTCGGGTTGTCGGCATTGATGCGTCCAGACGTACCGGTTGTCGCCGCGATGCATTCAATCGAAGCGATGCCTTCGAAGAAGCTGGCTCGATAAGGCGCCAATGTGCCGCCACGCTTCAGCACGACCTTCAGCGTGTCCGCAGGCGAAATCGTAATGTCGTTGTCGGTCGTCGAGAGCTTCGCGCGGTCGAGGACGATCGTCCCCGCGTTCTGGATCGAGCGGCCAAGACGGAACCGGTAGTTCGCCTGTTTGTCGGTGTCGCACGTGAGGGTCAGTGTGTGCGACTTCATGTTCAGCGTCGCGTAGGAGAAAAGGCCATGCTGGCTGGCGGTTCCTCTCGAGGAAATCACGGTGTCGTCTTCAAGAGCGATCGAGCAGTCGTACAGGACCTGCCAGCTCCACTTCGTGTCGAATGCAAGCGCCCCCGGCATGGCAAGACCGCCGTACCCCGAACCCTCAAGTTGGAGCGTGCGCTTGTTGAGGATGATCGTGTTGTCCGTTTCGGGCGTAAGCAGGAGCGATGCGCCGCTGTGGACGTAGATGCGGTTGGCGGAGTCCGAATCCTTGCCGAGGTCTCCGTTCTTCGACGCCTGCATCACGCCCTCGCAGATGTGGAAGGATCCGACGAGATCGCGGATGGTGTCGGACGCGACAAGCGTGCCGCTGCCGCGCTTTTCAAGGCTCGCGCCGGTCGGCCATGTATTGAACGACGCCGCTGCAATCGCGTCATCGACCGTGGCGGTTGCGCCGTATTCGACGCGGATGACGACATTGGTGGGATTTACGGCAGGATCCGTCGTCACGCTCACGCCACCGTTGAAATAGTGAAGCTTCGCGAGTCCCGCTTCGAGTTCAATCGTGACCTTGTCCTCGTCCGGCATCGTGACGGGCGCATCGAAGTACCAGTCGCCGACCGGGAACCAGAGGGTCGATCCTTCAGCGAGATTCGCGACCCCGGCGTTGAACTTCGCGGCGTTCCCGGCCTGGTTCGCCTCGCCGGGCTCAATGCCCCAGTCGGTCACGGAGACGACGCCCTCCGGCTTGTTCGCGGACCATTTCAGGAGCAGCTTGTCCGTGTCGCTCGTCTTGTCCAGCGACCAGTGCGATGCGTAGGCGTTCGTGTTGGTGATGGAAAGCGTCCCCGCGTAGGCAATTCCCTTGCCTGTCGCCGCGCTCGCCGCCGTATAGACCGTTGAACCGCCGACGAGTTTCGACCAGTCGTCAACCTCGAAGACGACCGACGACGAAGACGTGTTGCCGAACTTGAGTCCGGCGGCTGAGCTGTTGAAGCAATGCCCGGCCAGCAAATCGTCGGCATGCGCGGTGTAGGTGCTGTTGACCTGCAGAACTGCGGCATCGCCTGTTCCGACCGTCGGCGACCCGCCGACCCCTGTAACACCAAGGCCCCAGTTCGGGATGGTAATCGTGGCGCCATACTCGGCAATATAGGTCGCGAAGCATCCGAGGAACATACTGTCCGCCGTCCCAGACGTGAACTTCGATTTGGCATCCATCATCAAGTAGGGGACCTTTGGATTGCAGGTATGTGCCCCATTGCTATTTGGCGTCGATGTGAGATATACGTTCTTGAGCACAAGCCCTATCGCATCGTTGATCTTGGCTGCGAAGCGGAAACGGAACTCCGGCGTCCCGCTCGCGACATCGCCGACAAGCGTCAGGACATGGTTGTTCATGTTGAGCGTCGTGTTGCTGAAAACACCCCACTGTCCTGTTACTGTCGCCGCAATCGTCGCGTCTGATTGAAGGGCGAAGGTAATGTAGTTAAACACCTGATAACTCTTCCGCCCCGCGAGAACGATTGCGCCCTTGTAGCCTTCTGCGCCAGTGCCGGACAACTTGATCGTCCGGCTCTTGAGCATGACAGGATCGCCTGTCGTTGACACGGTCACGAGCAGCGTCGCACCGTCCTCTACGGAAATTTGATTAGCAAACCCGAGTTGTCCAGGAGCCGTTATTTCCAAAACACCTTCCGAGACCGTCACCGTAAGCTTGAAATCATCGGCGAAGACCTGGTCCGACGTCAGCTTGCCTGATCCCTTCTTGACGAGTGTATCGCCGGAAGAAAGGGTCTTGCTTTCCGCGGCGAGCGCTGCTGAAAGCGTCGTATCGGTATCAACCGTCAACTCCACCGTGCCGGCGAGAAGCGCGCACGGCACAAGCAGAAGCGCTGTGGCAAACAGGACGGAGTTTTTCATGGTGATGTTATTCCTAGTCGCTGCGGTATTCATGATGACAAGATAATACTAAATAAAAAAAAACGCGCGCAATCTCTATTTTGCGACAGATTTGTAATGTTTTGCGACATCATGGCGCAAAAAAGTATTGCATTTAGTTCTCGTGACGCAGTACAATCAGCGGCATGGAAAACAATGTAAAGGACAAACGCCTCGTGGTGGCGGTCGTTCCGGTCAACTCCGCAGTCGAGCGCGCCGTGCTTCGCGGCGTCGCCGTTGCGGCCGCGCGGTTTGGCTGGACGCTTGAGACGATCGACCCGTCGCTGCCGGGAATCGACTTCGCGCTGTTCGCGCAATTGCTGTCGCAGGCGGACGGGGTTGTCGTCCGCCTGCGCGAAAGCTGGGAGAAGGTCCGCCCGATGCTGCGGCCCGACGCCCCCGTCGTCGGCATCGACATCCCGCCGCAAAGCAGTTCCGGACTCTGGGCCACGGTCAATCCGGAGAACGTGAAGATCGGCGCCATGGCGGCCGACGAGCTTCTTGCCGCTCACCTGCGCTGCTATGCCTTTGTGCCGGCGCTTCCAATGGTCCCCTGGGGTGACGCACGCGGCAAGGGCTTCCTCGACCGGGTAAGGGCCGCAGGCGGCGACGCGCGCCGATACGAACCGCACTCGGTCTGGACTTGCGCGGCCGAACTTGGCGAGCTCTCGCGCTGGCTCGCGCAACTGCCCAGGCCCTTCGGCCTCTTCGCCCGCAACGACCTGCTGGCAAAGTTCGCGCTTGGCGCCTGCAAAAGCGCGGGAATCGACGTCCCCGGAGAAGCCTCGATTATCGGCGCGGACGACGACGAATCCATCTGCCTCTACTCCACGCCGACCCTTTCAAGCGTGCGCATAGACCACGAAGGCGGCGGACGTCGCGCCGCAGAGGCGTTGCGAGGCTTTTTCGGCAAAACACAGCCTCAACGGGCGGCCGCCCTGCGTTTCGGACCATACGGAATCGCGCACCGCGCAAGCACCGGCGCCATCGCGCACGGCTCGGACCTGCGCCTCTCAGCAGGTCTGAACTTCATCGCCAGCCACGCCGACAATCCACTCCTCGGCGTCCAGGACGTGGCGGTTGCCATGGGAACCTGCCGCCGCCAGGCCGAGAGGCTGTTCACCTCCACGGGCATGACAATCCGCCAGCACATCGAGCAGACACGTCTTTCGCGCGTCAAAGAGCTGCTTTCCACAACGGAAATGACATTGGGGCAGATTGCGTCAGAATGCGGCTTCTCCTCGCAGATATACCTCTCCGGCCTCTTCCGCAAACGCCTGGGCATCCCGCCAGGTGAATGGAGAAAGCAGCAAAAAAGCGCCAACTGACGCGGTGTGGTACCATATATGTCCATGAAAATCTCCTTCGACTCTCAAAGCATCCTGATAGACGGACACCGCGATTATCTCGTTTCCGGCGAATTCCATTACTTCCGCGTCCCGCCAGAAGACTGGCGCCGGCGCATGGAGCTTTTAAAGGAAGCGGGCGGCAACTGTCTCGCGACATACGTGCCGTGGATTATCCACGAACCCGAGGAGGGACGCATCGTCTTCGGCGACCAGCCGAAGCGCGACTTCGCACGCTTCCTCGAAACCGCCGGCGAAGCGGGCCTCGCCGTAATCGCCCGCCCCGGCCCCTACCAGTATTCAGAACTGGCCAACCACGGACTTCCCGGCTGGCTCGTGAAGGACTACCCCGCCCTTCGCGCCAAAAAGGCCGACGGCACCGACCTCGCCGATGGTTCCGTCTCCTACATGCACCCGCTCTTCCTCGAGAAGGCGCGTCGCTACTACCGCGCCTTCGCCGAGATCGTCCGTCCGTATCTGGCCTCGAACGGAGGTCCGGTCGCAATGCTGCAGCTCGACAACGAGCTCACCGGCATACATGTCTGGTTCTATGGCCCCGACTACAACCAGGAGACCTTCGGCTTCGGCACCGATGACGGACGCTACCCTTCCTTCCTGCGCGAAAAGTACGGCGACATCGCAGAACTCAACAAGGCATACGGCACCTCATGGGCGTCATTCGCCGAGGCGCGCCCGCTCACGGACGCGAAACCCGTCGAAAAGGCGAGATCCGACCGTGACTACCGCCTCTGCTACCTGCGCCAGACGGGCGAGTACATGCGCACGCTGAAGGGATGGCTCCGCGAGGACGGAATCGCCGAACCTGTCTGCCACAACGCGGCCGGCCCCGCCATGAACACGTTCTTCCGCGAGGCCGCCGAGTCGCTCGGGCCGGACTTCCTGCTCGGCTCCGACCACTACTACACGCTCAACCAGCTGTGGGAGAGCGAAAACCCGACGCCGTCCTACTTCTTCCACGCGCAGCTCTCGTGCGACACGATGAGGACGATGGGCGGGCCGCCCGTCGTCTTCGAGATGCCTGGCGGGTCGCCGTCCGACATGCCGCCAATCCTCCGCAACGACCTCCTCGCCTGCTACATGACGAACCTGGCGCTCGGCATGAAGGGCGTCAACTACTACGTCTTCACCGGCGGCCCCAACTTCCCGGACACCGGCACGACATGCGACCTCTACGACTACAACGCGCTCGTCCACGCAGACGGCTCGCTCAACGAGACGTACTTCGCCGCCGCCGACTTCGGGCGCTTCCTGAAGTCGCGTCCCGACCTGCTGACGGCGCGCCGCGTCGCCTCAGTGCAGCTCGGCATCGAGTTCGACGCCTACCGCGGCGCATGCGGTGCTTCCCCCGAGCAGGAGCTCCCGAACGCCGCAAAGGCGTGGGAGTTCGCTCAGCGCGGACTCCTCTATTCCCTCGCGTGCTCGAAGTACTCCTCGGAATACGTGGATCTGGAGAAGCCGCTGGACAAGTCACGCCCGCTGCTTATCGCATCGATGGCGATGATGTCGCAAAAGGCGCAGCGCAACATCGCGGACTTCGTCCTCGACGGCGGACAACTTCTGCTGGCGCCGTGCGTGCCGAAGTACGACCTCGACCTCGCGCCCTGCACAATCCTCGCCGATGCTCTCGGGCTACCGGAAGTCACCGTCGGCGGCAAATTCGGCCGCGTCTTCGAGTACGACGGACTCCGCCTCTACCAGATGAAGGGACTCGGTTCGATCGACAACGCCACCAATGCCGAAACGCTTGTCACGGACACTGAGACGAGGCGCGTCGTAGGATGCCGTGTGAAGGCGGGCAAAGGCGAAACCGTACTTCTCTCATTCTCTTGGAATGCCGTGCTTTTCACACAGTCCGAGATGCTGGAGGGGATGCTCGCGGCCATGGGCGCGAAGCCTGCGGTTGAATCGTCGAACCGCAACGTCTTCACGACGCTCTTCGAGGGTGATGACGGACGGCAGACCGTCTTCGCGCTCAACCTCCACGCCAGCCCGCAGTCCACGCGGCTCATTGTCCACCGCGACGGGAAGACCGTAAAAACACTCGACCTGCACCTGGATGCGATGCAGGTGCAGGTCGTGGGTTGAAGGCCTCTACGGCCCTACCACTCGATGAAGGCAAATGAATTCGGCTCCAGCGCAATGACGATGGAGCCGTCATCGACCGGTTCGACCGGAATTTCCGTATAGGTGCGGCAGCCGTCCGTGAGATGGCAGAGGACCTTTCTGAACTTGGCGCCGTCGGCGAGGCGAACGCGCACGGGACGCTTCCAGACGACGTTGTTGTCGTCGTTGTAGCGCGAGACAAGCGCGCCGCCGTGGCGTCCGTTCTTCGAGACGGCCGCCGTGACGAGGATGTCGCCGTCCACGTCCTTCCAGGCGTAGCTCTTCATCTCGACCCAGTCGACGCGAGAGGCGACCTGGGTGCCGAGGTCGAGGAGCTTGGCCCATGCGTAGAAGGGGTAGTAGCCCTTCAAGGGTTCGAGTGAGATGAGGTCGAACATGCCGTTCATGGTGCAGCCTACGCGGGCATCGTAGTACATCAGCATGTCGAGCGGCTTGTCCTGGCACACGCTCATGACACCGGCGATGAGGGCGGCGGACTTGAGGTTGAGGTGGCCGCTTTCGACTTGAAGCGAGTAGACCCAGCTCGGCGACCAGTCCTTGACGTAGTTCCACTCGTTGAGAATGGACTCGGTCTTCCTGTAGCCATACTTGTCGAGCGTCTTGCGCGCAAGGTCGCATAGTTCGGCGACATGCCTCGGCGTGGTGGTGTACCTGTGCCATGAGAAGAAATCCATCGGCACCTTGTGCTTCCTCATGTCGGCGAGGAAGAGTTCGGCCCAGTCCCAGCCGCCGGCGATGGCGGGTCCGCCGATCTTGAGGTGCGGGAAGCACTTCTTGAGGTGCGTGGCCGTGACACGGAAGAGGTCGAAGAACTGCGTCGTGGTGCCGCCCCAGGTCTTCGGGTCGGCCGCGACGCTTTTGCCGTCGCGCGGGACGTGGAGGTCGGGTTCGTTCCAGATCTCCCAGTAGGTGATCCGCCACTTGTAGCCGTTTGCCCATCCCTCGGTGAAGTGGCGGATCACGTGCTCGCAGATGCGCGCCCACTTGTCATTGTCCTTCGGGGGCATGATGCCGTATTTCTTTACGCCGTGCTCGATGGACTGGCCGAGGCGGTAGAAGACCTCGGTTCCGGCGGCGACCATCGTCTTGAGGTAGTTGTCCGTCATCACGAAGTCGTAGGAGGCGGGGTCGTCGACGTCGGCGTCGAAGTCGGGGAAGACGGCGGTGATGTCGACCGTGTGGGGCGCGCCGTAGATGGAGCTCCAGTTGGCGTCGTGGATGCGGGCGTACGGGATGCGCGCGGCCTTATACGAGTCGAAGTTGCCGCGGCTCTGGTCGGAGCGCGCCTTCGAGGGGCCGTTGTTGACGGCGTTCATGGGCTTGATCGGCCCGATTGCCTTGGCGGGGTCGATTGTGAC
>JAEEGJ010030726.1_pt1 | contig 10466 bp, 7 predicted proteins | sample 8958761 | NCBI WGS metagenome assembly JAEEGJ01 (sample SAMN16246546, study PRJNA631951) | gut metagenome | biome: gut microbiome; feature: rumen; material: RS-attached | host: Bos | place: Iran: Karaj | collected 2018-10
AGATGGGAATGAGATTCACCTTGTGTCGCTGCGACGTGGGCGTGGGCAGTTTTTCGGCCTTAGGTTCAAGAGTGTCTTCGGTGAAAGGCTCCTTTTTCAAGTCGATGCGGCAGAGCGGACGCAACAGAATGCAGGTCATAATCATGCCCACCACGGCCAAGGGATAGGTCACGGCATAGCCTGAAGCCAAACGGTCGGCGGCACCTTCGATGCCCAAGTCGGTGACGGCTTGCTGGGCGGCAGAAAGTCCAGGCGTGTTGGTGATGGCACCTGTGTAAACGCCCGCCATATCAGCTAAACTTTGGTTGGCGATTTTCGAGATGATGATGGTGATGAGCACACCAAGAGCCACATTGACCAAAGCCATCAGGTTCATGGCCAGACCGCCTTTCTTGAAAGAACGGAAGAAGCCTGGACCGACTTGCAGCCCAACGGCTACAACAAAAAGAATCAATCCGAACTCCTTGATAACGTGTAACATTTCAGCATTGAGGCAGACCCCACAAGCACTGAAGGCAATGCCTACAAAGAGCACCCAAGTGATGCCCAAGGAGATTTTGGCGATTTTGATTTTACCCAAAAGCAGTCCGATGAAAATGGACAAGGCAAGGTATAAAATGGTGGGCCCAACGCCCGAACCGGTAAAGAGATTCAACATGGTTTCTACTTGTTTTGTAATGAAAACACAAAAATAGGGTTTATTTCTGAACGGACGCGATAATCACTGAAATATTGTTCACGAACATGTTCACGGCGATGGCCAACAGAATGACACCGAAGAACTTACGGAGAATGAAGATGAGATTTGGACCTAACAGTCGCTGCACCTTATCCAACGAACGGATGACAACGTAGTCCAATAGGATGTTGAGCAGCAGGGCAATCATGATGTTAATGACGGCATAGTCGGCACGCAGCGAGAGCAGTGCTGTCAACGCGCCTGGGCCTGCAATCAGCGGGAAAGCGATGGGAACGATGCTGGCTCCGCTGGTGCCGCCATCATTCTTGATGATTTCGCGACCGAGAATCATTTCCACGGCCAAGATGAACAACACGAACGAGCCAGCCACTGCAAACGAAGCCGCATCAATGCCGAACATCTTCAGCAAAGCATCACCAGCGAAGAAGAAAGCTAGGAACAAGCCCAAAGCAGTCAAACAGGCTTGTCCCGCCTTGATGGTCTTGTTCTGCTCTTTCATGCTCACGAAGATAGGAATGGAGCCGAAGATGTCGATGATGGCGGCCATCACAATGAAGGCACCGAAGATTTCCACAAAGTTGATCTGACTGAACATGGTTGATTTTTTTTGTCGCTTTGCGTCATTGCGAGGCACGAAGCAATCCAGATAAAAAGTGATACTCATAGATTGCTTCGTCGTGCCTCCTCGCAATGACGTCAAGCGTTTATACGATATTATTCCACAAATAATGGAAATGCGGCCCAAAACGCTTGAAGGCAGCCTCGTCAAGCATCTCTTGGTATTGTGGATGTGCCACTGAGATAATCAGTTTCGCTCTTTCCTGCAACGAGCGTCCGTAAAGGTTGACCGCACCGTATTCCGTGATGAACCAGTGAATGTGGTTGCGCGTGGTGACAGCACCTGAGCCCAAGTCCAAAGCAGGCACAATCTTGTTGATGCCCTTGCGCGTGGTGGAAGGCATGGCGATGATGGCCTTGCCGCCCTTGGCACGCGATGAGCCGTAAACATAGTCAATCTGCCCACCCACGCCAGAATAGATGCGTTCGCCCAAAGAGTCGGCGCACACTTGACCCGATAGGTCGATTTGAATGGCGGAGTTGATGGAGGTCATCTTGGGCTGTTGCGCGATGACAAAGGGGTCGTTGGTGTATTCCACGTCCATCAGCAGCACCTCATGGTTGCCGTCGATGAAGTTGTAAATCTTCTGCGAGCCCATCACAAAGGTGGAGACGATTTTGCCTTTGTTGAGTTTCTTGTTGTTGCCAGTGATGACACCTTTCTTAATAAGGGGCAGGATGCTGTCGCTGAACATCTCAGTGTGGATGCCGATGTCCTTGTGGTTGTGGAGGCACGAGAGGATGGCATTCGGTATGGAGCCAATGCCCATCTGGAGGCAGGCACCGTCTTCGATAAGCTCGGCACAATAGCGTCCGATGGTCTTTTCCACCTCGTTGGGTTCGGGCATATCGACGGTGAGCAGCGGTGTGTCGTCTTCAACAAAGACATTGATGCTGCTGATGTGGACCAGCGCATCGCCAAAAGTGCGCGGCACATGCTTGTTGACCACGGCGATGACGAACTCAGCACTCTCCATGGCGGCCAAAGTGGCATCCACAGATGAACCAAGAGACACATAACCGAATTTGTCAGGCGGACACACCTGAATCATGGCCACATTGCACTTGATGTAACGTTCGCGGTAGAGTTTCGAGGTCTCGCCGAGGAACACAGGGATGTAGTCAGCTAAGCCTTTCTGTACGCTCTCGCGCACATTGGCACCCACAAAGAAGGCGTTATGTTGGAAAATACCCTCAAACTCCGGATTGACGTAAGGCGCGGCACCCTCAGTGTGCAAGTGATGGATATAGACGTTCTTCAACTCGCCAGCGCGACCTCTGTCGCACAAGGCTTTGACTAAACATTGCGGCACATTCGACACCGAACTGATGTGGACATGGTCGCCCGACTTAATGACTTTGACGGCTTCTTCGGCCGTAACTGCTTGATATTGTTTCTTCATAATTAACTAATAACTCCAATTCCCGGAAGCTTTGTTTCGCGACTTGAGGCAGGTCTTCTGACTGAGGTCTTTTCTTGCCGTCTTCCCGAAAGACAAGGCTTTCAGTGACATTCATGGCAAGCGTTGCAACCATCACAGCAGCGGGAACTGTCCGGGATTTTCACCCGATTCCCTATTGAGTCCGTGAAGGACACCACAAATCGGCGGCAAAAGTAGTGTTTTTTCCCATCCGAAATCCGAATTGGGAAAGAATTATTGAAATGTTCTTTTTCTCACAAAACCTGCAAAACTTACAAAACTTGTTTTTTGTCAGGTCGGCTCGCCAACCGGCTCGCCGACGGGAAGCCTACCGGGGTGCTGCCCGAAGCTGCGCTGCGCTTGCATCGGGTTGTGGTCGGGTCGCCCTTTCAGGGCTTTGCGGCAGCCATGTCATCCCTGCACTGGCCTGAGCGATGGCTGGGATCTATGGCTGCGTCGTGTGTCGCAGGGGTTCCGCTGTGCTTCACCGCCTGCTTAATGTCCTGCGCCCCTACGGGGCTTTGCTCCCACTGCCGCTTCGCGCGTCCCCCTAAGGGGTGGCAGGGGGGATTCCACACTGGGCTTTGCTCCCACTGCCGCTTCGCGTCATTGCGAGGAACGAAGCAAATCGAAGATTAGCTTCGCTGAATGCAGAGCATTTCGACGTAGTCAATCCAGAACCTCCGCAAGTCGAGGCTTTTATTATGGGCGCAAGAGTACGGAAAAAATGGTTTATGGGGGATTACAGCAATCCGTTTTTCTTCATCAGTTGGCGGAGTTCTTTGTCGGTGATGCTTTCCCGCTCAGATTTGTCATATATGGTAACGAGCGTCACATTTGCGCCATCGGTCTGTATGAGGATAGTGTGGGTGATGACTCTTGCACCACCACTTTTGCCTTTGGCTTTTGAGGTGATGGGGAAACGGACTTTTCTCAAGTGCTTGCCTAGTTCTGTGCCCATCATTGGGTTCTGGCATAGTTCGTCGAGAAAGATGGCATAGTCGTTCTTCATCGAAGGGTAACGCTTTGCGAGTTTTTTCAACTCATGGGCAAAGTCGGGCGTGGCTGTAATCCTACAATTCATTGAGCAGGTCCTCCGCGGCAATGCCTTCGAGTGTCCCTTCCTGCATTTGGCGGAGTTGTCCGAAGGCGTGGTCAATCTTGGCAAGCGTCTTTTCCTTGGCAGTTGGAGCCGTGCGAACCACATCAGCCTCGCTGTAGGTCCAGCCCATTTTTGAAATCATCTTCTTGAAGAAGCCGATTTCATGGTTGGGAATATGTATTGTAATAGCAGTCATGGCATTGTATTAGGATTTCGCTGCAAAGTTAAATAGATTTTCTGAAAAGCAGAGCATTAATTCATAATTTGTTGTCTTTTTTGAGGGCGCAAAAATACGGAAAAAGTCGGCAACTTGCGTATGCCGACTTTTTTACTCGCGGGCAAACCCGCCATTCCCCGAAGGGGAACCTCTATCATCTCACGACGATCTTCTGCGTCCTAACCTCATCTCCATTAATAAGCCTGAGCATATAAACTCCAGCCGCAGCATGGATGCTCTTGCTGACGCTGCCATGGATGCTTTCGCTGCTCAGGATGCGGCCATTGAGGTCAATCACTTGCAGGGTGGCATCACCATCGTTAGCGATGATCCAGTTGCCGTTGTTCATGAAAGCGAAGGTCGCATCGGACGCTGAGCCTGTCGAAGCGTCGTTGGCTACAAACACCAGCTTGAAGCGGCTCTCATAGTCCGTCGTCCTTGCCGTGAAGGTGTAACTGGCCACTGAGCCTGTCGAAGTGCCAGTCTGTGTTGCATTCGGTCCTTCGACAGGCTCAGGAGCCGAAAGCAGGTCAACATCCGCACCCGTCATATTATCAATCAGGTGCAAATAGCTCATCTCTACGCCTTCGGGGTTGACCGAAATGGTGTATTGTCCGTTTTCGTTCGCACGGAAGTTGACCGGCATCTCACCGTAGCCGTCGCTGTAGGCGATGGCGTATTCCTCTGCGCCTTGCGGGATATAGATATTGCCGTTCTGTTCGCCGAAGTAGAACTTGCCCAACTGGCTACCCTCGTTGAAGCTCACGATGGCGTTGTCCAGCAAGGTCGTTGAGCTTGTCGAAACGCCAGTTTGATTGCGAGTCGGCCCTTCGACAGGTTCAGGGACCTGGGTGAGGGCGATGTGCAGGCTGCCGTTGTTGGGTTGCGGGGCTGCGTTGGAACTTGCCTTGGTGAAGTAAACGGATTCCCCGGTTCCTTCGGCCTTCACCATTACGCCGGTGAAAGGCTCGATGGTGGTTTCAGTGCCCTCGTAAGGCGCCACAGTCTGTCCGCTGATGACATAGTATGAAACCGGATTATTATCCCCGTCTGTCATTGTAGCCTCCACGGTGAACGGATTGCCCACCAAGTTCCAGCCAGCGAGGGGCTGGTCAGCATCGTAGTCGAGCGGCACTTCTACAGGCTCATTGCTTGTGATGAACGTGCCGCCAAACGCCAACTTTTTCGTGTATTTGGTGGCATAGAGGTAGCCTTGGCCGTTGACGAGGTTGAAATTGGGGTCGTCATTAGGGATGTTCGATGTGCTTGGTTTCCAGTTCTTCCATTCCTTGCCGTTGTTTCCGCCAGTCTGGTCGAAATAGTAGAGGTCGAAGTCCTCGGCGGGGGTGGCTACAAGGTTGTGGACATTCGTAGGCGCAATGCTTCCCGCCACGGGCGAGGCGATGAACACCCAGCCGCCACTGCCTTCGCCGTAGCCGGCGACCTGCTTAAAGACAACGCCTTGGGGATACAGCGTCTTGCCTTTAAGGTCCTTAAGTTGCGTACTGCTGAGTGTGCCGCTGCTGTAGATGTCATCGTCCTCGGTGATGAAGGTCTTGCCTGCGGCGATGCTGATGCTGCCGTTTGTTCCGGCTTTATAACTGCTTGCATGGATGAAATCGGTGGCGTTGGTCCAGCCGAGAGTGACGCTGCCGATGTAAGCATAGATGCCGTAGGTGTCACCCGTGGCTGTCACTTGGCCGCCGTTGATATTCACAGAGGCAGAATTTATTGCAATGCCATAATTGGTGCTACCCGTGGCCGTTACTTGGCCGCCGTTGATATTCACAGAGGCAGATTTTATTGCATAGATGCCACATTTCGAGCCGTACACATGGAGTTGTCCCTTGTTCGCGCCCGTGCTCTGTGCGTAGATGCTGAGGGAGTAGTTTTCATTAGCACCGACACCGATGCCATAGTCGCTCTCCGTGTCTACATTCACCACGGCGCCGTCCTTGAGGATGAGATGAACGTTGCCTTGAACAGTGATTTTGCCGGCAAAGTTGATGGTGCCGTCGGCCACGTACCAGCCTGCGGTGAGGGTGTAGTCGTTTTCGCTGCCGTCAAGGGTGGTGTATTCCACGCAGTAGTGTTGCTGGCCGTTCATGTCCAAGTAGAGGATGGCATTGGGCAGGAATTCAAACGTTGCGCCTATCTCCACGTCCGCATCGGGCATGGTGAGGGTGTAGGGATTGTCCGTGCCAGTGAGCGTGCCGCCAGTGGTAGTGTAACCGTTAAAGCCGAAGCCTTCAGGCGGAGTGTTGCCAAGCGTGAGGCTCACCTCGTCGCCGTTGCCAGCGTAGAGCACATCGCCGTATTTCAGGCCGGGCAGTTGCGTTTCGTTTTCATCTTTATAGGCGGTGATGCAGGATGTTTCGTACTCGGTTGGCGTACCGCTGAAACCCACGGTGACGTTCTCGTCCGTCGTGATGCTGTACACCTTCGTGCCCTGCGCGGTGCCGAGGGCGCGGGTGTAGTAGCAGTTGGTGATGGTGTTTGCGTTGCCGTTGCGGACGAAGGTAGCGCTGGGATATTGCAGGCCTACGGATCGATGATGGTGCTCAGGTCGGCGGTGAGCAGGCTGTTGGTGACATTGATGGTGGCGTTTTTCCAGCCCACGAAGCCGCCGCATTGGCTGGTGGCGTTGTTCCCGGCGCTCTGGATGCTGCCGTCGAAGAGGCAACCCTCGATGTTGGTGGTGCTGTTCTTCCACGAGCAGGACATGATGCCGCCGTGGGTACCATCGTTATGGTCATTGTTGGTGACGCTGCTAATGATGTTGACCGATGAGCGGCAGTCGGTGATGTTGGTCGTGCCGTAAGCCTGACCGACGATGCCGCCAGTGTGCTTTTGCTTGGTGTAGATGGTGCCGGCTACGTGCAGGTGCCGGATGGTGGCGTTGTTGACGTAGCGGAAGGGGGCGAGGTTGTTCTCATCGGCGGGACTGCCGCTACTGCCGTAGTTGAAAGTGAGCATGTTGCCTTGTCCGTCGAAGGTGCCGCAGAAGGGACGGTCGCTCGCCGCGAGGTTGTCGCCTGCGCCGCTGCCCGCAATGCGGGAGCCCTCGATGTCATTGGCAAGATAGACGGTCTTGCCGCTGAAGTAGTTTTGGGGTTTGTTGTCGATGGAGTCGCAGAAGTAGCCCCAGCCCGTGGCGGTGCTGATGGTGTAGGTGTCGCCTTCATGCGCGAAGTGGAGTGAGATGTCGGGCGTGAGGGTCTTGCCGGCGATGGCACTAATCTGGCTACTATTGAGCGTGCCGCTGTAGGTCGTCGTGCCGTCGGTGAAGGCCAGGCCGTCCTTCACCTTGACGGTGCTATTATTATAATAACTGCTGGCATAGACGTGATCGGTGGTCTTGCGCCAGCCGAGGGTGATGGTTCCAGAAGATTTGAGGCCGTATTTGTCGCTGCCTCCGGTGGCGCTGACCTGTCCGCCACTGATGGTAATGTTGCCTAATGTAGATATTCCAGTGGCGCCATTTGAGATGGCGGTGACATTGCATCCTACGATGTTAACGCCGGAATATGCGTAAATGGCATTGCCAGAAGAGCCGGTGGCGGTGACATTGAGCGTGCCGGTGCCGTTTTCTTGGCCGTAGATGCTCAGAGTAGCAGTATTACCATCACTGTCAATAATTCCGTTGGTATTGCTACTGGAAATGGTGAAGGTCTTGCCGTCGGCGAGGATGAGGTTGATGTTGCCATTGCAATAGATTTGATCGCTTGAGTTTTCAATGTTGACATCGCTGTTGATGACGTACCACTGGTTTGCTGTGAGAACACCTGTACCTGTGAGCACGGTGGCGGTCACGTCGTGGCGTGTGCCGTTCTCGTCGATGTAGTAGGTCTCTACAGTCTCTGCCCACGCCATTGCGCAGGTCACGATGAGCGCGAGCGTCATGGTTGCCCGCATGAGGTTGTGTTTGAAAATTGTTATTTTTTTCATTTTCTGATGATTATGATTTTCAGGTTGTTTTTTTGAAAGCGCAAAAGTACAAAAAAGTTTGTTGTCAGGGAGGAAAAAGTTGAATTTTAAAGAAAAGGATTGCGGTATGTGGAAAAGTTCGTATTTATTCCTATTTTTGCAGCCGATTTGGCCAAGGGAATGCCGTGCGAATCGGCAACAGTGCCCGCTGCTGTAAGCCCGCGTAAGGTCTGTCAACCAAGCCACTGTACGGCTCATCCGTATGGGAAGGCGACAGGCTCGGGCGAGTCAGAAGACCTGCCAAACCGTTAGTTCAATTGCAAGCCTTCGGGAACAAGGGCGACGCTAAGCGCGGCAATTAGCATGGCTTCTTGCGACGGTCTTGCAGTATTTGTTCAATGCGTAATACTCATCAATTATGCGTAAAAGTCTACTTCTATCCCTCGCACTTATCATGGCCGTGTTTGCCTTTGCACAGGATCCGGCCACTTTCGAAGACGTCCAACTCGGCGGTAGCGGCATCTGGCAGCCACCTATTGGAGAAAATGAGATGTCCAGCGGTGGCTGGCTCTTCACCAATAATACACAAAACGGCTACTGGGGCGGCTTCACGGCCTCCAACCGCACTGACGTGACCCAGACGGGCCTGAATGCTCAATACACCGCCGTCACGGGGTGTGGCTACGACGGCTCTTCCCAATATGCCGTGGCTTATACCATGGGTGTGCAGACGGATGTCTATGCCGCCGATGGGCAATCGCATACCGTCACAGGCTGTTATGTCACCAACAATCTGTGGACTTATGAGGACATGGTTCAAGGCGGGTATGGCGAGCCGCCCTACGGAGGAACTTCTGGCAACGACCCTGACTGGTTTAAGGTGACTGCGACAGGTAAGAATGCCGGTGGACAAGTTGTGGGTACATTGGATTTCTACCTCGCCGACTTCCGCTTTGCCAACAATGCGGATGACTATGTCCTTGATACTTGGGAGTGGTTCGATCTCAGCCCCTTGGGTAGTGTGGCCACCATCTCCTTTAGCCTTTCGTCATCGAGAGGCAGTGGCTACAACATGCTTACGCCGGCTTATTTCTGCATGGACAACTTCAACGGCGGTGGTGCCGCCCCCGACCTTCCGCCCTATATCGTCAACCCTGTGCAAGACGTGGTCTTCAACGAATACCCGCAGACCCAGCAGGTCAACCTCAATGGTGTGGCCACCGACCCCGACGACCCCGATGAGGATATCGTCTATACCATCGTCAGCAACTCGAACCCCAGCGCCTTGACCGCCACGATGAACGGCAAGATTCTTGTCATGACACGTCGTAATGCCAACCAGGCCACGGCCAACCTTACCATGCGTGCCACCAGCGACGGACAGTCGGTCGACTTCAACGTCCACGTCATCCTCAACGTCGTCGTTGACGAGCCGCCCTATATCGTCAACCCCGTGCAGGATGTCGTCTTCAACGAGTATCCCCAGACCCAACAAGTCAACCTCAACGGCGTAGCCTCCGACCCTGACGATCCCGATGAGAACATCGCCTATAGCATCGTCAGCAACTCGAATCCGAGTGCCTTGACCGCCACGATGAGCGGCAAGATCCTCATCATGACGCGCCAGAACGCCAACCAAGCCACCGCCGACCTCACCATGCGTGCCACCAGCGACGGTCAGCATGTCGACTTCAACGTCCATGTTATCCTCAACGTCGTCATCGACGAGCCGCCTTATATCGCCGACACTGTAAAGGATGTGCTGTTTGATGAGTTCCCGCAGACCATCGAATTCGACCTCGACGGCGTGGCCACCGACCCTGACGATCCCGATGAGGACATCGTCTACAGTATTGTCGACACCCCCAACCCTGATGACTTGTCGGTTTCGATGAATGATAGGATCTTGGTGTTGACACGCTTGACCAACATCGAAGCTGATTTCAATCTCACCATGCGCGCTACCAGCGATGGCCAGTATGTAGACTTCCCCGTGCACATCATCATGTATATTGCGGAAGGCGTGGAAGAAAACATGAATGCCATGACGTTGTATCCCAACCCGACCCATGGGATGATCACAATCGATTTGCCGGAAAGCCGAAGCTTTGAATACGAAGTCTATGACCTTGTAGGACAAAGCGTGCTGAAAGGTCGCTCGAATGGCGGCTCAACCCGAATCGATTTGACTTCGTGCCCTCAGGGTGTCTATTTCGTTGCTGTCAGTTGGAACGAAAACCGTTTGATACAAAAAGTAATCGTTCGATAACCATTTTACATATAGAATTTTGAGTGGAGAGAGGCGGCCCGTCATGGGTCGCCTCTCTTGTTTACAAAAAAGCCGGCGACAGTAAGAACTGCCACCGGCCAACAACATGAAATGAAAAGTATCTTTGCTTTAGTTTATTTCTTCACACTCGCGATGATCGCGAGAATGTTATTCACAAACATGTTCACGGAAATGGCCAACAAGATGACGCC
>JAEEGJ010030727.1_pt1 | contig 10466 bp, 7 predicted proteins | sample 8958761 | NCBI WGS metagenome assembly JAEEGJ01 (sample SAMN16246546, study PRJNA631951) | gut metagenome | biome: gut microbiome; feature: rumen; material: RS-attached | host: Bos | place: Iran: Karaj | collected 2018-10
TTAATTGAAGATTATGTTCAAAAAAATGCAGATCATATTGATAAAAATCAGATTGTAATTATGTGAACCAGTGCTGGATCAAATATGATATGGCATTTATTAACAAAAAATCCAAATTTTTATTCAAGAGCTGTATTAGCATGTTCTCCAGTTATACCATCAAATAAGAATTTGGAAAAAATAGCAAACATTCCTCTTTGGATAGTTTCAGCAAAAAAAGATCCGGTCGTATTATATCCCACACAAAAACTGCTTCGAGAAAAAATTAAAAATACTACAAAAGTACCCGATAAATGTAGATGGACTGTTTTTCCATGAGATGTATACCATCCAGATGGCACGCTTATAAAATTTCCACATTATTTATCCTATGTTGTCACTTCTGATTTTACACCATTCAATATACCGAATTACGAAGATATAAAATATGATTGAAACAATTATCCTGGTGCAGTTACAAGAAATGCTAGTTGAGACACAGTCCCTACACAATGAATTGTAAATTGGACACAAAATACTTGATTGGACAATTTAGTTCAGTTTATGTTCCATTAAAAAATATCTGAAAAATATAGAATTTAAGTGCTCTATTTTCCAATATTCAAGAAAAATTCATTTAGAATTGTATTCTACTTGTGCACTTATTGTATCTACTCTGATATAACTTGTTTTTGGCGGATTTTTATAGTTACTTATATTTTATTAATATTTAAATGAACTATATAGAATATAGAGAACAACTAAAATTTTGACAAAACGAGAAATGCGCACTGAAATTCAGTACGCATCCCTTTAATTGTTAATCAGTAGAACCCCGAGAAATGGTGAGCCTATAATTTGGGGAAAGCTATAGATTCTCCGCCTCTCGTACATTCGAGTAAATTGTCGGTGCCTATCTTCTGTGCTTCCCAAACTTTCTTCATGGCTTCACTGATCGGAATTCCGTCAGAAAAACACCATGTATTGAAGAATCTCATATCAAGCAACCTCTGCTTGAATTTGAACGCCTGGAATTGTAAGTAGTTGGCGTATATGACGACGTCGCTGGGACAACATGCCAAACTGCCAACAAATAGCGCAAGAGCAATTGTAACCGTATAAGTATGGTGAGACCTTACTCGGTTATAGAATGCACAAACATATTCCGTGTTGTACGTTCCGTTCTCAAGCGCTTCTCTGAGCTCGTAAAAATCTTCCAGGTATCTTTCGTTTTGGGAAAGCTCGGTGTTCTTCATGGATTGTTCTAGAGTCATAGGCTCTTTTGATCGCTTAAACTCTTTTCCCGCCTCTATTGCCCATAATTCAATGCTGTTTTGTGCAATTGTTGTCATAACTTGCTCCTTTTTTTATTTGTTAGTTTATTGGTTATTCTTTATTTTTAAGCTTTTTATTAAAATACATATTCATTATAAAATGTCAAGAGTTTATATTAATGTTTATTTGATAAAAAATGATATAATTTATGACTTTATAAAAATTTATATCTAAAATATCTTTAATTATTTACTTACAACTTCCTCGTTTTCCTCTTTGATAACTAGCGGAGGAATTGGGTCTATATCCAATTTATAAGAAAACTTTTTTTCTGCTAATCATGAGAAATACTCATTTCATAGCACAAAATCATCTCATAATGTAACAGTTATGTATGCTCTATTTGTCCAATATTCAAGGAAATTTCATTCAGAATCATATTCCGCTTGTACACTTCATGTATCTATTCTAATATCTTGAATAGGAAGAAAAGCCTGAATAGCATCAATTGTTCCGCTAAAATCTCATACCATGTTTACTGTTATATAACTGTGTTCTACTGGATCTCCATTAGTCACATTGGTTACATTCAATCAGTATTTTACCATCTTAACTCAAAATCTTGTAGCTATTGAAGATCTGGCTAATCCATAAGAATTTAGAACTGGTTTACTAATACTATTTACCACCTCAACACTGGCTCATTCTGTGAGAAACTTACGATGCGTAAGCAAAAATGTTACAAATGTTTGCATATCTCCGTAATAACTTACGTTATTAGCATTTGCTCCATCTGGAAGTAATACCGCCATTCAGCCGAATAATTCCATAGCTGGATTATACAAGAAACATCATGGAACCATTCTAGTTACATCTCTATCTCCACATGTAGAAGTATAACCAAAGGATGAGAATCACTTAATTTTAGGCAAAAATTGAACAGTTCGAAGCATTTCTTGAGCTGAAATATTTGTCTGAATATATTTTTTATACTGATTGTACAAATCTCATGCTGTAGATATATTCAGTCATGAAGCTAGCATCTTATCTTTTATTGCTATAATTAATTCTTGCTGACGTAAAGAACGAGCAAAATCTGATGTGGTATGACGAGATCTTGCATATTTTAGAGCTGTTTTTCCATCTAAATGCTGTCGACCAGATTCGATATAGAATGGATCGTAATTTATCATATCTTCTGCTGGATATTTTGGATCGTTTATTGTTTCTGTAACATAAACATCCACTCATCCAAGCATATCTACTACTTCTTGGAATGTTTGAAAATCGATAGTTGCGTAATATGGAATCTGTAATCAGAGAATTTCTTCTAACTTTCATGCTAGTCAGAATGCAGATTCTTCAATAGATTTAGTTCTACTATAGTATTGCTGAAAAATCGCATTTATTCTTCAATACGTTCAATTTACTGGACTTTTTACATAAAGATCACGAGGGACAGAGAATAACGTAACATTATTTTCATCAGGATTTCGTGATGCAACCATTATTGAATCTGTAAGAAATCATCACTGATGAGCAGCTCAACCATATCATAGAAGCAAAACATTCACACTGTTATATTGATCTCTTTTCATAGGAGTTCAAACTGTTTTTGAAACAGATGAAAGAACAGATTGTTTTACATTTTCAAAAAGTCATTTGAATCATGATATGATTCATACGGAAAGGAAAAACACTACAACGATTCAAATCAAGACAAGAAGTACTTTCAGAATTGTTTTACCAGTAGATCTTTTTTCTCTTCTTTGTGGTATAGATTTTTTAGGTGAAGAAAGATTTGAAGCTCTAAATTCTCTATTCTTAGACATAACTTTAAAAATCAAAAATGAATAAAATTCAGAATTATAATGATGATAGAATGCTACTTAATGAAATAGTTTCTCATGAAAGCTCAGGAATTATTTCATTACCATTTGGAGCGCTTTTGATAATTTTTCATTCAATATTTCATGAAATCTTTTGTCATTGAGCCAATTCTAGTGGTTCGAGTGTAAACTTACCTGTAAACTTTGCTCAATTATCATATTTCAAAATTCAATTCAAATCGACTACAGTTTGTTTAGATTGTGATGACTGAAACTTTACAGAGTAATCTGATTTACTATTTTCTTGTATAGAGAAAGAAATTTCATAATCTGTATCTCGATAATCCAATTCTTCTCCATCATAACCATAATTTTTGATATTATAAAAGTGTACTTGTAATCATTTTTTAGATACAACAAAGCTTAAATCAAAAGATGAGTAATCTCACTGAAAACTTCCAGTAAACATTCTCTGAATAGATCAATCTGATAATTCAAAATATTTATTTTCCTTTGATAGTAATCTTAATCCATCTGTAGAAACTCATAAATCTATATGAGAATTTACAGTATCTATCAATTCAGCTATACCATTCAAAAAGTTTGGAGAATCTTCATTAATCCATTCAGATTTTAGTACATTTTTTAATGTTCATAGAATGTATTGTAATTTTACGTCTTCTTTTTCATTAAGTACGATGACTCATCAGCTATGTGCCTCCAAATCTACCCATTGACCAATGAGAGAATCTCAAAGTAATGTGTACATTTTAGCTAACATATTTCCTTCTCACATATATACTCAAAAATTATGAATATTTGCATACATTTCATTATTTTGATAGAGTAATGATAAGCTTCATGATGCATAAAAAGGTTCTGAATCATCCTGAGATTCTTCTGCTTTAACATTGAAAATGATTTCCCTATTCTCTAAATCGTGTGATTTTGAATATTTTTGCTGAGAGTATGATACTCATCATTGAACTGAAGACTGTCCATCAAAATCAGCAACTAATGATGTATCTGAGACAAATGGTTTATTTTCAGTTGTTAGTGAAACATCATATGATATAAAATCTTGTAAATCCTGAATATATTGAGCTTCTTCAATCTGATTATCAAAAGCTTTTTCTACTGAAAGTCATTCTTTGGAAGTTCGTGTATTTGCATCTATTTCTGTAACCTTGGAATTATTACATCACGCTAATAAAATAAGTGCAAAGGAAAGAAATACGATTAATTTTTTTTTCATTTGTACAAAAAATATGGATAAAATTTTCACTTTTTCACTTGTAATTAAATACATCAAAAAATCAAAAGAAAAAAACCTGAATTTTGGTTCAGGCTTTCTCGTACGGAATTGATTATCCTAGTTAAAGGATGTGCTCTTGGTCCATAAGACAGAAACACTAAGGCACCTATCGGATTCGAACCGATGAACCAAGGTTTTGCAGACCCGTACAATAGACCACTCTGTCAAGGTGCCATTGTTGTGGGTAAATGCATATTATTGAATAGATTAGCAAAATCAAGGACAATTAATTTCTAGGGATTCCTCACCATTCTACTACTGTAAATCATGTTCTCTCTGGTGTAGTTAATTCTTGTTCTGGAATATTAATTGGTTCATCAATTGCTTTCCAATCCATCATTACTCTTTTTACTGTGTCTGGTGTTGGTGTTATATTTAATGGCATATTCTCATCTTATTCTTCTTTAGTTTCAAATCTAATTAGGTTGTATTCATAATCATTCTTTGGGTAATCTCGATACCCATAACAATTCCCGTATCAATTACAACATTCGTAGTGACTACCGTATCTGCCTCTCTCACAAACAACTTCGCCTGGATTATATACTGACTTTATTCACAACCAGTCTGGAATGAATCATAATGTTGTTGATTGTAATCGTGTGGCTACAATAAAAAGACCAAAATATAGTATTAGTACAATTTTTAAATTTTTCTTATTGTTATCCTTATTTTTCTTTATTTTTATTAATATTAATATACAATTCAAAATTGCCAATGAAAGATTACAAAACACATCAAATCATGTAAACTCTCCCGCAAAAACTCAATTTATTGCTCAGAATATAAAATGAACTAAGATTACTGAAAATATGCTTAATAAAAATATTCCTAACCACTTAAATCGCTTATTTGCCGTAAATGTATTTGTAATTAATAAAACATACAATACCGCTTCCAATATTCATATTATAAAATAAATTATAACGTTTATTCAATTATTCCATCCTTTGTTTGATATGAATAACATCCATCATCCTTTGTTTAATATAAAACCTAATGATATAAATGATATCCATAAAACAATTAATCAAATTTTTAATATTCTTTTTATTTTATTATGCTCTTGTGGGATGTTTTCTATAATTTCATCCATTTTATCAAAAAATATTTAATAAAATTATGATTGTTCTCACTGTTGCTCTGGTGTTTCAGTGGCTATATCTGTTTGTGTAGAAGAACTATCTGCTGGTGTAGTTGAATTATCAGGCAAATCAGTTTCATCTATTCACAATCATAATCTTGCTCTAGTTTCGGCGTCCACAAACTCTCTTCTTCTTCAATATTTTTTAGCTGAATATTCTTTAAGAATTGGAACTATTTTCTTGTTCTGATAATCTTTAGTATAAATTGAGTTCATACTAAACACACGAGTTGTGGCATTATCAATATTCAATTTAATGTATGATTTATAGTTCGCAATTCATACAATATCCTGTCCAGAAAGAACTGGAGAATATTCTTTTTCTAGGAATTCGGCATCTGGCGCACCGACCTTAAATGACATCATTGTACCAACGTTACCAAATACGGCAGCTTTTACATCAGATTTTCATCCTCATGTATCACCAAGTCATTTAGCAGGATCAAGCTGTGCGATATACTGGTGTGCCATAATCAAACCAAGTCTATATTTTCTGGCCTCTGATAAGATATCGGCAAATGTTCATGATACAAAGTTTTGGAATTCATCGACATATAAATAAAAATCTTTTCTATCTTTCTCTGGGATTGCCGCTCTAGCCATTGCAGCATTATAAACCTTTGATACTATAATCATACCAAGAAGCTGAGCATTCATTTCTCAAATTTTACCTTTTGAAAGATTAATAATTAAAATCTTTTGATTGTTCATAATATCATCAAATTGAAATGCCGATTTTGTCTGTCATATAATATTTCTAATAAGTCTATTTGTATTAAACGATACGAATTTAGAAGAGAAATATGGAATAATCTCTTGTTTTTCTCTATCTCACATCGCATTATAAGTCTTTTCCCACCAGTTTCTAACAACAGCGTTCGTTACTTTTTTCAATTTAAATTCACGAAAACCATCATCTGTAAATAACCTCGTCACATCAAGTAATGTTGGTCTATCCTCAAAATCTTCAAGCAAAGTTAAACTACCATATTTAAAATATTCCTGAATTCTTGGCCCAAAAATTTCGGGTCCAAACATCTTCAAAAAAATTTCTGTAGCATCATTCACCGTCCTATCTGCTTGATCAAGATTGTCAATTTCATAAAGATTAAGTCACATAGGCCTTTCTTCATCTCATGCTTCAAAATATACCACATCTTTTGCTCTTTCTTTTGGAATATAAGCAAGCATATCTTCAGCTAAATCTCCATGCGGATCAATAAGACAAATTCCATCTCAATTCCAAATATCTTGCCTAGCAATAGTTTGTAAAAAAACTGATTTTCATGTACCTGATTTTCATATAGCATAATGATGTCTTGTCCTATCATCACGTTTTATATACACTGGAGAATAAACATTTCTATAAATATTTACTCAGAGTAAAACTCATCATTTATAAGTTTTATATCATTTTATGACTTTTTCTTTTTTTATACTCAAAAATATTTCTCAATCTTTTTCTATAATTCCATTTTTTTCTTTTTCTTCAGGTAAACATTCAGAAATTGGCTTTATTATTTCTTCTTCTTTTTCAAACTTAACATATAACATTCAATCCTTTTCTATTATATTATTTTTAATCATCTCTTCTTCTGTACACTCCGATATTGGTTTTGTTATTTTTTCTTCGTCCTTTTCTTCAACTACAAAATATATTCCATCTTTTTCAACTATTTTATCCCCTACACACTCCGATATTGGTTTCAATTCCTCAGTCTTATTAATAATTTTCACAAAGAGTTCATTGTTTTTCACATAAATATTATGCTGTTTTTTCTCTTTTACACTACAATCTGAAAGTAATTTCAAATCTTCAACTTGATCCGTTCTTGTTCAAACCGCTCGGTGATGAGGATATTCATCAAGAATTGCTGATAAATTTCATTTTTTATATTTTTCTGCCAAAACTCACGATATTATACGACCATTCCACCCATCATTATCAAACATTGGCAAATTACTAGGTGGAGCTATAACTTTATACTGCATCCATTCTATAACTGGTGAACGATTATATAATCCATCTGGAAAATGAAACAAAGAAGATAGTTCATTTGTTGAAAAATATGAATACTTAGAAAAAAATCACGTTAAATACATCGACACACCAACAGACCATAACGGTACATAAAAAAATCAAAACATATCATGTTTTGTATTTGAACATTCAAGAGCATTACTATACTCATCACTATATACGTTATAAGCACTTTCCAAGTTATTAATAATTTCTTTTGGTCTCCCTTTAACATTACTAGATGCTATAATCGATACGGTCGAACGAAAAGTTGGATTTGCGGCTTCCTCTCACATTGCATTCCTACTATCCTCTTTCGCTTTTACCATACGAACCATTGTTACATCTTTTTCTTCTTTTTTATTTGATACTAAGGTATTTTGAGGTCACAATACAGCAAACTTTATCCATTTGAATGGATTTATTAAATTTTTCCAACTCCATCGCCTCCTTTCATAAAGATCTAAATTTTTATACAACCTATCCGAAGCAATTTGCCTACGTACGTTAAATTCTGATTTTTCAGGTTTTACAACAAAAACAATGTTCACTGTATCTTCTGCACTCACTTTACCCATAGAATCAATAATATTATTTATCGGATCATCTGGAATGTTTTTATAAAGCTTAATCGTATAAAGAGGATCTTTTTTTGTTTCAAGAACTTGAACATCAGAATATTTTTTCTTAAAAAACTTTGGTCTTGAGACTTTTTCAATAGATGCTGCCGAATATTGGGATGCTATCGCACTTTCAACCATTTCTTGATATTCCGGATATGTTCATATCAAACAAGAAAGCTGCCCATTTTCATACTGATAAATAAAAATTAATTTATGTTTTCAGAAAAAAATTTGCATTAACTTTTCATTAGTACTAATTCAGCTCATTTTATGCAAATTTCACAGAACCTGAGACATCCTACCAATCTTTTCTTTCATATCTTTTGCAATTTCTTTTTCTTGTTCACGATCAGATTTTCCATCTCATCTAGGTAAAAGCACTTTCAGAAATACCAATCTGTGAGAATTACAAAATCAATAAAGATACCTTAAAAACACTTTCATTGTTCTTATAAAAATTCAGAAAAAAATTATCAGAAAAAACCATACAAGTATATACTTTCAAATAAACAATAAAGATTGTCATATTTCTGGCAAATTTTCATGATCAAAATCAGATAAATTTTGTATTGTTGCCATAAATTTATTACCAACTTCTTCTTGAATTGGTTTTTCTTGGATTAATTTTTCTTCCATAACTTTAATTGCTCACTCCTTTTCTGTTTGTTTCCAATTTTCTAAAGAATTTTTTACTTCAATAAAACTATTTCAATAATATGAATAACATTCAGCTTTATTTTTTCATCGTGAATTTAATGTAAGCTTAGAAACATCATTAATTTGAGAAAAATCAGATACAAAATGATCATGAAGTAATTTTACACAATCTTCTCTACTAATTCACATTTACATAAATTCTATATAAATCACAAACAAATTATAATCCAACAAACAAAAAAAGTCAAAAAAAATCAGACTTTTTTACTTAAAAAATTTTTTTATATTTTTATGACTTGACTTTTTTTATTGTTTACTTATTCTAACTCCTACAAAAAAATTAAATAAAATATTAATACCCAACTCAAAACAAAAATTTTTAATTTATGAAACAGTATTTATCATTACTTAAAGCCATCTTGGATAATGGCGTAAAAACTGATGATCGCACTGGTACTGGCACCTACACACTACCTGGATACCATTACACGTGCGAAATGCACCAAGATGAAGAAGGAATAATTCACAATTTTCCTCTTCTGACTACAAAACATATGAGTCTCAAATCTGTTTTTGAAGAACTTATTTGGAAACTTAGAGGAGACACAAACATCCGTTTTCTCATAGAACACAACAACCACATTTGGACAGAATGGCCGTTCAAATACTGGTTACAACAGACTGGCCAAACAAAACTGCTTAACAACATGTGGAAAGATAATGAGAAATCTGACTACACAGACTGGTGGAAAAGAAGGATCAAACAATTTGAGGAAAGAATCCTATCAAATGATAGTTTCCGTGAAAAGTGGGGCGATTTAGGTCTGACATATGGACATCAATTCCGTCGCTTTGGAGAAGTTAAATTTGATGATTTAGATGCAAAAATGAAAGAAACTCTTTATGGAATGGGTAGACCTTTAAAATATCCGTTCATCAAGGGAAAAGACCAACTCATGGATGCTATTAATTTAATCATTAATAATCCAGAAAGTCGTAGAATTATCATTTCTCTTTGGAATCCTCAAGATGTAGAAAAAACTCTTCTACCACCGTGCCCGTGCCTCTATCAGTTCTTTGCGAACGAACCGGGTATGCTTCACTTGAACCTCTATCAGCGTAGCTGTGACACTTTCCTGGGTGTGCCATACAATACAGCTCAGGATGCTCTATTCTTGTGTATGATGGCTCATGTAACTGGACGTAAGCCTGGACGTTTCAATCACTTCTTTGGTGATGCTCACATCTATCTGAATCTTGTCAATCAGGTGAAGGAACAGTTGACTCGTACGCCACATCCGCTTCCATCGATTCGATTAAATCCTGATGTGAAAAATATTTTGGACTTCACTTGGGATGATATCGAGCTCATAAGCTATGAACATGACGCTGGAATTAAGGGAGCTGTTTCCATTTGATGTAAAATTTACTTTTAGAAAAAACCGTGGGAAGCTTTCTTCCTGCGGCTTTTTTATTTCACGAATTTTTATGCAACAGTTAGTCAGAATTTTATATTTCCATTTTCACTTTCAAATGTATCTGAACGTGTATCTGAGTCAGTACTACCTTCAGAAATATAAATAATCAATGCTTCTTCTTTTAGAAATTCTGAAAATTCTTTCAC
>JAEEGJ010030730.1_pt1 | contig 10465 bp, 13 predicted proteins | sample 8958761 | NCBI WGS metagenome assembly JAEEGJ01 (sample SAMN16246546, study PRJNA631951) | gut metagenome | biome: gut microbiome; feature: rumen; material: RS-attached | host: Bos | place: Iran: Karaj | collected 2018-10
TTGGTCACAGGATTTAACTTATGTAGGAAGCTCTCTCCCGGCACATAGTTCAAAAGATTCATAACGCGCCTCCCTTCTGAGCTTTCCCTCGAAGGGCGTCAAGCATCTCTTCAATAGTAAACACGTCCTTAAACTCATCGCCAAAGCGCAGCGCAAGCTCCGGAATCTGAGCAGGCAAAACTCTGGCCTTTTTAAGGATATCTACATTCTTCATCATCTCTTTTGTCGGACCCTGTCCAAGGATACTGCCGTGATTAAGCACAAGGACGCTCTTTGCATAGGACTGCACAAGCTCCATGTCATGGCTGACCATGAGGACAGTCACACCCTTTTCCACGTTGAGCCTTCTGACATAGTCCATGATGCGGATGCACTCAAGATAATCAAGGCCTGTCGTTGGCTCGTCGAGAATAAGAAGCTCAGGCTCACAGGCAATCACTCCTGCAAGTGCAATCCTCTGCCTCTCTCCTCGGCTTCTTGAAAAAGGAAACCACTCGGGATCAAGATTAAAGGTTTCAAGAACTTTCTCTGTCCTCTCTTTAATCCGCTCCTCATCCCAGCCCTGGGCTTTCATAGAAAAAGCTATCTCATCCCTTACAGTGTTTTCGCAGATCTGTCTGTCGGGATTCTGGAAAAGAAATCCACAGTCCCTTGCAAGAGTACTCGAAGGGGTCTTTAAAGTGTCTTTTCCATTAAGATAGACATGTCCCTTGGTGGGATGCAAAAGTCCGTTGGTAAGGCGGCTAATTGTGCTCTTACCTGCACCGTTTGCACCGATCAGCGCCACAAAATCTCCCTTTTCAATGTGGAAATTTAAATCTTTTAATATAGGTCTATTATCGGAGTATCCGAAACTCACATCTTCAAAACGTATCATTCAAGGATCCTCCTGACCATCTTCTCTGCATCATCCACAGTAAGCGTAACCTCACCGTCATATATCTTTTCCCTGATGAGCTCTGCTGAAAGCTCGGTTACTCTTGGCACGTTTATGCCAAGGTCCTTGAAGGTATCAATGGATGCTGCCATATCTCTCGGGGTTCCGTAAAAGGCAATCTTGCCTTTATCAAGAACCATCATATGTTTAACATACTCGCAAAGGAGCATGATCTTTTGCTCGACAATAATTACAGTGATGCCCTTCTCTCTGTTAAGGGCAGTAAGTATCTTAAAGATCTCTCTGCTGCTCTCGGGGTCCAGCTCACCTGTGGGCTCATCCAGAACTATCACTTCAGGTTCAAGCGCAAGCATTGATGCGATTGCAACCTTCTGCTTCTGACCTCCTGAGAGGCTTGAAATCTCGCGGTCACGAAGGTCTTCTATTCCAAGCTCGCGCAAGACTCTGTCTACTCGCTCCCCTATCTCTTCGTGTGGAACGCCGAAGTTCTCAAGTCCGAAAAGTATCTCATCTTCTACAACCGAAGCCACCATCTGTGAGTCGATATCCTGAAAGACCTCTCCGACTTTCCTTGCAAATTCCTCGGCCGGATGTTCAGCAGTATCAACACCGTCAATGGTCACTGCTCCGTAAAAATCCCCCTTTATCTTCTGGGGAATTATTCCGTTTAATGCGAAGGTAAACGTAGTTTTACCGGCACCTGAAGTGCCGGTAATTCCTACGAAATCTCCGTCTGCAATCTCGATGTTAATGTCATCGAGTGCTGCTGTTTTACTGTTCTTATAGACAAAACCTAAATTCTTAACTGAAATCATTCTTCTTCCTTATTTCCCATAACTTTATTAACCGGAATGCTGAGTACTGTAACGATGACCATGTTAAGGAGTGCTGTAACAAGGGTTACAATAGCCATGCTTACAAACTGTGCTCCGGGCATTGGCTTAGCATAAGTAAGTGCTGCGAGTCCGACAAATGCAAATCCTGAGATGAGTGTAGCCAGGAATGTGCATACAACAGGCTTAACATACTTAGGAAGTGCAAGCTTTATAAGCAGGCACATAGCGATTGCTCCAAGTGTCTCAGAGCCAAGTCCAAGCCATGGCATTGATGTTCCGATCTGTGAGATTGCGCCTGAGATAAGACCGATAGCTGCTGCCTCTTTGAGGTTTGGCTTAATGATGAAAATAGCCAGGCAGTATGTTGCAATCAGGAAGTTAGGGTGCATGTTACCAAGTGCAATAACTCCCGCAAACATACGAAGAACGATGCCCACTGCCATCATAACTCCAACCAGTATGAGGTTTCTTGTGTTAGCAAGTCCTTTCTTTTCCTCAACCAATACTTCTCTTTTTGCTGTGCTCTGTACGTCCATTTTTAATCCTCCTTGCCGTCTGTGCGGCTATCAAAATGTGTTGGTACAGGGAACTTGTTTTTTGTAATAAAAAAGCCTGTCCCTGTATGAAGTTTCATACAAGGACAGGACTGTTATCCTGCGGTGCCACCTTGCTTATCGGATGATCCGATCTCTCATGAGAAAGCCAACACTTCCTCTACTCTGTAACGGGAGTTCCCGTCGAATACTACTAAGGCTATCGCCCTTTCACTTCGCCCTCAAAAGTCCATTCCTTCATCCATCCACTGCATCCTCTCACCACCGGATACTCTCTGTGAGCTTCTCAAATGAAGTACTCATCTTTCTCATTGGTTTAGCAAATTGTAGCACTAAAGCGAGTGACCGTCAACCTATTTTAAAAAGAGATATCCATACTTTCTTCTTGTCTGAAGTATTATCTCCTTAACGCGCTCTTTTTCCTGCGTGCTGTAATCCGGCAAGCCTTTCATGGCCATATCAATGTCTTTTTCCGAGTAGGTAAAAGAGATATTGTTTCCGTACAGTTTCTCTGAAATCTCGAGCTGTTCCTCAAACGTTTCGCCAAAAGTCTTGGGCCTTACGTGCCTCATCTGTTCATAGACATCCCGTCCCAACGGATAATCCATTTTGGTATCCGAAAGCAGAGCTCCTCCATTATCAAATATCGGACATAAACGGAACTCTTTTCTATCATTCATAAGAACCGCCATATTGTGAGTGTGCCTGTCCTCATTAAGAAAGAGCGCATCCAAAGTAATAAGTCTGTTCATGTAAGGGCCGAAATCACTAATGCCGGTAATCCTCTCTGTCTGACCAACGATAAGTCTCAGTCTTTCAGTATGATCCGCAGTGCTATAGATCATCTTATTAAGAGAAGTTCCATATGTCTGTAAAAAGAGCCTTTCCAGGGTGATGAGTTTCCATCCGTCGGTAAAGTCCGGGCTTTTACATCCCCTGTATATTGTACCATTGTATTCTATGGATTCCTGCTCGTAGTCGGTAAACTCTTTTTCATCAAGAGAAGACTTATGCAAAAGAGCTGATACAACGCACTCAGCCAGTCCTTCATAGCCCAGGTTATCTGCCTTGTACCAGAATCCGTCTCTTTCGAATTTCAGCTGGTTTCCCTTAGATGACTTCCTATCTGTAGTTTTAATATCCTCATCAAACAGCTTCACCATATATCATCTCTCTATTCTTATCCAGAAATCATCGTCAGCCATGCGCCCATTGGTCTTTTCTATTATCATGATGGGGTCATAGAACGGTATGTCCAGTTTCTTAAGCTCAAGCTTTAACTTGTCCCTGGTTTCAGGAAAGCATCTGGATCTCACAAACTCCTCATATTCCTCATAAGTGGGCTCAGTGTTCACACCCATAGCCCGATACAGCGGATTGGAAATGAAATTGTGAACTTCAACCTTCCGTTCCATCTCATCCACATCAATTATCGAACAGACAAAGCTGTGATACATGTACCATAGTCTCAATTTATATTTTTTCTCAGGCACCAGTATCTTCTGCGGAAGATCATGGTTTTTGATGAGCATGTCTGCAATCAGAGTTATCGGCCCTGTTATCTCATCATCCGAGTACTCCCAGCGCTCTACTGTACGCTTGGATACGCCGACAAACTCGGAAAACTCTTTCTGGGTCATGCCTGTGATCTCTCTTAGCAGTTTGATCTCATCTGAAGTTATCTTGGCAGGAGTTATATATTTTTTCATAGGATGTAATCCTCCTATAAAAATTAAATCACATTTTTGGCGGTAAATCAATGCGATTCAACCGACAAAAATGTGATTTATCTTTCAAACTTCAACTTATATTTCTATCTTATCTCTCCGCCGAGTCTTTTACATCCACAATCTCTGCGTCAACATCAATTGCCTCAGCTTCCTGCCTGGCTGCTTCAAAAGCCTTTCCATACTTTCCAAGTCTTGATGCAGTCCAGAGGTTTGATGCGCCATCATATGCAAGGAATCCGCCGATAAGTCTTACGATAAGTTCATTGGCCTGTGATGCCTTGAAGATGAGTCCTGCGCCAAGTCCAACAGTTGCCAGCGCAAATATCAGTGACAGCCACCAAAGGCCGTATTTATATCTCACAAGTGAGAATGTCTGTCCCAGATTTCTAATGCCGCTAAGAAGAATAAAAGCACCAAAGATCTTAGGAATAAAATCCGTGAAAGCAACAGGATTAAGGAAAATCCAAACGCCGACTGCTGCCACTATGATTCCGAAAGCAAAGGAACCGGAGTCCACAAAGCCTCTTTCCTTTTTAAAGAAATATGAAAGCACAAACAGTACTCCGACAACAAAAAGAAGAGCAGCAAGAATCCTTGCCATAAGCGGAATAACTGCCGGTGCCCATGCTATGAGCACAACGCCGATTGCAATAATAACAAGTGACTGAACAACATATTCCATCTTCACTTTTCTGAAAAAGTCCTTCACTCCTCTGTGCCTCCTTCATCAGTCTCTTTATCCTCAGCCAGAATGCTGTCCATTAGCTCATAAATCTCATCTCTTCCGGTCTTCTTAAGCGCCGAGTATGGATAAATCCTAAGTTCCTCAGGAAGCCCCAGTCCCTGACGAAGCATATTCAGATGCTTCTCCATCTGGGAAGGTTTGATCTTATCAGCCTTGGTTGCAATGATGACAGGCTGGAATCCCTGATGCACGATCCACTTGTACATCTGCACGTCGTTGGCAGACGGATCATGTCTGATATCAATAAGTAAAAAGACCCTTCGAAGCTGCCTTGATGTGTGCAGATAATTCTCGATCATCTTGCCCCACTGCTGTTTGGTCTTCTCGGAAACCCTTGCAAAGCCGTACCCCGGAAGATCCACCAGGTAGAACTCTCCATTTATATTGTAGTAGTTGATCGTCTGTGTCTTGCCCGGCTCCTGGGATGTCCTTGCGTAGTTCTTGCGGTTCATAAGACCGTTTATCAGAGAACTCTTACCCACGTTGGACTTGCCTGCAAATGCAAACTCCGGAAGTGCATTGTCCGGAAGTGTACTGGTTATACCACAGACTGTTTCAAGATTTACATTCTTAATTACCATATATTCATATTTCCTCTCTTAACATACTAACAGTATACCATTTATTTCATGCCCCCGCCTCACGAAGTTGCCAGCATGATCCTGCTCTCCCGAAGAGCCTTGGACTGCTCGTAGTCATACTCAATGGTATTGATATTGGCTCCTGGGTAAAGCTGACGCAGCTTCTTAAGGACTCCGCGCTCTGCCACGTGACTGACAAGGCACCCGAATGGGTGAACGATCAGTATCTTGTCATACCCCTGCTCTATCATGTCCATGGCCTCTGCCATCACAAGCCAGCCGTCACCGATGTTGTAGTACTCGCTGAGTATCGGTGTCGCCTTCTTTCTCATATCTTCAAACAGGCCATCCGCGAGAAACCCGTTTTGCAAAAGAACTTTTCTCACCTGCGTTTGTGCCTTAATAAGGTAATTCATCACAAAGGCATATGCCCCAAGCATGGCCTTTGACGCACCCTTAAGTTCTGCCGACTTCATTTCAGTATAGACAACATAGGTGCAATAGTTAAGAAACCCTTCCATCCTTGATTCCATGCCATTCTCATACAGAAAATCCTCCAAGTGCCTGTTTCCTATGGGAGAACACTTGATGTAAATTTCTCCGCAGATGCCCACCCTTTTAAGGGTCTTTTCCTCCCGGGTGAACCTTGGAATCTCAAGGAAATCGTTTATTATCTCCTGATATTTCTTTTCCCTGAAAAAGAGATTACGGCGGGCGGAAACGTCTTCGGACAAAGCCTTTACCCATTTGTCGTAGACTCTCTTTGTAGCTCCCTTCTCCTTCTCATAGGGTCTTATCTGCTGGAAAAGAGCCATCAGAAGATCTGCGTAGCACACCCCTGCCACAGCGCCAAAGAGCATCATCGGCGTTATCTTAAATCCCGGGTGGGACTCCGCGCCGGTGAAATTCAAAGATAGAACAGGAATCCTGTAACCGCTCTTTTTCACACACTGGATGATCAGGTCATAGTAGTTTCCCGCTCTGCATGCGCCTCCGGCCTGAGGTTCCAGAATCGCGACCTTGTTAATGTCTATATCAGGGTTCTTCAGATGCGCCATCAGGTTTCCTATTATATCCATAGCGCATGTGCAGTAACTCGGATTTATCAAAGAAAGCATCTCCGCAGGGAAATGCTCATATTCCGGCACAACATCCAGCTTGTATCCGCCAAGTGAAAAAGCTGCACTAAGAAGTTCGTTGTGATAGTGCAGCATATCCGGCATGTATATGGTATGAGTCTTCTTCATACTCTTTGTAAACAAGGTGTTGTCTTTATTCATCCTTAGTAAAAATATCCCCGGCCATTCTGTATAGCCGGGGATCGTCTTTTGATTATTTCGCCTGTTTGAGCTTCTTGGGCTCCTTGCCTCTTACGATGAGAGGCTGGCTGGTTCCGTCAACACAAGGCTCTGTGATGACGCACTCGCTGATGGTGTCATCTGATGGAATCTCATACATTACATCCATCATTGACTTCTCCATGATAGAGCGAAGTCCTCTGGCTCCGGTTTCTCTCTCGTAAGCCATGGCTGCGATCTTCTGTACTGCCTCATCCTCGAAGGTGAGCTTAACGTTGTCGAAGTCAAAGAGCTTCTGGTACTGCTTAACAAGAGCATTCTTGGGCTCTGTAAGGATTCGCACCAAAGCCTCTTTTGAAAGGCCCTCAAGAGTTACTGTGATAGGCACACGACCTACAAACTCAGGGATAAGTCCGAACTTAACGAGATCCTGAGGTGTTACCTCTTTGAGAACCTCTCCGATCTCTCTTTCTGACTTGTCTGCAATCTCAGCGTTAAAGCCGATGGAGTTACGGTCAAGTCTGGCCTCTACGATCTTATCAAGACCATCGAAAGCTCCTCCGCAGATGAAGAGGATGTTGCTGGTGTCGATCTGGATAAGCTCCTGATGTGGATGCTTTCTTCCGCCCTGAGGTGGAACAGATGCAACAGTTCCCTCTACGATCTTAAGAAGTGCCTGCTGAACGCCCTCACCTGATACGTCACGTGTGATGGATACGTTCTCGCTCTTCTTGGTTATCTTGTCGATCTCATCGATATAAACAATACCGTACTGAGCTCTCTCAATGTCGTAGTCCGCGTTCTGGATAAGCTTTAAAAGAATGTTCTCAACATCCTCACCTACATAGCCGGCCTCTGTAAGAGTTGTGGCATCTGCGATGGCGAAGGGAACATTGATGATCTTAGCCAGAGTCTGTGCAAGATAAGTCTTACCTGAACCTGTGGGTCCGATCATGATGATGTTACTCTTCTGAAGTTCAACATCATTCTTGTCATCGCTCTTAGGTGCAAGAACTCTCTTGTAATGGTTGTAAACAGAGACTGCCAGAACCTTCTTGGCTTCCTCCTGACCGATTACATACTCATCAAGGAAGTTCCTGATCTCAACGGGCTTAAGAAGATTGATCTGCTGGTCCTTGGCCTGGGCAGGCTCATCCTCAAACTCTTCCTCAATGATATCCGCACATATGTCTACGCACTCATCGCAGATATAAACACCTGCAGGTCCTGCGATAAGCTTTTTTACCTGATCCTGTGTCTTGTTACAAAAAGAGCACCTGATCTCTCCGGAATTCTTTGCCATAATTTCTCCTTAATTATTTCTTGTCATCCTTCTCTCTTGGACGATTCTCAACGATCTGATCGATGAGTCCGTAGTCAAGAGCTTCCTGAGCATCCATCCAGTTGTCACGCTCAGTATCCTTGCAGATCTCCTCGTAAGGCTTACCTGTGTTGGCTGCAAGCATTCTGTTTAATTTCTCTTTGGTCTTCAGGATATGCTTAGCTGCGATCTCAATCTCGGTAGCCTGTCCCTGTGTTCCGCCAAGTGGCTGATGGATCATGATCTCTGCATTGGGAAGAGCCATTCTCTTGCCCTTAGCTCCGCCTGAAAGAAGGAATGCTCCCATGCTGGCTGCCATACCGATGCAGATTGTGCTGACATCGCACTTGATGTAATTCATTGTATCGTAGATAGCCATTCCGGATGTGATCTCTCCTCCGGGGCTGTTGATGTACATATGAATGTCCTTGTTGGGATCCTCTGCCTCAAGGAAAAGAAGCTGTGCTACAACAACACTTGCAGAAGTAGAATTTACTTCCTCCCCCAAAAATACGATTCTTTCTTTTAACAGCCTTGAATAGATATCGTAACTTCTCTCTCCACGGCTGGTCTGTTCAATGACATAAGGTATTAAACTCATATTATTACTATTCCTCCAGTCTGCTTAGATTACATTCTAAACCAATGTATATTATACCGCATTTTGTGAACCCTTTACAACTATCACCCCAAAAGCAAAGGGCTCCATCCGCAAAACCTGCGGACAGAGCCCCTAAAATTCGTATTCTTTTACAGTTCTTTATCAGCCGTAAAGAGAAGCAATAGTTGCACTCATAACTGTTGAAAGAATGATTGAGAGTACTACTCCGATAGCAACAAAGATAAGCTGTGCCTTAGCCCAGTTTGACTTTGTCTTAGGTGTGCTGCTTCCAAATGCCCAAATGCAAAGCATAATGATGTTTACGCAAGGAATGCATGTAAGCAGAATTGTGAGTGCCCAATCACCAACTGTGATAACAGGCTCTACCTCAGGCTGTCCGTATGTAGGCATCTGCTGTGGTGTCTGATTAAGGTTGTTCATATCATCCATTGTTTTTTCCTCCTCTAAAACAATCCTCTAAAAAATGTCCTTAGTTATTATATATACATAATTGCATGATTGCAAATTTTTTAACGAAATGTTTTAGTAAATTAAATCGTTAACCAACTGATTATAGAAAGGCATGATCCGTCCGAATACATTTCCCTCGAAGAACACCATAGGCTCTTTTCCGGGGAAAAGAGCTATCATCCGCCATATGTAAATCCCAATGGTTATAAGGCATACAGCCATCAGAGGATACCTGAGGATCCATGTACTCTTTCCCTGCACGTGGCGCCTTATAACGAAGGCTACTAAAAGTGCAACCCAAAACGGGTATGAAGGATTGTATTCAAACGCCTTTATGGGGTGCAGTGTAATAAGGTTAAAAAGAGCTCTCGTAAGCCCGCATCCCGGGCACGGAAATCCACTCATTATCACCACCGGGCAGAACCTGTGAAATACAAGTTCAGCCAAAACCCACATGATAGCCAGAGCAATTATGGGCGCTCTGTTATCCCACAAATCTTTTACTATCCGCCTAAATACTGTCTTTACCATAGTAATTACAATATACAGCAGACAGGCGCACTTTTCATCAGTTTTTCATGAAGAAGTCGTAGATTCTCTTTCGGTAATCAGGTGCCGTATCAAAAGCTGCATGTCCATAGCCGTTGTACATATAGAGTGCACAGTCGGTTCTGTTATCGAGCTTTTCTGCGATCTCCATGGACGCGTCACTGTCGAGAACCTCATCATCAAACACTCCGATAACCAGTACCGGACATTTGATCTTTTCAATCTCATTAGTCACATCAAAGTCCTTGATGGCTTCGGCCAGGATTGCAAACTTCTCAAGTTCACCCTCTTTAACCGTTTCAGCCACATCATTGAAATAATCCTTGTACTGTTCATAAACTGCCGGAGGATAGACCTCTTTTCCAAAGTTCTGATACAGTTCTTTGGGATCCTTTTCCTTGGCAAGCTCTATCCAGTGATCGATAACTGTGCGCTGCTCGGGCTTAACATGAGATGATGTAGAGCCAAGGACAAGCTTTTTAACAAGCTCAGGATATTTAATGGCTATGGCCATCGCGATCATTCCTCCCTGAGATGCGCCAAAGAGATATACATCGGAAAGCCCCAGTTCCTTCATTGCTTTTGCTGTATCATCCGCCATGTCGTATATTGAATAGCCATCGGACACTTCGTATTTTCTGTCAAAAAGATATGTGGTAAAATCACTGCCCATCATGGCATAGCTTGCTTCTACAGCTTCTTTTGCCTTTATGACACTCTGAACACTAAGCCCCGGCAATATTACAAAAGTCTTGCTGCCAAATCCGAACTTGCAATAGCCCATCTCAAAATCTTCTGTCCATACCATTCCTGTTTCTGCCATTTTCTTTCCCTCCTAGGTATTTAAACTTACTTGTCATTACTTCCTAGTCTTGATGGTA
>JAEEGJ010030731.1_pt1 | contig 10465 bp, 7 predicted proteins | sample 8958761 | NCBI WGS metagenome assembly JAEEGJ01 (sample SAMN16246546, study PRJNA631951) | gut metagenome | biome: gut microbiome; feature: rumen; material: RS-attached | host: Bos | place: Iran: Karaj | collected 2018-10
CGTAATGCGGATTCTTCCTTATTAAATTTAAGAACATAGTCTTTGGAATACGAATCAGTTTTCCATCTTCTGCCGCCATAATTGTTGCAGAACGGCGGTCATTCAAAAGGAATGCCATTTCACCAATAAACATATCATTTGGAGTAAGCACCGAAATCAGCTTGCGGTTAGCGTATACACCGTAACGGCCAGAAACAATAAAGTACAAATCATTAGAAGGCTCATTCTGGCGGCAGACAATATCGTGCTTCTTGTATTCAACAGCCTTAAACGGAATCATGATTCCAGGAACGGTATTCGAAACGTTTCTGATATTCTGAATATCAAAAGAAACTTCATTACCCTTATCGTTATAGCGCAAATCAGAAACAAGAGATTTTGAAAGTGCAATTCCACGACCGTGAGCTTCTTCAACACCTGGAGCATCATCAGAAAGTCTTGATCTCCAGTCAAAGCCCTCACCATCATCCTTAATTACAAAAGTAGATTTTTCTTTTCCAATTTCGTATTCAATGTGGATTTTGCGGTCTGCATATTCAGGCATACGAAGCTTATGATCAATCAAATCAAGAATGATTCCACCTTTGTTCAGCCATTCAGATTTTTCTTCATAAGAGATTCCACAGTTACCGTGCTCAAGCGCATTTGTAAGCAGCTCCATGAGAGTAGACTGAAGGGCAAAGCGGCCATCATCATCAATACGGTTTGTACAATACAGATAATTTACAAGGAAGCCGGTATACAGACGGATATCCATCGGATTATTATCACAGACAAAAAATCCCTTCTCTTCTGTACCAATACGATCCTGCATACCACGATTAAAGAGGAACTGCTGATTACGGATAAGACTTCGTAAAAGTCCGCTGAAATTCTGTTTGAAAGTATAAAGAGTCTGAACAATCAGAATGTTAGGATCCTTAAGATCTTCAATTTTCTGCGCTTCAGAAGGATTAGTTGAAACAGCAATAATTCCACCATTATGAAGCCAAGGGTCAGAACTGATTGCTTTTAAGATTTTATCACAGTCTATATCAGTTGATGTAAAATCAAGAATTTTGATTTCCGGGAGTTCATAATCAACAAAGCTCATGGCTTCTTCTGTATCCGGACAGAAGATAGGCTCAAAATAATCAGAATAATTCAGACAGGCATTCTTAACAACACCCAACACTTCTTGATTAGAAGAAGCCACCAGCAACTTTTTCATAAGAACTCCGTACGAAAAAAAATATGACTCCGATGCGATTCGAACGCACTACCTTTTGGTTAGGGTAACAATAGCAAAATGCGGTAAAAAATCTTTGCGCCAGCGAAGTTTTTAGCATTTTACCATTTTTTTGCTCTATTCCTGTGAGCTTTTAAATTATGATCCTGATGCGATTTGAACGCACTACCTGTTGCTTAGGAGGCAACCGCTCTATCCAAGTGAGCTACAGGACCTTATTAATTTTATTCGAATCGCATAATCACATTCCACAGGCAATTCGAACGCACTACATTTTGGTTAGGTATTACGATAGCTAAATCATCATCTAATCAAAATCATAATAAACCCAGTGCTTAGCTAAACCTGCAAAACCATCAACCAAAGCATCAATTGTATTTACAGCTTCAGAATAGTGGCACAGATAAGTCTTAGCCCGAATCTCAGCCGGTAAAAGATTCAGTTCATCATAAGCGGCATGAACGCCTCGAGAAAAACCTTTTATATCACAGTCATGGAAAATAACTTCGATATTCTTATATTTATCCAGCAAAAATTTCAACTGAGTTGGATTATATTGAGTGTCGGCAGTAAATAATACCTTATCATCAATAATCAGTCCATAGGAAATCTGAGAATTCTTAAGTGAATCTCTTTTTGTACAAACATGACGGGTTCTGAAAAGTTTAAGATTCATTCCAAAAGCGTCAATTTCATACATTTCAAAAGGCTTTTTCAGAATCTGTTTTGGCTTAAGCTGATTAAAATAATCTTCAAAAGTCATTTTTCCTTCTTCACTGTACTGAATACCGCCACGAAGAGATTGATTCCACAGAAGCTTTTTAAACTCATCATTTATAATAAGATTTATTTTCTGCTTTGTAATGTATTTACCGGCAAGAGCCATTTCTTCAACACCACCAATATGATCTGCATGGGGATGTGTAAGCAAAAGATTCCTGATATCTGTGATTTTTCCGTTGTAAAGATTTTCAAAAGCATAAGAACACAAAGTTCCACAGTCAATAAGAAGATGCTCCTTACCTTTTACAAGCAGAAGATTGGTTTGAAAAGACGTTTTAGTAAAGGCATTGCCAGTTCCAATAAAAAATAGAGATAATTTACCATCATTGGTCAATTCAATATTTGAAATGAACGGTCGCGTTTTCATTACTAATATTATAACACACTTTTTAAAATTTGGTATACTTCTTCTACACCACTTATCAAAATTCCCCCCATGCCCATTTCAAGGGGTAAAGCGATGTCCATATCATATCGGTCACCTACAGCAAGGCAGTTTTCTGCACGAATTCCGTCTCCAAGACGCTCAACTGCAGTCTGAAAAGGCTCTACAGCAGGTTTTGATTTGAAGCAGGTATCAAGACCGACAATTTCCGGGAAGAATTCAGAAACACCAATAGCTTCCAGAGTTTTTCGGGCAGGAAGCACAGGATTATTTGTAACACAGATAAGTTTATATTTAGACTGAAGGATTTTCAGAGTTTCAATAAGCTTTTCGTCGCGGCCAAGAAAATCCGATGGCTCTAGAAGTTCCCGCCGCCACTGCACACTCTGTTCAATAGGTACACCAAAAGCAAGCAGAGTATTTCCAAGACTAACCTTACTGCCATTATGCTCTGCTGCAAACTTTTTGCGGTAATCAGCAACCATACGGCGTGCCTCATCCGCAGTAATTCCCCTCTCCTTTGCAAACTGACGCACCTGACAGTCCACCTGTTCAAAGGCATAAGCAGAATTTGTATATAAAGTTGAATCAATATCAAAAATAAAGGCTTTGAGGTCACTCGGAATTTTATAGATTTTCATAACTTTTCAACCTCACAATTTTTTCCGCAGCACTCTGCAGAGAATCATAAACGCCAAGACCAAACCAGCCGGCACAGGCATCGCCAAGCAGTTCACTGTGTACAAAGTGATTATCAGCCGGGCGCAGAATCTTCATACGAAGGCGTTCAGCTTTATCTTTAAGCAGGAGCTCATCATTAGTCTGACCGCCCGTTACAGACATCTCAGAAGGAAAAGAGATACCGGCAGTCTCAGCCGCGGCTCTCAGACATCCAACGCCCTTCTCTACCGCATTAAGACGTTCCTCTTCAGAAAGCTCACCGCTATCTGGAATAAGATAAGAAACATTCCACAGCCCGCTGATTACAGAAGGCAAAGTACGAAGACTTTCACCCGAAACAGGACGGTCCGTACAGAAATTAAGACCTTCCGAACTGCCACAGCGGTCACACAAACGCCCGGCCTGTAAAGTTCCCGTACCAATAAGAGCCACAACAAAATCAGGGCCACCGGCAAAAACCGGACAATCTTCAGTAAACTCTAAAGCAAGTTTATCTTCACTCTTAAACACACCGCAATTAAATGCAGTTTTTACAAAGCCAGGCAGGAGATTTTTTTTAATTCCACAGGCTTCAAGCATATCATCATTCCAGTAAGCTTTTTCAAAACGAGCCTCCGGAAGAATCGTAACAGCATTACCCGTAAGAACATATATAAGATATTCAGGACCAGAAAAAAGCTTCTTCGATTTTTTCCAGACCTTTGGAAATTGTTTTCTAACAGAAAGGATTTTTGGAATAAAAAGAGAAGTCCGAGCGCATTCCGGCACAAGCTCCGACACCGCGCCCGTATCCTCATTCCAGCGGAAAGTAAGTCCGCAGTCAGTTACAACAGTTGGGCCATTGCCGGAAACAGAAATACCGGCCACACGCACAGCCCCTGCAGCATCCGTTCCGCCCATACCACAAGCAAGTCCTTCTACCGCGCGCAAAAATGCGTCGTACCAGGAGCAGGCAACAAACCTGTCATGAGGCTCTTCAAATGGAACGGAACAAAAAGAAACGACCTCGCCCACAGCAGTTACAAGCGCCGCCTTAAGCGAGGTCGTTCCGATGTCCACGCAAAGGACAACGTTATTCGTGCTTTACCACCTTCTCAATAATATTTCTATTATCAAGCAGTTCGCTCAACGACTGATTGTAGTGAATGCGGGTGATTACGTTAGCAAACAATCCGCTTACATCAGTGCTGATATACCATTCACGTTTCAGAAGCTCTTCGTGATATACGGCGTTAGTACCGATAATGCGGTAGAACAAGCCCTTCTCATAAGCTTCATCAAAGTTCTTGATTGCATCGCCTGTAAAGAATGGAAGGGAAATTGCACAAATAACCTTTGTAGCACCTTCGTTCTTAAGGAACTCCATAGCCTTAAGCAGAGTTCCACCAGTACCCAGCATATCATCAGCAAGGAATGCAACCTTACCTTTAACGTCACCAAGTAACTTAACAGACTTAATGTTTGTAGAATGAGCGTCCTGAGTTACAATAGAGTAATCGCGCTCTTTATAGATCATAGCAAGTGGAAGTTTAAGTCCAGAAGCATAGAATTTATTTCTGTCGATAGCACCAGTATCTGGAGATACAATAACCATATCCTCAGTTTTACCAGTCAAATCAACAATCTTGCTCAACTCACGGATAATCTGATAGCTTGCATGCAGGTTATCAAGATTACAAGATGAGAAAGCGTTTACAATTTCACGGGAATGCAGGTCGAGAGTGATGATTCTGTTTACGCCCTGCATTTCATAAATATGACCAAGCAGGCTGGCAGTAAGACCTTCACGACCCTTACGCTTATGCTGACGCGCATACGGATACGCAGGAACTACAAGTGTGATTTTCTCAGCACCGGCAATTCGCACAGCATCAATAGTTACGAGCAGTGAAACAAGATGATCATTTACAGTCATCCGAACTTTGTTTGCACCGCCATTAAGTGAAAGAACTTCATGATTCTCAACATCCTGGAAAATGAAAACGTCTTTTCCACGGACAGTATCAAGCAGTTCAGTTTTCACCTCACCATTTGCAAAATAAGTAAACCGAGCATTTACCTTGAAAACAGGCGGACGGTACTTATCGGTTGCACCTCTTATGCACAGATCAGACGTCTGCAAATCATTCTGCAGATTGATTCTGTTCACAAGCTCTTCTTTAGTCAGCTCATAACGCTTAGACAATACATCGTTCTTCAAAGTGAAGCGGTGTTTGTACATGTGTTTAAGGTGCGTTATGACTTCATTGGCGAAAGCTTCGCCACCAGGACACGCAACAATCGCAAGACTTGTTGGTTCTGTATAAGGCATATCTAACCTCTTTATAATAGTGGGATGCTTAGAATATATCAGAATCTCGCTTTTTGAGGAAGAGGATTTTCTTAAATCCCGGCAGCCGAAGTGCCATGGACAATATCATAAGATTTACCATACTCTGCAAAAGCAAAATTTTTAACTTTTTTTCATAATAACTTCCTGAAATCGCATATCAAAACAATATTATATGTAGGAACTTTAAAAAATCTTAAGGAGATTTGATATGGAAATAACAATTTTTGAAGCGCAGTACCCGGCAGAACTCTATACTGCGAGACCAAACAAAACTGCTCTTTTGAGCCCATTATATGATTCCACTTTCAAAACTATTTTTACGCAGGAAACAGAAGAGTCAAATCTTGCACTAAAAAGTTTTCTATCAGCGGTTCTAGGCCGACAAATCATATCAGTCACGGTTAAGAACAATGAACCTGTAAAGGAAACAACAAAGCAAAAAAACATGACGTTTGATGTAAGTGTAGAATTTAATGATGGGGAACTTGTAGATATTGAACTTCAAAGTCATAAGGAAGATTATGATTATGGGATGCGTGCAGAAATACAAGCAGCTCGACTTCTTACAAACAATGCCAAAAGAAAGAAGAAATGGGAATCCCAAAAAGTCTATCAGATCTCAATTCTGAATTTTCAGTATAAAAACGATGACAATAAAGAAATGCGATGGTATAATATGACCGACTCTTCTGGCGGAAAGCTTGATGACAGGCTGAATATTATTTTCATAGATTTAGTAAGCATCAGGAAACAGTACCAAAAATCACCTGAAAAAGAGCTTTCTCCTTTGGAAAAATGGGGCCTTTTCTTTTCGTATGTCGACCACGAAAATCAAAAGGATTTGATTAAAAAGATCGTAAAAACAGAGGAAGGAATTATGGCAGCTGAAAAAATAGTTAAAGAAATGAGTAAAGCAGATAATAACTGGTATGTTCAAAATTCCATCTGGGTAGCGAAGCGTGATGAATATACCCGAAAAGCACTCGCCCGCGAAAAAGGCCTTGCCGAAGGTAGAGCCGAAGGTAAAGCACAGGGATTGGCCGAAGGAAGAGCCGAAGGTAGAGCACAGGGATTGGCCGAAGGAAGAGCTGAAGGCTTGGTAGAAGGCAAAGCAGAAGGTCTTGTAGAAGGCGCTAAGAAACAAATTATTGAAGATGCAAAAAGCTTTTATGCTAATGGAGCTTCTATTGAATTAATAGCTAACTCCCTCAAAATAACTCTTGATGAAGTAAAAGAGATTGTCAAAGACTCTTCTATTAAGCATTGATTAAAATATCTCTCGTATACACTTTTTCTCTGCAGTCGGATAAGTCTTCGCTAAAACGATTGGCAATAATGAGCTCTGACTTGTTCTTAAAAAGTGACAGATTATGTTCTACAAGAAAACCTTCAAAATAATCTGATGATATTGTTGGCTCATAAATAATTACCGACACTCCCCTTTTTTGCAAGTCTTTCATAATATCTTGTACAGACGACTGACGAAAATTGTCGCTATTTTCTTTCATTGTGAGCCGATAGATTCCAACCACTTTAGGATTATGATTTATAATTTGCTGGGCTATATATTCTTTACGAGTTTTATTTGATTCAACGATTGAACGGATGAGATTCTGAGGAACAGAATCATAATTGGAAAGCAACTGCTTTGTGTCTTTTGGAAGACAATAGCCGCCGTAGCCGAACGACGGATTATTGTAAAAGTCACCTATTCTTGAATCCAGGCAAACTCCCTTAATTACACTTTTTGTATCCAGCCCCTTTAATTCACAATAAGTATCAAGTTCATTAAAATAGGCAACACGCAGGGCAAGATATGTATTCGAAAAAAGTTTTATTGCCTCGGCTTCCGTAGAATTTATAAACAAAACAGGTACATCTTTTTTAATAGCGCCCTGCTTTAGGAGATTTACAAAAAGTTCTGCATCACTTTTAGCCGTAGCCTCTTCACATTTTTTTGAATATCCCACAACAATTCGACTCGGATAAAGAAGATCAGACAACGCAGAACCTTCGCGCAAGAACTCGGGACTATAAAGGATATTTTTGATTTTATACTTTGCAGAAATTTCTTCTGTATAACCGACAGGAACAGTTGATTTTATAACTACCGTACAATCAGGATTATTTGCTTCAACTAACTGCAAAACACTCTCAATTGATGACGTATCAAAAAAGTTCTTTTCATCATCATAGTTTGTCGGCGTTGCAATTACAACAAAGTCACTTTTATTTTTGAAAATCTGAAGATCGCTGGTTGCCCTAAGATTAAGTTCTTTTGTCTGTAAATATTCGGCAATTAGATCATCCCGGAAAGGAGATTTTTTCGCATTTATTAAATCAACTTTTTCTGACAAAATGTCATACCCCGTAACGTCATTATGCTGAGCAAGCAAAACTGAACTTGAGAGGCCCACATACCCCATTCCTGCGACAGTAATGTTCATACGCTATTTTTCAGCCTCATCAATGAATTTTTCTATAGTCTCTACGTAATCTTCGCCCCAGAATTCGCATAGCATTTCACGGGCTCGAGGACGTAATTCAGGGATTACCTGATTGCGTAATCTCAAAATTGAAAAGCGCATAAATGTTCGAGACAGATTTCTTATTCCTTCCCTTTCTTCTTCTGTAAGTTCACCTTCAAAGGTTAGCAGCAGTGAATATATTGATGCAACTGTACAATGACGCCGCCATTTTTTTAAATCATCTATCGGCTTTTGATTTGTAATACCTTCATTTGTAAGATAGTAATACACAACATCGTTTATGCCATAATATGATTTTGCATAATAGGCAATAAAGAAATACATTGGGACGTCTACGGAAAGTGAACAATCCATATAGGGTATTGCATTAAGCGCCGTAAGAAAAAGCTCCCTCTTAATCAGCTTAGCCCACAAGAATGCAGAAGTTTCACTTCTTATAAGCCAGGAATCAAATACTTCGCGCCCAGACAAACCACCGTCCTTAAAGCAGGAATAACGATTCTGTGTAATTTCAATTTTATTCTCAGAGATTTTATAGATTCTTTCCTGACCACAGGTGATATCGGCGCCTTTTAATTTAGCTGCATCATAAAGAGTCTGCACCGCGCCGGGAGCAAGAAAGTCATCGCTATCCACCATTAAGATATATTCACCATGAGCCTGTTCAACAAGCTGGCGGCGGGTTTCCAGAAGAGGCACATACTGATTATGTACAAGATACACAACAGGGATTTTTAATTTTTTATAAAAAGAGCGGACGATTTTCTTGCAGTTTCTTCCAAGTTCGTCTTTACCTGTACTCTGGTCGTTAATAAGAACCAGTTCCAGCCCATCAAACTTCTGCTCCGCCACAGATTCAAGGCAGCGGGGCAAAAGCTTTTCGGTATTGTGCACCGGAATACAGATGGAAACCAGAACTGATTTTTTCATAGAATTATTATTTCTTAATGAAAGCTGACGGTAAAGTGTTAGAACCTATACTATCCCATCTGCCACTTGCATTATTATATATAAAACCACCAGTTACTGTTGCTGAAGGGAATCCAGACAGACTCAAATTATCTTCAGCAGGAGAATCAAAACTAAGCTGCACATCTGTACTTGAAGTGATAGAAAGTGTCTTTAAGTCGACTTCTACAATACGATTAACATCTTTAAAATAAACAGCACCATCAGTATCTGTATAGAAAGCAATTCCTGTATCCGAAATAATAAGCTTCTTTGGTTTTATTGCAACAAACTTATTCGGTCCGGCAAAATAAGAATTCAAATTATCAAAAGGCGCTTGTATAGATATTGCATTTTCTTCATTGTCTATTGAGAACTCTTCAATATGATAATCACTGTGATCTTCGGAATTATATACAACAGAATATACATGATTCTCATTATCAACATAAAAACAACCAGATTTATATGACATTAATTGTCTCTCCGGAGCAAGTCCTTTATATGTATATTCACCAGTAATGGCATTACATTTTATTATCATACCTCGTGATTGCAGACTTCCACCTGTATTGTAATCTCTCTCAAGAATATACAGTTCTCCATCCATATACATGACATCTGTTAAACTTGAATCACCATAAGAATCGGCTGAAAAATTCATATTTGGAATTTCGAGCACTCTTGAAACAGAAGCATCAACATTAGTGTCACTATCAGAATTTCTCAAATCTACAACAGCAATCAGCAATTTATCATTTTCCATGCATACGAAATAACCTATTCCTCCATAAATAGTAAAGGCTGTAGAGTCTACCACTATAGACCGGTTAGAATCTGTCACCAGTATACGAAACTTCTTTGCAGGATTGTAAACAGTATCCTCTGAATCATAATCATATGTTCCATCATCATTTGTAATTTGTGTAAATTCTGCATTAGATTTATCTATCATATAAAGGAAGTCAGTTTTTCTATCAACTAAAAGATATTGTCCTAAATCTCCATATACGTACATGGCACCTGGATCTTCAGTATTAGAAACTGTTTCCGAACCAAAATCGGGTTTATTTGATTTGATGTATGTAGCAGATTCGAGTTTTTTACTAAGAATATAATAATACCCATCTGAATCAAAACCGATTGAATTATAACTTGAAGTTAATGTAGCGGTGGCAGGCAAAGTTTTTGTATAATCATCCATGAAATAATAATCAAATTCACTTTCAACGGAATTATAATCATACAACATATAATCTGTGCTTGGTACACGGTCTGTTCCATATTTTTCTACAAGATTTTCTGTAAGTGTAAAGGCTCCGTTGTTCAAATATGGGGCGGTGCCGTACCACTCGTTTGTGGTGAAACCTGAATAAACATTTAAGATTTCTTTGCAGGAATATAGGGTATTACCCACAGAATCGTTGAAGGACAATTTGACTGTATGAGCCCCACAGAAAATATTACCCATTTCAATGACAGCTTTACTGCTTTCAACAGGAAGTGTTTTGTTAAACTCTCCCTCTGAACGTTGCTCTTCCCAATCAATTAAAGCCGCTATAGCAGCCTGAACCTCTTCTGATATTTCAGGTTCCTTTGCATCACCTGTTAGTTCAGCT
>JAEEGJ010030733.1_pt1 | contig 10465 bp, 5 predicted proteins | sample 8958761 | NCBI WGS metagenome assembly JAEEGJ01 (sample SAMN16246546, study PRJNA631951) | gut metagenome | biome: gut microbiome; feature: rumen; material: RS-attached | host: Bos | place: Iran: Karaj | collected 2018-10
TACGACGAATTGCATCAGCAACAACCTGCACTGCTTCATTCTGACCAACTACCCTTTTATGCAGAACATTTTCAAGTTCAAGATATTTCTGCTTTTCACCGCTCATCATTTTTGCGACCGGAATTCCTGTCCAGGAGCTTACTATTTTTGCAACATCTTCTTCGGTAACAGACTGTCTGAGCAAAGAATTTCGTCCCGACTCCTGCCTTTCTTTTTCGCTTTCAAGAGCGTCGTTCAGTTCTTTTTGGAGCGATGGGATAATGCTGTACTTTAGTTCTGCGGCGCGTTCCAGTTTGCCTTCGCGGGTATTTTTTTCTTCCTCAAAGCGAGCCTGTTCAAGCTTTTCTTTGAGTTCGCGGGATTTATCAATATTCTGTTTTTCATTCTGCCACTGGAGCTTCATTGCATCACGTTTTGCTGTGATTTCTGCAAGCTCTTTTTCCAGTTTTGCAAGTCGCTCCTTAGATGCGGAATCGTCTTCCTTAGAAAGAGACTGTTTTTCAATTTGCAGCTGGAGTATTTTTCGTTCAACCTGATCCAATTCCGTCGGCTGGCTTTCAATTTCCATTTTTAAACGGCTGGCAGCTTCATCCACGAGGTCAATTGCTTTATCCGGCAAAAATCTTGAAGTAATATAGCGGTTAGACAAGGTAGCAGCAGCAACCAGGGCTTCGTCTTCAATATGAACTCCGTGATGGATTTCGTATTTTTCTCTGAGACCACGCAAAATTGCAATAGTATCTTCGACAGTCGGCTCTGCACAATAAACCTGCTGGAATCGTCGCTCAAGGGCGGCATCTTTTTCTATGTATTTTCTGTATTCATCAAGGGTTGTCGCACCAATAGCGCGAAGCTCCCCTCGGGCCAAGTCTGGCTTGAGCAGGTTTGAAGCATCCATACTGCCTTCGCTGGCTCCAGCTCCGACAAGTGTATGAAGCTCATCAATAAATAGAATAATCTGTCCATCACTCTTTGTAATCTCTGTTATTAAAGCCTTAAGTCTCTCTTCAAATTCACCACGGAATTTTGCGCCTGCAACAAGGCTTCCAAGATCAAGGGCAAGGAGACGCTTGTTTTTAAGGCTGTCAGGAACATCACCGCTAGCAATACGGCGGGCAAGGCCTTCTACAATTGCAGTCTTACCTACTCCAGGTTCACCAATTATTACAGGATTATTTTTTGTACGGCGGCACAAAACCTGCATAACACGACGGATTTCTTCATCTCGTCCAATTACAGGATCAATTTTATCCTGACGGGCAGCAGCAGTTAAATCACGGCAATATTTTTCAAGAGAACGCATTGTACTTTCAGGGTCCTGTGAATCTACAGTCTGATTTCCACGTACGGCTTTGAGTGCATCAACAATTGCTTTATGAGTTATTCCGCATTTACGGAGCAGGTCTCCTGCCTGTCCATCGGCCTCTGACATTGCCAGAAGAAGATGTTCTGTAGAAAGATACTGATCTTTAAAAGCAGCCATTTCCTTTTCGGCATTGGCAAGAATCTTTTGTAATTGTGAAGAAAAATAAACCTGAGCAGCACCAGTAACCTTAGGATTTGAGCGCACAAGGTCCTTTACTTTATTATTGAGTTCTACAGCATTTACACCAATTCGTTCAACAACAGGTACAATAAGTCCATCCTGCTGTTCGAGCAGTGCCTGGAGCAAATGTTCCGGAGAGATTTCTGCATTATCATTTTTGTTAGCGATTGAAGAAGACTCCTGAAGAGCCTCCTGAACCTTTATTGTAAAATTTTCATAGTTCATATTTATCACCTAACTATGAAAATAATAACAAAAAGGGGAAAAAGGCAAGTTTTTTTCTTGCTTAAATCACGCCGTCTTCTTCGTGACCAAATTCGCAAACGGCATTTGTGATGTTTGCAAATTCAATCTGTTCAAGAGTTTTGCGGGCTTTTTTGAAAAGTTTAATTTCGCCTGTTCCTGTTGCGCCCTGAACTACATTAAGGATTTTTCGGTTACCTTCAGGAAGTTCAAGGGTTCTGTTTGCAAGCTCACGAACACGGCAGTACAAATCAATATCAATTACCCAAAGCTTACTGTTTATGCTTACAGACCAGTGGAGCTTTTCTTCTTCGGGATCTTCGGTTGAAGGAGCTTGGGTACAGTCCCAAACACACGAATAATTTGAATTAATTGGGAATAAAATATCAGAATCTTCAAAGCTTCCCATAAATGCAAGGCGGTCTTCAAAGGCTCCTTGAATTGCAAAGAAAGAATTTTTAAGTACACGGCCAGAAATTATACTCTGGAGATTTGATGAATAAATATGGAACCAGTCGTAAGGAAGAGTTTTTCCCCAGTAGCGGTCCATGTAGCCGTGACACTTACGTGGTTCAACTACATAATCAGCACCATCAAAGCTTACAATTCCAGAAAAATCAGTTTTAATTCCATAAGGGAACCACTGCTCTGTTTTTCCTTTATAGCCTTCTGCCATGTCGCGCACTACTTCATATTTTAAGTTCCAGGAAGCATAACCTCTGTCGCAAAGATATTCAGGATGCTTTTGGAATTCTTCTTCGCTGATATTTATAAAGCCACTAAGCTGATCTTCTGAAAACAGCTTATTATCCATTTGAATAGAAAAAGGCTTGCTCGAAAAACGCATGCCTTTAAGGGAATGATAAGCACACAACTGTTTTGGTTCACTTCCAAGCTTTCCAAAACGAACTACTATATATGAAGGTTGTACAATGTTTTCTGATTTTAATTCTGAAGCAGATGTAGTTCCGGCAAGAGCATATTGAAGATCTTCTTCTGTAATTGTTACACGAGGTTTAAAACCTAAAAGAGGTTCTGAAGGAGATAATGCAGAGTTTACCATCTCCAGTTCAAGAAAGAATTTTTGTTCTGTAGCAGAATTTTTTTCAAAAGCAGTAAAGAAACAACGCCATAAATTAACGCCAAGCTTCTTTGAAGTTCCGGATAAACCGTATCTGCTGATTTTTATAGTTTTTTTTGTACCACCCATTACTATAATTCACCTTAAATAAGTTATCTCTCTTATTTTCGGTTAGTAATGGGCTTTATGTTAGGATTATTTGAGATGTATTTTAATCAAAAAGTTTGTCGATTGACTTATTAAGCTCTTTCTGTTCTTTAGGGAAGTTAGCGTTCAAGAATTCAAAACATTCTACAGCTGCTTTCTGTGCATGCTCGTACCAGATTGCATATAATTCAGTATCTATATCGCCACCAGGAAACGGAGCTCCCTGAACATCAGAAACTAAACCGCGCAACATTTTTATACATTCTTTGGTTTTCTTATCCATACGCATCTCCAGATATTTCTATTATAATGGTAAATCAAGTTTTTTTCCATAGGAATTTTTAGATTTATCACAGAAAACAACTTTATGCGACATTTCCTGTGTCATCTGAGCAAGTCGTTTTGCAGCAGCAGCAACATCCTCATCCTTTACAGCAAGAAGTGAATCAAGCTTACGCTGTTTAAAACCATTGTTTGCATAAAGGAAGGTTTCAAAAGCCTGCTTACCCCTATCACATGGAGTAAGAGGAACTATTGCATCTCCGTAGCAGGAAACAATTGATTTTTCAACATCCTCGTGGGTCAATGATGTCTGAGCAAGCTCTGCCAGGGTTGAAATGAGCAGATCGGCATGCTTTTGAGGATCAGGATCACGATATGTACTGAGTTTTAAACAGTGTTCGCCTGCATCAGCCCAGATACCTGCACCATAACAACCACCAGTTGTACGGAATTTTTCCCAGAAGGTATGAGAATTAAGCCAGCAGTTATAAACATATTCTGCAGCAGATTCATCGGTAAGATCTTTAGAACAGTTTGAAACAGCTGTAGCGTAACCTGTCTGCGAGCTTGTCAAAAGGCATTCTTTTGTCTGATCTCCAATTGCATCCTGTGCCTGTACAACATAAGGAAGGAAATCTTCAAGCTTGTAGTTTAATGAAGGCAAAAGCTTTGTAATGCCTGCCTGCTTTGCAAATTTTTCAATAAGAGGAAGAAGCTTTTGTAAAGATTCCTCATCGGCAGTAATGTGGATTACCCCACCCGCTTTAAGGCTTTCTCTGTAAATGTATTCAAATTCTTTAAGAATCTTCTTTGCATTCTTTTCTTTATATTCGCTTACTGTATAAAGCTGTGTTACACCCCAAAGGATTTCTGCAAGGGCATAACCTTCGCTCCAGGCTGCAGTACATCGCTTAAAGGCAAGATCGCGGCCATTTTCTACAATGCTTGCTTTTTTAGAGGCACGCTGTTCCTGGATTAATGTTTTAAGTCGCTCTGTATCTTTGAAATCCATTTTTGTAATTATGCGGGCAAGCAGGTCAAAGGATTCCTCGGCTTTTTCGGTGAGAGCCTTGCAGCTTACACCAAGCCATTTTCTTCCGCAGAAATTATACTGTTCATATTTCTTTGCAAGTTCATTACATTCTGGAACATCATAAACTGAACCTGTAAGAAGTCTTCCCCAGACGTCTCCCATTATGCAGGCAGATTCAGAAATACATTCATCCCATTTCTTTCCTTCCCAGCCTATGTTTGTGATAACATTTGAAAGGAAAGGAATATGTTTAAAATGCTCTGGAGAAAGGCGATCGAATGGGAACAAAACATCAACATAGAAAAGTCCGTTTGTTTCTTCGTGACTTACAAAAAGCGGAACATCAGAACCATCGGCACCCTTTATGGTTTTAAGCTCAACCTTTGGTTCATCAACAGTTTTTTCAAGTTCTTCTACCTTTGTGTGAGGAATGCATGCAAGCTCTTCCGGAGTTTCTACATGAGATTGATATTCATGCAAACGGTCAAGGTCTTTTTTAAGAAGCTCCTTGTCTACATTTTTTCCAAGCTCCTGTACAAGAGCGGCCTCTGCTTTTGCACGATCTGCAAGATATGACTTTGAAGGACGAACAACAAGTCGGCATTCAACTTCCGGATCAATAAAGTATTTTTTAATAAGCTTCTTTACATAATCCTTGTCGGCTCTGAGTTCTTTTTTCAATTCCTCAAACTTTGTAATCGGGCAAAGCTGACTTGTACAGGAATCTCCCCATACCCAGCCTTTACATGCCTTTTCAACAATATTGAGGGAATAGGGTCCCCACCAGCGGTTTTCTTCACGAAGGTTAAAATCAATTCCCATTACGGCAGAATCAATATCTTCCTGCGAAACGCCTTCGTTATAAAGACGCTCAACTTCTTTTTGAAGAAGTGCAAATACTTTTTTCTCTTTGCCTTCTTTTACACCAGCCATTCCGAGCACCCAGAATTCTTCTTTAAACTGGCCGTAGTTTCCTGTGTATGGCATATCACAAAGACCAGACTCTTTAATAGCCTTTGACAAAGGAGAACTGTCGTTTCCACAGATTACTTCGCCAAGGAAATATTTTTCGATATTTGGTTGACCTGTATATTTTACAGAAAGTACGAGGTTTCCTGTTGCGCCCTGATCTGGAGCAGTTCGTTCAATATAAATTGATTTCTGCAATTTATTAAGAGTAAGAAGCTCTTTTACCTGAGGCTTTACATAAGGAAGCTTTTGACTTGCATAAGGAAGGTCTGTAGTGCAGTTATATTTCTGTTCAAGACGATTCATGTATTTTTCATCAAGAAAATCAAGCTGTTCGGCTGTAGGAATATCGCCATAAAGGAAAAGACAGCAGTTATCAGGGCTGTAGAAGGTTTTATGGAATGTAAGAAAATCTTCATAAGTTAGAGATGGAATTACAGCAGGATCCCCTCCAGAAGAAAAAGCAGGATAAGAATCTGGATACATTGCTTCAAGAAGTTCGTCATTTGCAATCTGATAGAAGGTTGTAAAGTTAGCCTTCATTTCGTTGTAAACAACACCCTGAATGCTTAAGTTTCCGTCTTTATCCATTTCAAGGCGATGGCCTTCCTGAATAAAGGTGTCGTGTGTAAGCTTTGGAAAGAATACACAGTCGGCATAAACATCCATCATATTAAAAAAGTCTTTGCGGACAAGAGAAGCTCCAGGATATACAGTTTTATCCGGATAAGTTAATGCATTTAAGAATGTATAAATGCTCTGGCCTGTAAGAGTTGTGAAAGGCTCTTTAAGAGGAAACTTTTCGGAACTACACAAGGATGAATGTTCCAGAATATGAGCAGTACCCTTTGAATCTTTTGCGGCTGTTCTGAATGCGAAGGCAAAAAGATTTTCGCGGTCATTTTTTATAAGATGAAAAACTTCAAGACCGGTGCGCTTATGACGCAAGAAAACTGATTTACATTTGTAATCTGGTACGTCTTCTATGTTTAGAAGGATAAAACCTTTGTATTCTTTTCCTAGGTTTGATGGGTTTAGAAAGTCAAATTTTTCCATATTAGTATATTCCTTTTAGTATGTGGATTGCTTCGTCGCTGCGCTCCTCGCAATGACGTTCTACATTAAACAAATGCTTCGTCGTTGCGGCCTTTTATAATTAGATTTCCGTCTTCATATGCACGGCGCAAAATGCCTACAAATTGAGACGTTATTCTTTCGCAGTCAGAACGCTTCATTGGTTTTAATATATCTTCCTGCTCCAGAACTTCGTGTCTGCGGGCCTGCGAAATATTATCAAGAACCTTGTTCCTGAAGTCATCAGGCTTAGCAGCAATAAGATATGCAATATCTGCGTCTGGAAATTCGCGCAGGGTTTCCTGAACAAATTTATCATCAGCATTTATTACGTCGTCCAAAGTGAACAGGCGCTTTTTAAGATCCTGACCAAGATCAGGGTCTTCATCAGAAAGAGACTGCAGGATATCTGCTTCTGCAGAGGAATCCATTTTTTTGAGGATTTGCGCAAGAGCATTTCGTCCGTCTATATTTTCTGATTTTTCTGTTGTTACAGTGCGCGACTTTTCGAGCATTGCATGATCTACACGTTTAAGGATTTCTGGAGAAACTGGCTCCATTTTGGCAAGACGAAGCACAACTTCTTTTTTCTGTTCATCATCCATGCTTTTAATTACAGCAGCAGCTTTTTGTGGAGGCAGATGAGAAAGCACAAGCGACTGAACGCCAACATTTTCGTCTTTTAAAAGAAGATTTATTTTTTCAACATCCTCGTCCTGAAGATATTCAAAAGGCTTTGTATCCTGAACAGGCATAGATTTTTGGAGCATCTGCTCTGCTCTGTCTTTACCGTATGCCTTTGTAAGCATTTCGCGGGCAGTTTCTACACCACCACTCTTTTTTGCTTCTTCAACAAGGATATTAAACTCTTCAAGAATCTCTGCAGCTTCTTCTTTGCTTACAGAACGGATTGAAGCAATTTCTGGGATTATTTTTTCTATTTGTTTATCAGTAAGATGCGGAAGGATTTTTGCAGCTTCATCTTCGCCAATAAGCAGCAGGAACTTTGCAACACGACGATAGACAGGCTCTTTACCTTCGGGAGTTTCCTCCTGAACCGGTACCTTTATGAGTCCCTGTTTTTTAAGGATTTCGGCAGCAGCTTCGGCACCAAACTTTTTAAAACCTTCGCCATCTGATTTTTCTGACGACTGGGCCTTTATTTCTTCACCAGATTTTTTAGCATTTGAATATGCATTGTTTCTTAAATCGTTGAGGTTCATGCTTTTATTATACCATAACCTCGACCGTACTTCCACCTGTACGAGCTTTTTTTACAACAATCTGCTTGTCGATTTTTTCTTTCAGGAGGTCTACGTGAGAAATAATTCCTACAAGGCGGTTGCCTTCTGTTATGCCGGAAAGGGCTTTGAATGCTTTTTGAAGGGCATCGCTGTCCAAAGTACCAAAACCTTCGTCTACAAACATAGAATCAATTTTTATTCCACCTGCAGAAAGCCGAACTTCATCAGAAAGTCCAAGCGCAAGTGCAAGAGAAGCCTGGAAAGACTCTCCACCAGAAAGAGATTTTACACTTCTAGTTCCGCCGTTATAATGGTCAATTACATCGAGCTCAAGACCTGTTTGAAGGCGCAGGTCTGTTCCCTGCTTTCTGCGAACAAGCTCATACTGCATGTCGCTCATTATTAAAAGGCGCTTGTTTGCATGTGCAATAATTCTGTCAAAGTAAGTCATCTGAATAAATATTTCAAGTTTGATTTTTTCTTTACCGCCAGAAAGGTTCCCGTTTGCGGTTTTTGAAAGGGCACTTACATAAGCGTACTTTTCCTGAATTACGCCAAGCTCCAGGGAATGCTCATTTATATTTTCAAGTGCTTTCTTGTTTGAAACAATTCGAGAGTCTACAGCTGATTTTTTAGTATTTGCTTCTGTGCGTTCTGCTTCAAGTTTATCAAGTTCGTCCTGAATCTGGTTTGTATTTATTTCTTTTGAATCTTTAAGCTGATCTTTGAGCTGTTCCACCTGACTTTTTAGCGCTGTAAATTTATCATTTTCTTCCTGATATTTTTTCTGCGCTTCTTCGAAGGCCTGCTTTAACTGTTCAATCTGATTTTCAAGAGTTGTAAGGGCTTGGTTTGCAGTATCAATATCTTTGAACTTAAGTTTTGATTTAAACTCTTTTGCCTGATTTTCTTTTTCGTCAAGGCGTGCACCAAGAGCCGAAAGTTCTTCATTGTAGGACTGGAGAGTTTCTGTTTTTTGCTTGAGAATTTCCTGAAGCTTTGGCAATTGTTCATTAATCTGATTTTTTCGCTCTACTCGTGTGTTTTTCTGTTCAAGTTCATTGTCACAAACCTCAAGTTGTTTTAAAGCCTCTTCTTTTTGTTCAGCTATTTTTTGTTTCAAAACAGACAGTTCCAGTTCATTACTCTGTTTCGTTAGTTTTAAATAACTTTCTCTTACAAGTTTAAGCGCATTTTCGTAATTGGTTTTTCCTGTGGCACTTTTTAAACTTGCAGAAGAAGCTTTTGCTTCAAGTTCCTTATCTTTCTGTTCTGCTTCATCAAGCTCTTCTTTTGAAGGGGCCCCCTCCGATTTTACAGCAGGCTTTGGATGCTCAAGGGAACCACAGACAGGACAAGGAAGACCATCCTGTAATTCCTGGGCAATTATACCGGCCTGTTCATCCATATAAATCTTACGCATTTGTTTATATTTAGAATCAAAATCGTCGGAAGCTTTTTGCGCTTCTATGTATACATTCTGTAAATGCGTATATTCCTGTAAAAGCCGTTCACATTCTGCCACAGAAGCTTCAAGTTCATCAAAAGCTGATTTTCTATCGCTTGCCTTTTTTTGCTCCGCTTCTGCCTCGTAATATTCTTTATCTGCATCAGAAAGCGACTCCAGTTCTTTGGTAACCTTAGTCTCCTGATTTTTATAATCCTCACAAGCTGTCTTAATTTCTTTTATTTGATTATTAAGAGTTTCTTTTTGCTCATTTATATTTTTTATATCTTTTTCAATTGCTTCGACTTCTTCATATTTTTTCAATTCTTCTTTTAATACTGCGAGCTCGGATTCTTTATCGGAGCGCTCCTTTGTACGAGCCTTTTCTTTTTCAAAAGCCTGATTTACTTCATCAATGGTCTCCTGCACTTTCTTAAGAGCATCTGACTTCTGATTAAATTCTTCACGAAGCTCTTCAGTCTTTTCATTTTTAGAAAGAATATCACGAAGCTCATTCATCTGATTTTCTGTTTTAGTAATTGAAGCATTTAGCTTTGACTGTGCAGATTCATCTTCCTGAATTATTTTCTTAATCAGTTCCACAACATCTGCAATCACAAGCTCGCCCGACTTTGCTTTTTCAAGTTCAATATTAAGCGTGCTTGTTGGATCACAAGAAAGGCCTTTTACATAAATCGAAATTGCACTTTCAATTTCTTTACGCTTCATTCCCAATTGTTTTTCATTTTCTAAAAGCTGCTGCTGAAGCTCCCTGTAATAATCAGTCTTAAAAATCTTACGGAATATTTCCTGGCGGGTTTCTGTACCTTCCATAAGGAGCTTCTGGAAATCGCCCTGAGCAATCATAACAATTTGAGAGAACTGTTCTTTATCAATTCCAAGAAGTTCCTGAATTGCGTTAGTTACCTTTGACTGTCCTGTTATAACGTTTCCATCGGGCAGAAAAAGAGTTGCATCAGCAAGCTGCTTTGTAACAGAATCTCCGCGCTTTGATTTTCTTTCATATTCAGGATTACGTTTTACACGATAAGTTTTTCCACGATACTCAAAAGAAAGTTCAACTTCTGTAGGAGTATCTGGAGTTGCAAAGGTTGAACGGATCATTGAAACTGTACGATTTTGTCCGTTTACATCGCCATAAAGCGCATAAGTAATGGCATCAAAAATTGTTGTTTTTCCAGAGCCGGTGTCGCCTGTTATTAAATAAAGACCTTGACTTCCAAGTTGTTCAAGATTTATCTGGGTGCGCTGACAATAAGTTCCAAAGCCTGTGATTGTTAATTCTAATGGTCTCATTTCTTTCCTCCCCAGATATCTTCAATTAAATCCTGTGCACACTTTCTTTGTTCCTCTGAAAATTCCTGATTATTCTGGAGTG